>Ga0265797_10000748_pt1 | contig 59204 bp, 54 predicted proteins | sample P2T30metagenome_FD_192433 | JGI IMG/M metagenome (GOLD analysis project Ga0265797, IMG submission 192433) | Plant litter microbial communities from East Loma Ridge, Irvine, California - P2 T30 | ecosystem: Environmental > Terrestrial > Plant litter > Unclassified | place: USA: California... | reverse complement strand
CGGCTATCGACGTACCAAGCACGAAGAACAATGCGTCGGTTTTGGTTGAAAAGGGATGTTGCTCTGGAGAGCAGAAGCTTTAAGTACTGTTGAAATGAGTCGTTATTAGTTCAAGGATATCCAATGAGTTCCCACGTATGCCGCTCGGTCTGTCATATTGCAAAAGTGATGTCGAGGTTTTGTACACATAGTGGTACTGTGGTGGGTAGTAGTTGATGCTATACGATACTATGTATGCGTTCTACGTTCCAAAGACTGAATCCAATCTGATAGTCATCCAATCGTCAAACAGTGGTATACCAAACGCCAATATACGCCAAAGTCATGCTCGTACACGAATATTTATATCCCCCAAGCGCCAGCGACGGCATTCAAAGCACCATCGACGGCCTCCTCTAAGGTTTCAACACGCAGTCTGAGCGTGCGGTTCTCCTCTCGCTCCTTCGCTAGGCGGCCCCAAACAGCAGATTGTGCGCCGCCCTGGCAGTTGGCGCATCCCCATCCACCTTTAGCGATGTCGACCTTGCCTTCTCGGGGCTTGTCGTATGTGCTTCCCCGTTGTAGCGATTGAGGCTTTCGGCCCTTCGGTGTGATGTCGTGAATATCGTTGTCGAGAATGGATGAGCGGTCGGTACCGGTAGGGCTGAGGCAGCTTCTTGAGAATACGCTCGCAGCGTCGGTCTCATTCTCAGACTCGAAACCAGAATCGACGCTGATTTCTGAGCCTGACACACGGTTGTGTCGACGGGCGGACTCCTGGCACGAAGTGTGCTCACACTGTGGTGTTGCTCTAATGAGGGCTAGACTCCTCTTACGAGCTGCCTCTTCTTCTTGACGAGCTTTCTTCTCAAACGCGAGGTCTTCCATGAGGACGCGCATTTGCTCGTCCTGCTCGGCTGCTCGTGCTGCCATTGTCTCCAGTTGCATCTTCAGGTGCCTTGCCCGTGTCTCGGCTTCATCAAGCTCATCGTCCTGCGCGCTCTGTTCGGCATGTGCGTCTCCTAGGGCAGTAGAGAGTTGGCGGTAGGCGGTCTGGTAGCGAGAGAGGAGGGCTTCGGCGTTGGTAAGAAGGTCGTGGAAGGACGAAGGTGCTAGCGGATCGGCGGGTCCGTGTGGGAAAAGCGAGTGTGATATGTTCAAGTTGAGTAGCTCGTCATCAGGGTTGTGGTATGTGGGCGACTGCTGTGGAGGGGGGACGGCGGCATTCTTTTGTGTGGACAACAGCCATGCGAACTTGCTGCTAGCGGTGGGCTGGCTCGGTGCCTTGCTCGGTGTGTGGGTATCATCTGATCGCATCGGGCTCTGCGACGTGCCCCTCGTGAGGGAAGAGCCACGGTTGAAGAGGTTGGTCATCATGTTTCCCCTCTCTTCTTCCTCCTCTTCGGACTCGGAATCGTAACTCTCTCCTGACTCGGAGCCGGAGTCCGAATAGTCGTCCTGTTGCTGGACACCTAGCTTCACGGGCGCAGAGGAGCCGTTGAACCAGTTCTGTAGTGCCCTAATCTTAGGCTGGCTAGCGCTGGATTCGATAGCGCCTCTTGAGGGAATGAAGCTTGCCAGAGATTTTGTAGGTGAAGATGCTCTTGAAGTATGCTGTTGGATTGTCGATGTTGCGCGATTGAAGTTGTCGAAGATTGTGCCGGTCAAGGTGCGCTGGTGACTACTTCGGCCAGTCCTAGGGAAGTCCTCTAGTGGGGAAGGTGCATGTGGGTCATATGCAGTTGCAGTAGTGGGTGTTAAAGCGGAAGGTGGTGGTTGAAGTCCGGTGATGTCCACGTCGTCGAATTTGTTCACCTGTTCGTTGACCACAGGCGCAGACTGCTTGCGAGTGTGATACGATGGGGATCTCACGCCAGTATGCTGCGAGGTATGGGTCGCATAAGGGGCCTGAGGCGGCTGTTGCAGCTCCAAGTCGTGAGGGGCGTTGCGGCTCATTCCAAACTACTGCAGCTAAACGTCCGGTGCCGGGATTGCTGGACGGTACGCTGTTTGGCGGTCGAGGACTGTGTCAGTCGCCCAACGATTTGTCGAGCAGACGGATGGAGATGTGTGAAACGCGAAAGCACTTCTTTCCTTGCTGCTCGGCGGGGCGGGTGCTGAGGGTAACCCGGCCAACACGATGAATTTATCGATAAGAGCGAGGAGCGAGAGTCGTGGGAAGGTAAAGCGGCGGTCAACGAGCGTCTGGTGGTAGAATGTGTAAAATGTGCAGTACGGCAGTTGACTGCAATTGTGGTGTACCAAAAGGCAAAAAGAGGGTTCAATGTTTCGTCGAGCAAAGGGCGAGGTTTTGTCCTCGATGGCTGTTTCGTGTGGTTGGCAGGAAACAGCGTGGCAGGGAATCTGGATTTTGTGAGGCTGGGAGGGCTAGCGGCCCCGTCATGTACGCAACGCACACCGCAACACGTAGCCGTCGTCGCTTAGAGAACCCAATAGCCCCTTGCGAATTGCCTTGGTCTAATGCAAGACAAGCTGTAAGATGCACTCTACCCTGCTTTCCATCCGTTCTGTTTGCGTTCGCGTTTCAAAACATCTCATCGTGCAACTTTAGCGCACGGCTAGTACGCGTTACAACCAGCAGGGAAGACCTCTCCAGGCAAGCTCTCTCAACAACAGAAGCCTCAGAGACTGCGACACTAGTTGCGCGTCTCTTGTAATTATGGGATCATAGACCTGTCTCCTCAATCAGTGGGTTACCTACACTCGCCCACTGCACTACCCCACAAAAGTTCACACCGAATAATTACCCTGAAAAAGTTCACCGCATCTTCTTGCGCCTACACCTCCATTACAGTTACTCTACTTCTGCATGAGCAGGTGAGCATCTTCCGATGTGCCCCAACGCTCAGTCCCATCTTCGGGCAATACCACCCACGGCGCCTTCTCCCTCAAAAAGATATGCTTCACAACCTTGGGTGCCACCTCAGTCTTGAGACTCTCCAGATCGACTGTGGCCATGCACAGCCCCATGCCGTCGGGATCAGATGTGTAGACCATGGATATCGGGGCACCGCAACCCGAGCAGAAGGTTCGTTCTGCAACGTCCGATAGTCTTAGAACCTGGCGCGTGTTCGAATGCGTGAAGGAAAGACTGCCTCGGGGTACATGCGTGAATGGAAGGAAGCCAGAGCCTGATACTTGCTGGCATGCGCGGCAATGACACAGCGTGATATCTGAGGGTGGAGCACTCGATGTGTATTGCACCCCACCGCAGCGGCATCCGCCCTTGAAAACCACATCGTCCTGAATGACTTGCGGCACATATCTCGAACCGTCTGCAGCTACATAACACGTCAGCTTTATGTCAATATACCACTATGGCTTACTCACGTCTTCTTGCAATACCGAGGAAAACAGAGTCGATCTCCTCAATCTTGCCATCTATCGCCAGCTTTTCCCACTCCTCTTTGTAAATGCCTTGCGCTTTCCTTCGGATGTCGTTGTTCGCAAACGTTCTCGCAACGTCCTTGACAATCACATTTTCGACGAAGAAGTCGTCCCATTGCTCCATCTCGTAAAAACGTCTGCCATATCCAGCTTGGCTCTCGACAGTAAGAACTTGGTCTACCTCCAGGCCCGCGGACTCCAGCATCTGCTTCAAGGTATCTTCTGATTTGCTCCATGATCGATTGTATGGAATTGGAAGCTCCAATCTGCGAGCTACCCTCTCGAGAACCATACCGGAGACCAAGTTCCTTGGATGTGTTGCGTCCATTGCAATGACCCCTCCAGGCTTGAGGAATTCTGTCCAGTGCTCGACGGCAGTCTTTGGGTTGGGGAACAAGACAAGGGCAGAAGCCACTGTTATGACGTCAAACTGCTTTCCCCTGAGCTCTTCTGTTTCGTCCAGATGTAAAGCGTCGCCCTTGAGGAAAGTCGTATTGGCATATTTGTCGCCTCCTTGAGTCTTTCTGTGAGTAGCGACTGCAAGCATACCAGGGGTGACATCAACTCCGACAACATGTCCTTGCGGCCCTACAGCCTCCGACTCACGGAAAGTCAACAATCCTGTGCCACACGCCAAATCCAGTACTTGTTGGCCTGGTTGTATGTCGAGATAGGAAATGAATCGCCTTGTGAAGTCGTTGTGCCAGGTAGCATCGTAATCCCAGGACTTCGAGTCATAGAATCGGATAGCATCCGCCGCTTGTCTTTCGCTTGACATTCTGAGTGATTTGGAACTATCGGTCGTTGTGAAATCGGAAGGTCGCTTCATAAGTGTTGGTTTGGTTCAGTACATGGATAGGGCGTAGAGGCGAGTGACCAATGAGTGGCGGCTTGGTCAGCTTGACTTGCTTTAGATGTAGCCAGTTAAACTTTAGAACGTGCTTCCTTCTCTTCTTATCGACGATGATGCAAACTTGACGACAGCAAAACTCTGAATGCTATCGCGCAAATTCGTATTTATAGCTTTCCTCAAGATTTCGCGAGCCTTGCTGAAACTCCCGTGATGAGGGGTGCCGAAGCTGTGAAGCACTAGCGCTGCGGCTGGTAAGCGCGAGCGACTCAGGACTCCATCCAAACTCCAAGGTGCAACTCCTCCTTCCTCTTCTCCAACGTTACACATGACTCGGGTCTCCGTTATGACTATCTTGGTGCGCGTCTTTGTGTGAAGTTATTCTCAACGACAAGCCACGCTAGACTTGTCTGTAGCCTGGAAACGAAACTCGCCGCAACTCACACGGACCGTGTAGCTTTTCAAGCTCACCGTTATCGACTGTTGTTAATTTCATGACGCTGCGGTTCACCCATCCAGGAGCTATTTTGGAGCATGAACTGTGCAACTTCACATCCAGCGTTCTGATATCCTAAGCGCATGCAGTCCAAGCACTATGCTGCAAATCTCAAACCAGACATAGAGTGCGATACTAACCCTTGCATATCACCATATCCCGAGTGGATGCTGCAAAACCAATTCATGTCCCTACCATGACATAGCGTTCTCGGTAATGGAACAAATGCGACCGAACTACCAACTCGTTGCGTACGAGGAATTCCCCGAACAACAGATAGACGAGACAAGTAACAACAAGCTTCTGTGCAGGACATATCAAGGCTACATGGAGCTGGAAGGATGTCGATCATCTAATACCGGGTGAACTTGCGTGGTGACGAACAGGCTAAACGGCACTTCAACAAGCGCCCCACTGCACCCCGCAACGTGGGGAAGCATGGAGAGCCGCCATCGTGGTATTAATATCCATTAGACGGTCGAACCAGGGTTTCTAGAGTGCGTATATCTTGCTATGCCCAATCGATCGTCATGTTCTGACGAGATCCATTTGGAAGTTCTGGAAGAGCATTCGCTACACTGCGCCATGCCAATACCAGTCTACAATACCCGGATCTGAACATAGACTAAGTGGTCACGTCTTGTTTTGGGGAACACGGCGGGCCAAGGGCGCTATAGTGCGATGTGGTTTCCTCACGGCTCAAGGGAGCTTTTGCACTCCAATCGACGGTACTGACTGTACAAATCACGAACAAATTTTCCATCAATGAACTGTCAACGCAGGGTAAGCCTGTACTTTGTGATGATAGCAGTACCGTAGATGTCTAGGTAGGTTACCTGGAAAACATCAAAGGTCCAACACTTCTCATGTTGGACTAAATCGATAATAGGAAAACAAAAGCATGTCAGCTTTTGTGAGTCGTGAGCGTAGGATACTAGCATGTAAAGTAAAATGATGGTTACCAAATATGGTGATTATGAGTCTATGCCATTCTGTTGTGACGGCTCTTGCTCCACAAGTGCGTGGCGAAAGTAGAGGAGACCAGCATGAGCCAAGGCGTTATGCCCTGATTGCCCCATAGTCACGCTACGAAACATACTTTGTCATCTCCACGGGTTCATTTAGTGGCTATATTTCGCCGTGGGAATGCGGAATGCTTGCGGAGGCCACGATCACTATATAAGAGTTAGGAGTACCTCAGCAATCATCATCCTACAGTGTCTCGAGTACCAAGGTCCGCCCAACATGAAATACTCACTTGTACTTCCGCTCCTTGCCACGACCGTCCTTGCGGCGCCAGCCATCGAACAGCGCCAGGACGCCACATGCACTGTTCCAACTACCTTCCCTACTACTGCCAACGCGAAGTTGCCAAACCCCTTCAAGTTCTTTGACGGAAGGGCTGTTGCCACCAAAGCCGACTTCGCATGCAAGAACAAGGAGGTTAGCGCTGCTATACAGGCACAGGAACTTGGTGACTTCCCCAAGAAGCCATCAAGCGTTACTGCTACCTTCTCTGGATCCTCGCTCTCCATTACCTCGACTGAGGGCGGAAAGTCGGTTACTTTCTCGGTCTCTATCAAGAAGCCTAGCGGGACCGGGCCTTTCCCAGCCATAATTGCATACGGCGCTGCCAGTCTCCCTGTTCCCAGCAACGTTGCAACAATCACCTTTAACAACGATGAAATCGGCCAGCAACAGGGTGGTAGCAGCCGTGGAAAGGGCAAATTCTTTGACTTGTACGGCTCCAGCCACAGTGCTGGTGCTCTCACTGCTTGGGCATGGGGTGTTGACCGCATTATGGATGCTCTCGAGGCTACTCCTGGTGCTGGTATCGACCCGAAGCGCGTTGGTGTGACTGGTTGCTCTCGCAACGGCAAGGGTGCTTTTGTCGCCGCTGCGCTTGTCGACCGCATTGCTTTGGGTCTTCCTCAGGAGTCTGGTTCTGGTGGTGCCGCCTGCTGGCGCATCTCCGACTCTGAGAAAGCCAAGGGAAAGAACATCCAAACCTCTAGCCAAATCGTCGGCGAAAATGTATGGTTCTCCACAAGGTTTAACTCCTTCAGCACCAAGTCCAACACCCTGGCCACCGACCACCATCAGCTCGCCGGTATGGTTGCTCCACGTGGTCTGCTCGTCATTGAGAACGAGATTGACTGGCTTGGCCCTGTATCCACGACCGCTTGTATGAAGGCCGGCCGCCTCATCTACAAGGCCCTTGGTGTACCAGATAACATGGGCTTTACAGGCTCCGGCAACCACAACCATTGCCAGTTTCCATCCAACCAGCAGGCTGACCTTACTGCGTTCATCAACAAATTCTTGCTCGGCCAGAGCTCAAACACTGCCAACATTGAGAAGGGCCCATCAGGCGCTGATGCGGCGACATACATTGACTGGACTGCCCCCACGCTTACTTAGGCTTAGCATCTTACGGTACGAACCTAGGGAATGAGTGATATGGACTTGGGTTTTGACATGTACATAGTTAGCAACGCGTTCGTAGCTAAATGATTATTTGCCAGAATTATGACTCTGTGGACATGAACCCTGGCTATCTATCTGGTACCGAGGGGCCAACTTTACAAAGGTTGAGACAGATGAACGTGCGAGTAAAGTGTGACATTTCGCCAGACAAGATTCAGTGAACACTCAAGTGAAAAGCTGTTCAATGGCCTCGCTGTTAGCTCGCTATGTACGCAGTAGAGCGTTATGGACGGGCTAGAGCGCGCGCTGAAAGCCTCCCACCGCCATTCAGCGCGGGTCCAGAATTCTCACCACCAAAGGCTTTTCCATCTGATAGAGCCGCTACGGTAGGCATAGTGTCGGGGAAAGGCGTCTAGAACGATGAAAAAGTAATAAGTACGAACCATAGCACTGGAACTAGGTTGGGAAGGAAAGTAAGACGGGTTTGATGTTCGCTGGACCGTGGTAGCAGGTTTGGAGGGGTCGTTGGACGTGGCACGCACTCCACTCGTTCCTCCGCCTCCGATGCGGTGGCTTATTACGGCACTAGTCCACGTCAAGCGCGTTGTTTATCTCCCTACCCCACAGCGCAACGACTCCTGTAGAGGAAGTCGATGAGGGCGACAGGAGAAGAGTGAATAACTGCAGCAAGCAGACGACTCCGCGCTGATTGGCCCAGCCCCAATCGAGCCATCACATGATCTTGCCAAGCCATTTAGCGCTAACTCGTTTGCGCGAACAACGCTCAGGCTAGAGTGGACGTCCGCAGACGTCCAACACCACCCATCCCGATATCACGAAGACTTGCGCCCGCATCTCAACATCCCCGCAACACGCTGTCCACGACGCGTATAGCGGTTTCCGACACTTTTAGAGCGCGTCTGCGCCTTTGCCACCCCCCACACCGAAATTGCGCGCTCCCCCTTCAGCCTCACCACACAACGCGACTCTGTCAACGGCGGACCCCCGAAGGTCTTTCATCGGCTTCATCGACCAAAGGGCCTCCACCACCACCACGCCCCACGATAATGTCATAGAACCGCTGCACGCGCCACCAACCCTCCCGCGACTGTCTTTCCCTTCTTAATTGCGCGATCTTCGTCGACCCCGACCCCGTACGGCGACCGCGTTCGAGCGTGGATATCCCGTATCTTGGCTGTTTACTGCACACCCCAACCAACACACTGAACCACCATCACCATGGCGTCGGTTCAACCCAACTCAGAAATGCCTGGACAGGCACCGCTCGCCGCTAACATCACGCGAGAGCAGATCCAACATGTCTTCCAGGTACGTACCTCTCTACGCTTTTTGCGCTACTAGACATTATCTACGCATCGAAAGATTGCTAACAATGCCCTCAGCGCTATACCGCGATGAAGCAACAAGGCGTACCCGAGACCAACCCCGAGTTCATCAAGGCGCGCAATCTTCTCACCATGGTGCAGAAGCAGAACCAGTTCCAGCAACAGCAGAAGATGCTACGGCAACAGCAGCTGCAGCGCCAGCAGGGTCAGATGGATCCTCAAGCTGCTCAGCAAAATGGCGCCGGCATGGCTATGTCCAACGGCACCAAGCCTGCTGCTGCTAGTGATGGCAAGGTCGCTACGCCTGCGCCTGCTTCTAGTGGTCCTTCATCTACCATGCAAATTGCGACTGCTGGTGGGCAAGCTCCTTCTTCAGATGGACAGACTCCCACATCGGCCACCAGTGGTTCGATGGCGCTGTCCAAGGACCAGCTGCTTATGCTACGTGCTCAAATTGGAGCTTTCAAACATCTCTCCAAGGGTCTGCCGTTGCCAACCAACATGCAGCAGCAGATCTTCGGTCATCATCAGGCCAAAAAGCCCCAGAATGCCGCCGAGGCTGTAGCTGCTGCTTCCCAGATGCTCGATAATGCCACCCGCGCAGGCAGCACCCCGGGCGCAACTGGCGGCGCAGTACAGGAAACTCGAACTCTACCTCGCCTTCCAGACACGTTCATCGATCCCTGGAGTAGCGAAGCTTTCCGCGATGTAAACTACATCTCTCACACTCAGCGCAAAAACCGACCATACCTCGCGACTATCATGCCCCAGGGTGTGGACATTGATGCGGTTCAGGAGAGTATGGCGGAAATGCGCAAGGAGCGCGAAATCCTACTTTATAACCGACTCACGGCGAGAAAGGCCGAGTTGGAGAAGGTTCACGCGAACATCGGTTCCTGGGATACCAGCAAGACCGATACGCCTGAAGACGATGGAAAGGTCAAATTGGCTCTGGTCATCGAGCAGAAGAAGCTCAACCTACTGGAGAAGCAGCGCAAGCTGCGGAGAGAGATCGCCCAGCAAATGATCCATGCTGACAACCTTGCCATGACAGCGAACCGAACAGTATACCGACGCCTTAAGAAGCAATCGATGCGCGAAGCCCGTCTTACCGAGAAGCTAGAGAAGCAGCAACGCGATGCACGCGAGACCAAGGAGAAGAAGAAGCATCACGAGTTTATCGATGCTATCCGCAAGCACCGCACAGAGTTGCAGGAAGCTGGCGCCGCTCAGCGCATGCGTCTGCAGAAGCTCGGCCGTACCATGATCACAACACACCAGAACATCGAGAAGGAAGAGCAAAAGCGTATCGAGCGCACCGCCAAGCAGCGTCTGCAGGCTCTCAAGTCCAACGACGAAGAGACCTACCTCAAGCTTTTGGGCCAAGCCAAGGATACTCGTATTTCGCACTTGCTCAAGCAGACAGATGGTTTCTTGAAGCAACTCGCCGACTCCGTCAAGGCACAGCAACGGTCTGCAAACAACTCATACGAGCCGGAGGAGCCGGAAGAGGAGAGCGATGCCGAATCTGGCGATGAAGACCGCCCAGGCAAGAAGAAGACCGACTACTACGAGATTGCTCACCGCGTCAAGGAAGAGGTTACACAACAGGCTACCAACTTGGTTGGAGGTACCTTGAAGGAGTACCAGCTGAAGGGTCTGCAGTGGATGATATCCCTGTACAACAACAATCTGAACGGTATCCTCGCAGACGAAATGGGTCTCGGAAAGACTATCCAGACCATCAGTTTGATCACCTATCTCATCGAGAAGAAGCGACAACCGGGACCTTACTTGGTTATTGTGCCGCTTAGTACGCTTACCAACTGGACGAACGAGTTTGAGAAGTGGGCACCGAGCGTCACCAAGATTGTTTACAAGGGTCCTCCAAACTCACGTAAACAGTACCAGCAGCAGATTCGTTGGGGCCAATTCCAGGTTTTGCTCACAACCTACGAGTTCATCATCAAGGACAGGCCAGTTCTCAGCAAGATCAAGTGGGTACACATGATTGTTGATGAGGGTCACCGTATGAAGAACGCCGGTTCAAAGCTCAGCATGACCATCACACAGTACTACACGACGCGTTATCGTCTCATTCTTACTGGTACCCCGCTGCAGAATAACCTTACGGAATTGTGGGCTATGCTGAACTTCGTCCTTCCTACCATCTTCAAGTCGGCTACTTCCTTCGACGAGTGGTTCAACACTCCTTTTGCGAATACTGGAGGTCAAGACAAGATGGAGCTTACTGAAGAAGAGCAGTTGCTCGTCATTCGTCGTCTTCATAAGGTTCTCAGGCCTTTCTTGCTCCGTCGTCTCAAGCGTGATGTCGAGAAGGATCTTCCCGACAAGACCGAGCGTGTGATCAAGTGCAACTTCTCGACGCTCCAAGCGAAGCTGTACAAGCAACTTGTCACACACAACCGACTCATGGTCAGCGACGGCAAGGGCGGAAAGACTGGTATGCGCGGATTGAGCAATATGCTGATGCAGTTGCGTAAGCTGTGCAATCATCCATTCGTGTTCGAAGAGGTTGAAGACGTCATGAATCCAACCAAAGGTACAAACGATCTTCTGTGGCGTGCAGCCGGCAAGTTTGAACTGCTTGACCGAATTCTGCCCAAGTTCCAAGCCACAGGTCATCGTGTCCTTATGTTCTTCCAGATGACACAGATTATGAACATCATGGAGGACTACTTGCGGTTGCGAGGTATGATGTACCTGCGCCTGGACGGAGCGACTAAAGCAGATGATCGATCTGATCTGCTGAGGCTGTTTAACGCTCCCGACTCACCGTACTTCTGCTTCCTGCTATCCACGCGTGCCGGTGGTCTTGGACTGAACCTTCAAACTGCCGATACCGTTATCATCTACGATTCTGATTGGAATCCTCACCAGGATTTGCAAGCTCAGGATCGTGCCCATCGTATCGGTCAGAAGAACGAGGTCCGCATTCTGCGTCTTATTACCTCCAACTCTGTTGAGGAGAAGATTCTTGAGCGAGCCAACTACAAGCTGGACATGGATGGCAAGGTTATTCAAGCTGGTAAATTCGACAACAAGTCCAAGGACGACGAGCGAGACGCCATGTTGCGAATCATGTTGGAGTCTGCTGAAGCCGCCGAAAGCCTTGAACAGGAAGAGATGGATGATGATGATCTGAACCAGATTATGATGCGACACGATCACGAGCTGGTAACTTTCCAAGAGATGGACAGAAAGCGCTTGGCGGAAGATCCATATGGTCCCGGCAAACCGCTTGGTCGCTTGATCGGCGAGAGTGAGTTGCCAGACATTTACCTGAACGAGGAGGCTCCCATCGTCGATGAGAAGGATGACACACCTGCTGGTCGCGGTGCTCGAGAGCGTACCCGCGTCAAGTATGATGATGGTCTTACCGAGGAGCAGTGGTTGGAGGCTGTCGACAACGATGAAGATACTATTGAAGCTGCTATCGCCCGCAAAGAAGCCAAGGTCGCCAAGCGAGGTAGGAATAAGACTGGAAGGGCAGGTGAAGAGGATTCGCCAGTTCCATCACGTGCCAGCTCAGAGGAACCTATGCCGAAGAAGCGAGGCCGCAAACCCAAGGCTGAGAAGCGCAAAGCCGACGAAGCCTCTCTCGATGCTGACCTTGCACCTCGCAAGCGTGGCCGGCCCGCTCCAGCCAAGGACATTCTACACCCTGACCAGAGAGCGTCGCTTCAGAAGGTTGTTAATGTTGTCTACGAAGCTCTCAACGACCTGGAAGAAGAGTCGCAAGATCCCAACATCCCCAATCGCGGTATCATCGACCCATTTATTGAGCTTCCAGACAAGTGGGATTACCCAGATTACTACCAGCTGATCAAGAATCCCATCTGCATGAAGCAGATTGAGAAGAAGATCAACAAGAAGGAGTACCAGTCTGTGAAGCAGTTCCGTCAAGATCTAGGCTTGCTGTGTAACAACTGCCGCACATACAATGAGGATACGTCACTGCTCTTCCAAGATGCCAACCTGATAGAGCAGACTGCACTCGACAAGCTTCGGGAAGCGACGGCAGAGTTTCCAGAGTGGCAAGATTACGACGATGGTGGTAGTGTCACTGGTGGTGGTATGAGCACCATGACGAGTGCGGTTGGCACACCACGGGCTGGTGTCTGAAGAAGGTAAGTTGCAGCATGGAAGATTATTCATTGGGTATTCACTAACAGCGACAGATGAGAACGTACGTCTTCAAACACGACGCGTGATCGACGACATGGTTTGATCGGCATAACATTCAACCACCTTACACCTTCTTTACATGTAGTTTTTGTCCTCCTGTACAACTTGTAAGACCTGGAGGAAGATTGGAGAGGTTTAATTCCAGGCATTTCATTGCGCGCGCACTACACGTCTTTCCTCGCTCACATCACATTTTGCAGCGAGCTTCCCATGGTTCTAGGATGCTTGATTGAGTAACACGATTCTGGGGTTAAGGGGTTTTCTTCTTCAGTGGGAGTTTGATGCATGCATGGCTACTGTAGCTAGAGCGAGCTTAGCTTTAGCTCGCCTTTGATAAAAAAGGCAATTCGATGTTCGAAGAGAAGGAAGAAATGCAATAGTTTGCACTTGTTCTGATTTGTTCGATGTGTTGTGTGATACATGACATAGTCTTGTCATTCATGCTTGCTCCGCATTCCACTTGACGCAATCTTGGAACTTGACGCCTGACCCGCCAAAGATATCCAAGGCGCTACCGATGGTCAGGTCAACCTTGCCCTTGCTCAATTTCTTCACCAACTCTAGGTCTTCGAGTGAACGACCTCCACCGGCATATGTGACGGGTATGCTGCACCACTCTGCTAGCTTAGTGACGAGTTCGTGATCGATACCGCGTTGTAGACCTTCGACATCGGCGGCATGGATGAGGAATTCGCAGCAGTGCGGTTCAAGAAGGGATATGGATTCTACACATGTATGTTAGCCACATTTGTTGAGCATCAAGATAGACATTGGGTGTATGTACCCTGGTTCAGCTCAAATTCGGTGATAGTCTGCCACTTGTTCGTCGCAACGAACCATTTGTCGTCTTTCCTTCGGCACGAAAGATCAATGACGAGTTTGGTTTTATCGTTGCCAATGGCTTGAAGGACGGCTTGCAGGCGGTCCATGGAAAAGGTAGACGAGGGGAAGAGGTACGACGTTATGATCACCTACTGCGCTTTGATTAGTCCAGTTTCTTGTTCATAGTCGCCAATGTCGTTTGATTGTGTAAAGCTCACCTTATCCGCACCTCTCTCGATCCACTCGGCTGCATTCTTCTCTGTGATTCCTCCACCGACTTGCATGCCACCCTTCCATGCTTCCAATGCGTCTTGGGCTGCTTGGTCGTTTCCAGGACCGAGCATTATAACGTGTGCGCCTGTCAAGCCATGTTGTTTGTACAGGTCAGCGTAGAAGGCGGATGGATGTTCCGAGGTCCAGTTTGTCTTCAGGACGTCGGGGGTTGTGGTGTTGAGCGTGCCACCGACGATCTGCTTGACGCTTCCGGCGTGCAGGTCTATACAGGGACGAAAACGCGTCATTGTGTAGTCTACGGGATTGTGATGCGTGTAGAAGGATGCTGCGGGGGAGGGGTTGAGTGAAGGACGGGGGTCCGAGCGAACAATTGACGCTAAGAATTTCCCATGTCGAACTTTTGGATCGCCCATCTTGCGCGCTCAACACCACGACGCAACCATGGCGCCCGCACTCGGAAAACGGAAGCGCGTAACGCGCGCAGAACTCGAGCAGCCGTCGCGATCTCCTTCTCCCTCTTCCGCTTCTGGCGATGACTCCGGCGCCGAAGACCTCCAGGCGATATTCCGGCGCGCATTCGAAGCAAAGTTCAAGCCTCTACCCGTAGAGCCCAAGAAACCCAAGATCGAGGAACCACCCGTACAAGAAGAATCAGACGAGGAAGAATCAGACTGGTCAGGCATAAGCGACAGCGAAAATGGCGTCCAAGTCGTCGAGTACCAAGACCCACGCCGGGAACTTGATGAGACTGAGCGGGCAGAGATGAAAGCCTTCATGTCGTCGAAACCGCCTACCTCAGCTTCTGCGTCCTCGAAAAATGTGACAAACAAGAAGAAGCAAGAAGACACCGACTCCAACGAAACCACAAATCTGAAAAACGACATGGCGCTCCAAAAACTCCTTCGTGAATCACACCTTCTCTCCGCGTCCTCCTCCGGTACCTCGACACCCACGCTCACCACCACGGGCGTCGCACGCCATAAATCGCAAGACCTGCACCTCCAAGCCCTCGGTGCCAAGGGCTCAATCTTTACCCAGAAGAAAATGCCAATGGCACAGCGGAAGCACATGATAGACAAGGCACGAACGACAGAAGAGAAGAGACGGAGAGAGGCCAAGGAGGCTGGTATCGTTCTAGAGAGGGAAAACAGAGTCACCAAGAAAGCACCCGAGAAGAAGAGGGAGAGGGGTGTTGGAGGACCCAGTATAGGAAAGTTTAGGGGCGGCACACTGAGTCTAAGCAAGAAGGACGTGCAGAGTATCACAGGCGGTGGGGGTTCCAAGGGAAAGGGAAAGGGGAAGAAGGGGAAGAGATGAGAATGAAGATGTTGAGATACCCAATATGAATTATGCGACTCGAGTCGAGATGTTCCGACGCATCCGTGTTCATAGACTTGCTGTCGTGCACGACGTGTCACGAAGCTTGTTCATCAATTACCCCAAGGCACTCTCGCAAGAACCTGCTCTCGTTTCTTAGGAAGACTCTCAACGATCGCATATGGGACAAGTGCTCCTTGTGACCAGAAGGAGCCCCGACAAGCAGCGACTAACATCAAAGCGTCTCCCGCGGTAATTGAGCATCTGGCATTTTACCTTTCAGTCATTGTCCAATATCAAACTCCCATTCCCTTTGCGGAACAAACTCACTACAATCGGCCTCCTACATCTGGCCAACCGCACCAAGCAAGCCTCAATTACTGTCACTCCAAACCCTGCTGTATAGCAACATCAATACCCTCGCCCAAGCTATTTTGTTCATCGATGTCAGACAAGCCTTTCCGGCTCCTAGACCTTCCTGTAGAGCTACCATACACAGTACATGAGCAGATTGAGATCTCTGCTTGTCACTACCAGCTCAAGGACCCGACCTTCAGGTGCAAATTCGAGGAGAAAGCAATACCATGATCATACATGGCACTTGTTGTCAAAACGCTGCCAGTGTGGTTCCTGGCCATTTGCCGTTTGATTTGTGAAGAGGCAGCACTTTGCCTCGTGCTCAAGCTAGATACGCTACCTGATGAAACCTCTCGGTTCATCATCGATTCGAGAGACTTTTACAGTTTCGTCTATCAGAAGCACAGTATTCGCACGATGTTCGAGAAATAAGAATCTGACGCGTTCACACAATAATGGGACGGTATTAGCAGTGATAGAGATCCTCGGACCTAGATTCCCTACAAGCCATATCTTGGGGACCCAAGCCATGGTACTATCCAAGTCTTTTTACGTGGTTTCAAGAAACACACAGCCATCGTGATATCCTTCAAGGAGTGCATCAAGATTCGAAGACGTCGACTCGATACGAAGAAAGTCTTCAACTTCCGCTACTGTATTGGGTCACTTGATGATTTCACTAGCAATCTCCTTTTCATATTATGACTTAAGAATTTGATTAGAGACGGCGTCGAACTTAACTTGAATGGGTTCGAGGCAGATGATATCCAGTCTGTAATTGAGGAGTTTAATTATATAAAGTCTATGTACCGTATGGATAACGGTGGGCTGGTTAGAGATGTTTCTGACGCAGAGTGAAAGGTAGTGTTAGCAAGATATAACGTTACGCTGAACGAAGAGGCTGTCACAGAGGTCGGTATAGTGGCAAAGCAGTTGTTCGCACTATTGATGGATATGTTCGTTGTGTTCAAGTATGCAGAGTTAAGCTCAAGGTATGTCAGAATATGTTGGTAGCTGTATCTTGGTACGGAGTACAGGAGATGTTCTCTCTGTAGGCAGAGGAGATGTTCATAGTGATACCAGGAATAAGCTGGGAGTCAACCAAATGTGACACGCATTTAAAATATAGACATCATGCACTCGCAAGGCACCTTGATGCAACATGTTGATACGTTGTACCTATCGCAGAAATCCTTCGGTTGTCTACATTCATCCGAGAACTTCCGTATACATAAATTTACCAGGAGTTACGGGTATAGAAATCCGGACGGTTGACTCTCCTGACTACTGAATATAGCCGCGCGTTACTCGAGTAAAGCGACAAGTTGCTCAGTAGATCTTACTCTTATCCATTATAACCGTAGTCCTATTAGCACGACCACAGGATTAAATCACGCGCCCCGCTGTAACCGCTGTTACCGAATAACACGACGTGTCGTGACAGCGTGTGCAGCGTGTGTCAACACTTTGGTCGATCGAGTATCACAAGGCGTTTGCCCTATAGAAAGTCCGCCTAACTTGCCTAACTTGCCTACGATCTTAGCGTACCGGCAACCACAATTTGGGTTCTTGGGTACCGGTCAGCCCTATTTCAGATAGTACTCCGGTAGTGTTTGAATGGTCTCTAGAGCTAATGATAGCCGCAAATTGTATCTAGACGTCATGTTGTGCTGATGGTTCTGCGGGTCCAATCAGTTATCATCACGCTTGCTATCGCGCTTGTATGAGCCAAGTTGTCCAGCTGAATGGCTCAAGTACGATGCTATTGGTAGCGGAGGGTGGGTCCGATGTTTTGTCGCATGTCGACTTCCGAGCTGGAGCTACCCAAGTATAAGCGCTTAAACGGTCTGTGGAGTGGGGAGTATTGGGCTGAGGGGATGAGTGAGTAGTCTACGGGCGCGAAGTATTAGGTTACCAGGTAACTCTGGAGATTGAATCTATCCAACTCTCGGGCTTTGGGGCCGAATATCCTGACGCCTATCAAAGGATGAGAGAATAGCTGCTTACGCAGGTATGTGTATCGGAAACAGCTGATGGATTGAGTAATCAAGAGAAGGAGCGCAGTTAATCCACAACCATAACATGGAGGGCAAGATGAAAACTTGTCCGTTCATATTTCGGTTGCTGTAGAACATGTTGCAGTTGTATCTGATGACTATTTCCTATCATACGTCATTTCGAAGAATCACGCTCTCCCGCATGCAATCCTGGCGAAGTATTTGAGAAATATGTATCGCAGTTATTACCGTTACAAGTCTAGTGGTCCGTCAACCCTTCTCTCAGAACGAGGCTGGAGCTGATGATTAGCTTCCGGTTGTTGAATTCATCAACCAAACTCCGTTTTATGGTCTGTGAGCGTATACCGAGCAAGTCCGTATGTCTTGCGTGCTGCGTACAATGCATCTAATCTGAAGCTAACATAGTCACTGCTAAGCACCGTACCCTACATGATCCTATCTTCGTTGTGCATGAAGAGCGCACCTTGGGTGCAAATTCTACCATCACGCTTGTCACAAAGCCTCCCACTGTAGCTTCACTGTAACCAAAAAGTTGTGAAGTATCCGGCTCTCCAGGATGGGCGAGCTGGATGTGAAGCTGGGCCGTTACGTCGTACATATGGCGAGCGTAGATACATTGCTCAGTCATTGTGGCCTTCTAAGATTGATCGAATAACGAAAGGCGGACTCTAAGACTGAAAAGGCTACGATGTGCCTGAGGTCCGACCGCCTAGGATATGACACTACAAGGCCGAATGACGCTCACTGCAATACTGTCCTCCGCGTCATAGGAAAGAGCACGTCCTGATCTTTACACGCCGAAAGCATTTGGGTGAGTATAACGTGTCTCGAGCGCTCATTAAAATTCGACATTGCTACGCGCGGCCTACTTTCCCAACAGAGTCTCCTTCACGGTCCAAGCACATCCCTAGTGCCTCTGAAGTACGTATGTGACAAGATTGTGTGATAGCACTCGATCCGGCGGTTGAAGACTCGGTAGCTGCGGGTTTAAGGAGCCGCGCAGAGGCTGATGGACTGCCTTGCACGCAATTAGACTCATATGAGTATGTGGAATTGAGTGGTCGACCAATGAGAAATGAAGCACTGAGTGGGAAGACGACGAGATAAGCTAGTCAAATAATCCATCCTTTCTCATGAAACGTGGCTTCATGTGGACGAGGCCTAGTCCTACCTTATGGGCCTAAATGAAGGAATAGTGTTCTGCATACATGACCGAGGCTTCCAGTTAGAAGTCTCAGCCTCGTCAATTGCAAATTTGACGTTGTCAGATCTGTAACATCAGATATCTCCACTTGCAGGGTACGACGCAAGCACTACTTCTTTCAGTCAACGTGCAGAAGGATTCTACTGCGAGCAGCGACCGTTACGTTTGAATACGACAACGATGTTCCGAAATAATGCTAGCATGCAGTAAGCTGCCGTTGGATGATCATATACGAACGTTCTCCGGAAACACAATGCCACCGGCTTGTCTGCTGAGCGTGGTGCCAAAATCCGAGTTGCTATAGCAGGGAAGAATGCAGTAAAGACAGAATACCGATTAGCCTCCGAAGGCCTGCGCTTGGCTGCAACCGTATATGCTGACAAGATTGACATCAAGGGCCATTGAGTCGCAGTGAGGATTTTCATCAGAAGCCGCGCAAGAATGTGATGTTGGTGGCGATGTATCCTTGATAGGATGTTCAGCCTCACTCCAGCTCCATAATGTTGGGAAACGCTCGATCGGTGGCGGAATGGGGCAGTGGCGATCAGCATGGGTTTGGAAAGGGGGATCTCAGCACAGCGATCCATCCCATTCTTTTGCAGTTTGGCGATGCAGAGAAGGTCTATTCTTGGGAGGGAAGGGTGCAAACGCGTCAGTGAGGCGTGCCCCCGAAACCCCTCAAGGGTGGCGAACGGTTGCAATATGGTCCTCACACAGCGTTGTGAGACTCAAGTCGTATGCTTCGCCAATGCACAGGTTTGTATCATGTGGAAGTTCCGTACCTCTATTCACTCACATTTTTTTTATGGAGGTGGTCCGTTACATGATGCGCATTTCCTATTGACTGATGCGGAATCTGACCGGTCGCGGATTCGACGTCGCCCTGACATGCTGCGCGTACATGACGGCCTCGCCGGCAACCCCACGTGTTAGGCCACAGTATGTGTCGACTGATTTCCACCGCCAGAAGCGTCAGCTTGCACAGTTGATAGATATGTTGGCCTGAAACTCGGTTGGTCGGTACATTACGAGCTACCGAGATCTAGAGGCACGGCTGTCATGCAAGATTGACGAAATGCGGAAGCGGAAGCGGGCACGCTCACCGATGAAGATCTGGAGGAATATCGAGAAGGGCCGAATGCTTGCGATGGATCCATCGTCAAGGGAAACGCAAGATCTGATATTTCTTTTCAAATCTGTGTGGGTGGAAATATTCCTGGTTGGAGTTGGGGAAGCGGCTGGCGGGGCGGACTGGGTAGCTGGGAAGGGCCGGAATGCTGCCGACGTATCTCGTTGAGATGCCGCTCGGGAGCCCGCCTTGACGAGGGCGAGCGTCCTGGAGTAAGTCTCCAGACATGCCCACCACTACGAACGCAGGTGCCATTGGTGGGTATGTGTTCCGGCAGCCAATGGCTTCGCGTAATGCACACAGCGTCCCTGGTGGCGTCGCACAATTGGGCCCCACCCTATCACAACTCTCACAGACCACAGGCGCAAAGACACAACAGCTCGCCTATCTGCAACAACAATGGCAGTATCTGGTCTGGGTCAAGGAGGTTAATAGTACCTCTCTGCGGTCCATCACCCCGCCATCTTGAACTTTGAGTTGGCAGATACAATTGTGCATATAGCAACGAGAGGTACGCTAGGCTTAGTACAGTTCCGTTTTGAGCGTTGTGCATACAATCCTACGGCGGCTACAGGCTGCCGTTCCCTAGATCTCGAGGGCACGGAGCGTTGCGTTCTGATCGGTGGGGCGCATCAAAATACCTCGCCGACCACTCTGATACCAGCGGCGCGACCGAAAATGTCCTTTACTAACAATCGCTATAGATGGGGAGATGTGATCGGTCATGGGTCGAGGATAGATGTTGCAAAGAGATGGATCAGGAAGTCTTTAGCACAATCACGGCTACTACCGGTGTCAAACTGTCACTTCAAACTCGTCATATTGACACCCGGTAAATAGGTTATGCCAAGGTCCTCAACTGGCCTCCACATGCCGATTATCGACCAAAGGATCGCTTGGTCCCTGACGCTTCAGATTCGTCCTTGCAACTGGTATAATGCAACATGATTGCGAGCTATCCAGCTAGGACGGCAGCACACCTCAAGTATCGCATTGCATGTTCACACTCACGACTCGATTTCTTGCTATCTGTCTGACGCCATTCTATCGACCCGCTGTAGCGGAACGCTCAGGTACATCGGAATCGCGTTCTCAGATCATGCACGCTGCGTTCGAACGAGTTAGTTTCAGTCAGCTGATCCTGGAAGTTCATGCACCTCCCCTGTTTGCGCAATCTTCATTCTGTCATCATCGCTTTCCGGATATACACTCAGCACCCGTCCTTCACGCCAAGTCGACTAGCGTGTAGTCGGCCATGCAGCAGTACATGGTTCTAAATGCAGATTCTCATTCCCGGGCGCAGGGGCGATGAAGGTGCATCAGATCCGATGAAGACTCCGATACGAACTGGCAGGGAAACTGACTCAAGCTACACACCATTACAGAACACCATATCGTGGCTGGAGATTTTCGAACTTCTGGAATCATGGCGCCTAAGTCGCAGCGAGTGATCAAGATTTTCTCGGAAACATGATGACACTCTGTAGTGATATGCATGTTGTACGTAGTGATCGACGCGTGACTTACTGTATACATCAAAAGTCAAGCATCTCCACGCTACCACTTTGGCATGCACGTAAGCCGGTAGTGTACCAGACTCTTCTAGACCGATTTACCGCCATTTCGAGATTTCAAGAAGAGAGTGGTCTTGGAGTCGAAGTACGGTGTATCGCTTGCGATCTCATCTGTATCAAGAGGCGAGCGATGAGAGATCTGTACGTTACGCCACTGAGGTGTAGCGTGTTTGATCATCCACATCGATGTTTTCTAGAAGGCGATCAAGGTGGCAATAAAAAGGAGATCTGCGTGGGAGGCGTACGTGCCGTGAGCAGGAAGATGGCTGGGGCAGTTGCGCGCAATGAAGCTTTGCTGCCAGGGTGTTCCAGGTATCACAGTGTGATGTAACATGTTGAGAGGCACAGAGGCTGGGAATTCACTGCTAATTCTCTACAGGATTCAACCGTAGTCGGTGCATGTCAGGGCCGGCTTATGTACCTCTTCCGTGGTTAGCTTTGACGGCTGCATTGCATCGGCACTGTTGGCTGCTACTACCGAGCTCAGCATTCGCCTTGCCATCGTTATTAGCCGCTGTTGGACGAGCATCCTATGTCTTGCTCCCCTGTTGGATATGCCTTCGTACTTGCGGTGAGTGTTGTTCAAGCATACTGCTGCACTCCGATGTGAGTGTGTCTGCTGGACATGAATGATGGTGTTGAGCCTACATTCCAAGGTTTCAAAATGCGGTAGCTCCAAGTCAACAGTTCTGAGACGTCTGGCGGTCAAGCTCAGTTGCTTCGTTGTCTTTCCTTCCGCGGAGAATCTCACAGCTTCGCAGTAGAGGTGTTGAATTGCGATTGGGGTTTGGAGCGTTAGTCGCGCTAGATCAGCCTGTTTCGATACCCCATGGTATATTCCGGAACATAATACTGTTGTAGCGCAACCACATTGCACCTTATCCATTGAAACCACATGTCGATATCGGTAACCGCCAGACTGCAAAGCATCTCTCCTCTTCACGGTAGATACCGAGATGAGAAGACTGCAGGACAACTTGGAAGCGAAGCGCTGGTAGCGATGCTTGCCCGCCGGATAACCGTCAAGGTTGCTAGAGGTAGCCCAGGAGCTAACTACACCGTACAGCACCTTGTTGCTGACCACTCAAGACCCAAGAAGTGATCGACGGTGAGCCCTGGAGCGTGAATAGGGTGATGTCTTCCACACTCGTATACAATGCGGTGTAGATACGCGAGCACCAAGCGATTTGGAAGTATTCAGGGGATTACATGAGCAGCCGTGGCTGTACGATGGTGTCGAACGCGATCTGATGGTGAAGGCAGGGAACATGGGATGAAACACATCAGCGGCCCCGGGGAAGCGATCGGGCCTATCCGTTTGGTCACTGGCATCTGCGGCTGACCTGTCCGCCTAACCAAGGTGGGTCTGACAGGACGAACTGTGCGTCTTTGACCCGCGGACCTAGGATCTTTGCTCGGTTAGCATCACGCACATGCATGCGTCATTTGGCTAGCATAAGGTTCACGAACCATTCGCTTCACTCGAGAGTCGACATCTTGTGAAGCGGACACTAACACAGACAGACCACTAGGTGGCGATCGCAGTCCAGTACCACCGAACAAGGACCGCGGCCTGCTGCCGCTGGTTCCGTGCGCCGCCGCCGCTGTTGCCGTCCGCACAGCCAACGCCTGTCAAGAAAGTATCAATGAACCGGACGCAAACGGGAAATATGAGCGATGGGGGTTTCTGGCAGCTCGGGTTTCGTACAACAGAGAGAAATGAGTGAAGTGGCCAAGTGATTTTGGACGATATCCGATATCTTGGCACTACAACAATCTTGCACAAAGACCGCTCGATGAAGGACAGAGACTAAGACAAGTCCACACCGCTGCGATATGAGCTCCGTTGTACACGAGCATTCCATGGTGGTCCATCATTTTTTGGAGGTTGAAGTGCGAGATTTGATGCCGCATGATGGTGTCCAGCACTCGTTTGAGACTACTGCAGGTCCACGATTTCGGAAGAAGAATTTCTTAGTATTGCAACCCCTCCAAACCTCACTTACCAGCATCAACCGCATCGACCTTAGGTCGAAGAGTTGTCCCCGAGCCACGCGGCTCAACGAAACCCTGCACTTCGGATCTTTGTGTCCCAGTGTGGGAGGTTGAAGCAATCGCCCTCTGCACGAGATACCTTAAGGGTCCGCACGGATGATCCGGTGAAATACTACGACGCGATCGATACACCCTGGCACGGAAACCTGCCACACAGATTACTCACATGCAAGTCTCAACCTATCTGGTCCCGGTCACCAAGGACTAGAAGTGGAAGGAGGAAGCATCGGTCCTCGGGAGGTGTAGATTGGTCACATCCGTCCAGCATTCAGCTCTGCTCTCTTGGTAGGGATACCCCAAGGGCATGTAATTGAATCTTGGACAGTGCTTCCCACTGAGGGGTGGAGAGACGGGTGTACTGCCATGCCATCTCGGTATGTTGCAATCCCGTAGTCGCCTACGCCGCTGTTTGGCATGTAGATCAATAGCACGATCTGAAGCCCCTGCAGCTGTTTGAGCTCCTTTCAGCATTGACTCTGTATTTCAAATACATGTCGAGAAAACGGTCGTCAATCGGGCTGTCAAGGATGAGAGACTTTAGTCTGGTCGATACGGGAAACCTAAGCTGCTTAAAGATCCGAGCGCGTCGTTCGAAGTTAATTTCCAAAGATGGCGTTTTGAATTGGGGTATATAGATTAGTAGTACTAAGGGCCGTTGGTGGCAGGTCTAATGGCGCAATAGAGACTGTGGATACATAGGGAAGCACGCGCCGTACATAGCGTCGGCCTAGAGACATCGCCGACTGTGACGCCACGAGAGTCTGAACTCACTGTTGGGCCACAGCATGTGGCGGGTAACAATAAATTTGATCGCCCTTAACGCAGGGGCGCCAATAGCAAATACAGAGGCGGGCGGGGTCATGGATACCAAAGGCAAGAACTTTGATGGTACCTTTTAGCTGAGAGGATACATGGTGAAGTGCCCCAATAGATCGGAAAGGTTCCACATAACCGCTGAAGTGGGATGAATGTCTCATTGCAAGATTGCCGTAATCGCGTGAGCAAATATTTGGGGCTAATGCCCGAAGTTGTGCTAGCGCCATCTGCCAAAGCCACGTGATTTGGTGCTCTTCACTCCTTCATGTGCGGGCAGAGACCCTGTGAGAACCGTGATGCTATTCCAGCACGTCGATCTCCAAAAACAACTGTACAAGTCGACAGTACCATTGGCATCTGAATTGCGATTGTTTTCAGCTTCGACCACTGCGATGCTCGAACTCATAAGCTTTGAAACAAAGCCGAAGTGGGGCGGCATACCCGTCTGCTTCCCCGATGACAAGCTGGGACTCCCATACAGACTAAGGCACGTCAAGATCTGACCTATGCTGCGTCCGGGCGCCGCCTCTTATTACCTAAGGTACTTCGGGTTTGAGGCGTTCCATTCGTAGGTGGAGGTAATGAGCTTGTCCAGAAACACCAATGATTGGCGAGTGTGGGCTTCATCTACGGTCCCGTCAACGCCCCGGGTAGAAGCGTCGACCGCCACGCCGCCGTCGATTATCGGATGCAATAGCGCATATCTGCACCCACGTGTGTATGTTCGGAAGACCAGGAGTCGCGCTTCACACTACGCCGAGGACCCAAGAAATTGCCAGCCACGATAAGCCAGTATGCGAGGATCCTCACCGGGATGCCGGCTGGCCTAGCACACGAGGAATTCGTACTTGGTCGAATGCTCGTGGAATGTACTGTACGTTTCTGTTGACGACGCGCAAGCCCTGTATGTTTCACGATCGGCCTCGAATTCGACATTGCGACTGCTGCTATCCGTGAGGCAATCGGACAGCCGACACCCGATATGCAGGGAGGCTCAACATTGACTCCTGGGGTAGGCCGCACGGTGAATTTTGGCGGTGATTAACGTATCGACAAATGGGGTGTGGCTTGGGCGTCTTGTCCTATGGAACCCCCACACTGCACATGAGACGGCGAAGCCATGTGTCCGTTCACACCTGGGACCGTACCCCGGTTCCGTCTTCAGACTGCATCCTAGTCGGCTGTCGTGCCCCGTACATCCACCATTCTCTGCTGGTTAGCCTTCCACTAAAGCCTCCATCCCAGTAACTTCTTGGCTGCATGCGAGAGCGATATTCCCTGTTCGTCTTGCAACCATGCTCTGGCTTCTAACCCTAGTCCCTTCGGCTTGCTCCACTACAAACACCATCCTTGCTTGCGGGATGCTCACAGTGGTAGTGTATCGAGTTGGCCCATTCATATGTAAAGCCCCAAACGCTCCCCCATACCACAGCCAGATCGATCGAGCACATCTACAACACTCCCACGTCATCTGACCCTCTATCTCCACCGCATCTTCTTATTGCAGTCTTGATAGACCTGTTCCCGACAGCACACGGCCCAGCCCATACTTGCTTCCTACCTTCGCCTTACCAACTGCAGGGTATACCACCATTGTACCCTTCTGCCCATACCGTGGCAACAGCTTCTCCATCTGCCATGGCTACCGTGGTTGCATCTCACAACATTGGACTCTGGCAAGACCGACGAGAACCCTCAATGCACATTCCTAACATGCATCTCAACAACATCATGCCTCCCTACGACACTTCGCGGAATGTCTCGAACGCTCCTGTCTCTCGAGAATATCAACCCACTTCAAACCACATGGACATGAACAACATGCCTCTCTACTCAGCAAACACTCTCCCTACCTCCGTCCCCTACCAAGCTGGAGCATATGCATACGACGTTCCCACATCGGTACCAGTAAACCCATACAACATGCAGCAAGCTTCCTACTACGCATCGAACATGCCACATCCCGTGTCATACCCTCAATCACATGATATTCAGGCGCTTCCCACTCTGCCAGATGTCCGACATGTGTTCAACCCAAACGTCAAGTCCGAGGGTACATCACCGGCGCAGTCAAACCACATGTATGCGGATCCGTCCTATGGAACCGAATTGAAGCGATCTACTTCAGAGCCTACAGAAGGTAGCGGTGCCAACTTCGCTACTGATGTGGACACTCTTATGAGGGCCATCCAGGCGAAGCAGACAAACCCGCCTCCAGAGAATGAGCAGAAGGTATGTTATTCACTCCGAGACTTCAAATTCGACCTTCTAATGTTTCGCAGGACGACGCATCAAAGAATGCCCAGAAGCCTAGGAAGCGTTATCAGTGCACTGTGCCCAACTGCAACAAGAGCTTCTACCAGAAGACACACCTTGAGATCCACATACGCGCCCATACTGGTGACAAGCCATTTCCTTGCAAAGCACCTGGATGTGGCCAGTCCTTCTCGCAGCTCGGTAACCTCAAGACACATGAAAGGCGTCACACCGGAGAGCGACCATACAGCTGCGACATCTGTGGCAAGACATTCGCCCAACGTGGCAACGTTCGCGCGCACAAGATTGTTCACCAACAGATCAAGCCCTTCAGCTGCAAGCTAGACGACTGTGGCAAGCAGTTCACTCAACTAGGCAACCTCAAGGTTTGTTTCGCCCAAGAAGACTCCTCATTCTGTCACTAACTGGTTGTAGTCCCACCAGAACAAGTTCCATGCCGCTACTCTCAGGTACCTTACCACAAAGTTTGCCACTATCAACCCAGGCGACTATGTCTCCCAAGAGGACAAGGAACTCTGGGAGTACTTCGCATCGCTATACAAGAACTCCAACAAGGGTATCAAAGGTCGAGGCAAAGACAGGCGCATCTCCGCCATGTCATCATCCGCTTCTTCATACCCTTCTTCCTACGCCTCTATGTCAATGGCTCCCATGGCCCGAGGCTACTCCACCTCTTTCCACCAGCAAAGCAGCGACCGGGAGAGCCGCTGCTCATCGATGTCTTCCGACACCATCACAATACAACGAACAGACAGCGCATACGACTTCAATGCACCAATGCACAACGGGTACCACCACCCTCAAGGCAATGGCTACGACGATATGGTCTTTCCTGAACGGAAGATGTACTGAGCACTGCTCAAAGCAAATGAGCAACACTATAGAAGACTTCGGTTCAATCCGTGGGAGTTCTTGGATATCGGCGCTTGAATCGAGTAGGCATCGGGGCACGGGCGATAAGTACCCAAGCTAGCGCAGCGAAGGGTACAATCTCTTTATTGTTTTCTATCATCTTGTTCACACGGGCGTTATGGCATAGTTACGCTGCATCAGTAATGTCTTCTCACGCATTCTTGTCCACGCCCATTATGTTTGGCGTTTAGTGTCCCATGTATTGTTGTCCCATGTACGCTTGTTTGTCAACCAGTTGCAAAAAGATCTACCATAGCGCCACGCCCCGGTGCGCATCACTGTACGAATAGAGTAGCATTATGAAGCAAAGAACATTTATCCATCCAGTCACTGTCCTCTGTCTTTGCGCCGCTACAGTATCAACAGAACGCAGTGTGGTGCAAACTGACTCACCGCTCAACTGTACTCAACATCTGGAGCGTACGCGACTGGTTCGCTGCAATATGCAAGATGCAAGGCGACTGCGCAGTTCATTCACCGCAGCTTTCTGCTCGCAACACCCACTCGCTTAGACTTGCGCCCAACAGGCCAGTAGTTTGAAGTGACAGTGTTGTAATTGCATTAGCTACATGTCTAGGCACATCTTCAGATCTAGCTGGGTTGTCCATGACTGTAGTGCAAGATAGGAACTGACGTTTCTGAACTACGGCTGACTGCCGCCGATTGCCGACAAACTACGCACTGGCGCAAGTAAGTGGGTTGTGGAACTACCTACAGTATATGCCGTGCAGCACCTATACAAGCTTGCACGAAGCCGCAGGCCCGCAAAGTGGACCACTTACTATTAGGCATGCCGCCCAACACTTGAGCAGTGAGATTCATGATTCTGCCTTTGGCCCCATTTACCCAGTCATTTGCCTCACCCTCAATTTTCCCATCTCGCAGCATCCTCATTGAAGATAGCAATCCTGTCAACGAATCATATCTTGCGCAGAGCTTCTCCGCGGGTCAGTATTGGGCAGGTAAAGAGATGCACATCCCGCGCTTCCGCCGCCGCCAGATCGCAGACCGGGTTCCCCAACTACCACCATGCGGGCGTTCTGAGGACGTAAGACGCGTCGCTAAGCGGCCAATGGCACCATCTTTGGGCTCTTATGCCCGGAGTCCAAGGCGCCTTCGCCATCCTTCAAACAGCCAAATGATGCCGTCGCCATCTCCGCGAACGATTGAGGTACGTAACATCGCCGTCTTGCGTTGCAATATGACGTTGAATACGGTGCGACCATGCTAGGAATGTCCAAAGCCTCACTTCTACGCGCTGTCAGGCTATAGAACACTCGACACTTGAGCCCGGGTGTGGGGATATTTCCGTTGATTGGGTAGGATCTGCATTCTGCTAACTGTCGATCTATTTGTCTACGCAGGTCCAGAATTCTGGAATGTTATGACGTATATCCGCCAACTTTGCTCGACATTTGGGCTTTCCCTGGTGAGGCTTCACGATAGGAGAAATTAGTCGCTTTAGGCCTGTCACATGGATAGGGGGCGCGATGCTGATGTGGATGGGAGTGGGAGTTGGGATCCGCCGTGGGGTGCCACGCCTTATCATCCGTGGAAACTGAGGCATCGACTCACGATGGATTAAACATGGCGTGAGGGAATCGATTGGGCTGAAGGAAGCGTTTCATGTCAATGCATCTCGACTTACAAGGTAAGATACTTGGGCATTTGTCTGCAAAGCGTGGGGAGGACAAACTGTTGGTCGACGCCTCGCTGGTGAGCAAGGTCGTGCTTGTCAGCAGCTATGTCACTGTTAGCGCACGACTCGCTCCCTCACGCCCAACCTCCAACTTCACGCTCTCGCCTCCACGTTCTCAACGTCCGCATCCAGACACGTGGAACAAAACACTCATATTCGCACGGTCTTCGTTCTCTGGCTACGACACTGTGGTTGTTTTTTGACGTTGACCCGCGTTCGCAGACAGCCGCAAAGGTAGCCAGCAGCGCCCAATGCTGTCTTAGCCAACTACAATCGCGTATAGCCCCTGTAAGGAGCACTCCCGTTCCTCTCGTCAAAATGCCGGTTCTCAGCTCACAACCCCTGGACCGCTCGGTTGAAATCTCCCGGAAGCGGCTTACCGTCTTGCCGGGACCCTCTTTTGATGTTCCTGGAGTACCTGAACAGGGTAATTCGAGTCAGTTCATGTAGGCCTGACTGAATATGGAAAACCTTATGTCTCCAGGGCTTGCTGATGAGCTGGCCTGTCTCGGTGACCAGGCATCTGAGTCGTGCGTACTACGGGTAAATAAAAGCGAAAGAGAGGGATAGAGAACACGAACGCGAATGAAAGCGGGTCATGCAAATTCCAGTGTTGATGAGGATTTGCAAAACTCTTCGGTGGGGGCGTTAGAGACTCCGCTATATTCGCGTCCAGAACGCTGCAAGTTGGTGATCACGACAAGGTGAATGGCTAATGAAGGGCTGTAGATGCACACTCCTCACAGCACGCAGAGACTGCCTTGGAAGAGAAGAAGTCTCCTACTATAGGTCTGCCCAGTCATGACAACGTCCGTGGAGCTGACCACATTCATCATCATACATCCCGATCCCAGCACTGCTCAGATCTCATCCACCCATTTTCCCCTGAGATCTCTGCCGGAACATTGCATATGCAATGTATGTACCCGTTCCCAGACACATGACTATGTATCCCCACTCACGCGCTGCGAACCTCTGGTCTGAAACATACGTCAAAGTTACACGGCATTAACTACGTCGCTAAATTGGGCAGCCTTCCATGCTGGATCGAATCGCAAGTGCCGCCTGCAATATCGTTCTGCGGTGCTCTTCGGAGAATTTTCAGAACAATGCAGGGCTTGTATGGTGGCGGAACTTTTTCCTGCATACTCGTCACAGCACTCGAACCTTAAGCGCGGAGACAGGGAGCAATATGGGGCGGCCGTCTAGCGGGCTTGTATTCGTCACGAATAGGCGACACAGGGCCTATAGCGCATGTATTCGGACATCACGCCTCCATATGTGTTGGTATGTACTGCTCGCATCATTAATGCATGTCTCACTTTGACAAGCAAGCGACCTCCACCTGTATCCTGTCAGATTTCTGGTGCTTAGGCGAGATGAGAAGTTCACACGCGAACGTGGTGGAACACTTCCCCTTCGAGACCGTCATACATTCGTACGCCTGCTCTATCCAGTGGCTCGGTCTCACCGGTCTAGCTCGTAAACCTGCGGCATCTGAACGACAAGACGAGGATAGCTCGGCCATGGATGTCAATGCATCCTGCAACCATCTCCCATCTTCAAAGTCACACAGTCTCGTGGGCGCTTCAACCCTGGCCCTCGGCTCTCCATACTTTCGATCAGAGATTATGGTTTCGGGCATGTCCGTCTATATGCATCTCCCCCTGCATTGTAGTTGCCCATTCGCTCACCTCACGTTCGATGGTGGATTCCGACTGTTCGGCATGCCGACGTTCTCGTATGTCTTGCTTTTCCCGCCATCACCATCACCACTCCCGAGCCTGTTCATTTCTAATACTACCATATAGAATACGCCTCCCGTAAAACCTAATTCAGCCTCCCTGCAAGCTCGACTTCATGTGGCAAAAACAAGCGCAGTCGTACAACGCTTGCTATCAACCCCTAATGGACCGTTCGGATACGAGTAAAACATGGGAATATCGGGAGCCAGGGCGCCCTGTCTGCATATGAAAACGTGTGCATATGCTCACAACAGCTGCCCGAGAGACCTTGCTGCATATGGATGGGGAGCTTCTGGAGAATAACGGGAGCCGGGGCGACATATTGCTTCGAGGTAGACCTGCAGCCGATGCAGGGAGCCAGTCGAAACGGGACTTTGGTGCACTAGAAGCAGAGCTGTATTACCTCAGCATAGGAAAAGTGAGAGGCGAGCTCGGCCTTGGCGAGAACGTAAGTATTAGAAGCGTGGGGTTTAGGTGGCTGTGAGTCCAATATTGATGACGATGAATAGCTGGCTGGTCCAACGCGCGTGACACTATAGTCTCCAGCTCTCTACGCCCCGTTTCAAGGAACTTGCAGATCAGGGGATGTCAGGCAATATCCACCAAGTGTCAATGTCAACCTTCAGAACTGTCATGTTAGGGTCGTGTAAGCTGTCATATCGAAAATGCCGAGAAATGTATTCAACCCATGCCTTCTTCAAGAATTTTATGGAGTTATCGCAGGCGGGGTGAGCAAAAGCTCTACAGGTTATCTTCACTACCAAACTATCCGAGACTGCTCGTGTATCATCATCAACCCAAGGGCCATGTCTGGAGATTGTCTTGATGGCACCCGGTTGAAGTTAACACTCCTATGCTCGGTGGCTAACATCGGACGGGCAGCTTCGTTTCCTTGGTCCGGAGTCAGTAGCCACTCTCCGTTCTTCGATACTTCCGCGAAACTTCCACGACAGTATTTAGAAGCAATTCATGTAACATGTTCAATGTTGCAGAAGTTCAATATTCTCCTTCTTTACAGTCATGGCCGTTGTCGCGTCGACTAGTACACCACTGATCGTATATGCAGCTCCACAGACAGTCGTAGTATATCACTTCGCCACTAGCTCTGTCGGATATAACGAGTACCGGAAGTAAACTCGAGGGCGTACTTGCACGAATATCTCGCATTTGAGCACCCCGCTACGAACAACACTGCAGCGGCAATGGTGCATCGAGAGTTTCACGATGCGAGCGTTCGATGCTGTACCATTTCGCATATAACACGGCATAAACACGGATTACAGGAATGAGATGAGCCGTAGAGAGATGGGATCAAAGAGGTATAGCGTACAGTGACGGCCGGGGAAATGTGCTGCAGCCTGGGCTTATTGTAAGCCAACCAGCGCCTGGATTGTCTCCTGTTAGCTGGAAGTTGCGGTAAAGCTCAAAGACGGGATCATTGGTGCAAAGAGCGAGCAATTCCGTTTGACGGCTGATCGGCTGTGGTGTACACAACAATGACGACACCCTACATGTACCTGTACATGCATGCAATAAGGCAGGCATACTCTTGCAAGAACACTTCACGTATGTACAAGTATCAAGGTATCTGATCCATCTGCTACTACGTACGAAGTACTAAACTGATTCCAGTAAGCTACAGTAGGTACACCGTTTACAATCATGTATGTTCAATTCGAGACCGTGCGCCACATACTTGCCTTGAGCATGTAGTTAAGGTTTGGCTAATGCGACTACCTTCAACCCTGAACCAAGATACGTGAAAGAGAGTAAATCAAAACGAGATACGTGTCTCATCGGTGATGCCGATGTAAGTTGGAGGACTGGAAGATCATCTCAAGGTGCATCTCAAAGGTACCGGGGTGATTGTGCACCCTCCAATTGACTTGTAACACACTTGTCACTCGATCATCTGACCGGACAGTTGTCAAGTTCAATTTCTCGAGATCTCCCCCAGAAGACGATCTCCGAGTATCTGGTAGCTGTCAGATGTCGCGCATTACCATGGTACCCGCAAACCTAGTGGGTAATCAGCGCTTCGCCACATCATCCCACCTATGCAAACATATGTCCCAGTCAGCCGGCAAACTAGCCTTGGTTCAGCTTCAATTGCACCCATGTAAACGCACATTTGGTAAACTTAAAAACTAGCCTCGTAGTTTGCTGATCCATACGGCGGTGAGAAGGCAGCTTTATGGTGTGGCGGGGTCCACTCCCATTTAGGAAGTTGGTGGGTGGAGGTGTGGATGAGAATTGCTTTTGCCCCATCTCTCGCCTCGGTCCCGTCCCAACGTTGGTACATGCTAGCGAAGACATCCCTGACGAGCTGGGCGCTTGGGATTATCATCGAGGCGAAGAGCGAATTGGTGGTTTTCTCACCGCTGGTTTTATATGCGAAGTCTGTAGCGCGCGCATCCCGTTGGTTGAGGGGGTTGGAGTTTTGGGAAGGAAGCTGATGCCCCTCGTTTTTGAGATTGAGAGACTGTTGAATTTTGTCTTTCAGCGTTTTGAAGGGGCAGGATTGCTTCAACGTAGCTTCGACACTTGATTGGAAGATGGTAGATTTGCCGAACTTATATGTTAGTGTGCGGCTTTTGTAAGCACATATGTCGACAGCAGGTTCTAATTGGACTGAAATGCTAAATTGTCAATGCAAGAAGACTTTCTTTTACCCATAGACATGTATGTAGTCGCGACTTCCGTAATGCAGGTCTCTTCTTTGAGCGCATCGTTCGTCTGGTAATGATACTACTTGTGCGCAACCCTGTAACGTCCCGTGGTACCATCAACGATCAAGTATGGAAAGCTCTACAAATTACGCAAACAATAAAGTTCTTCATAGCGTTTCTTGGTTATTCGAAAACGGTAAGGCTTGGAGGCGTATGAACTATGTGTTACTTTGCAGCACTTTCGAACTGTGTGATATCGACTACCTTGGAGCTGTTTCGGGTTTCGTTCAGAGTCGGAGAGGACAACAGTGATATCAATATGCTCCGGTATGCATCGCACCCCTCTCCTTCCGGCGTATGTTGATCGAAGTCGCTCGTGAAGATACTGTGGCGCTCTAGTAGCTTCCAGTGTTCCTTTGCCCTTTTAACAGGAATATCGGAGCGTCTTCTAGTATTGTCGGCCATGAAGCCCTCCATCTCTTCACAATATTGCTCAATTCTTCGAGTTTATCTATTCGCTCACTCTCAACACTCATCCATTCCCCAAACATCTCCAACTCTAAACCCGACCGGAAAAGGATCACCGTTATCCATCAAGACCTGCCTATACCCTGTAATCCATCCCCTTCCCTTCACCCTTGGTAATATCGCTTCGTACTTTCCAACCTCCGTCGTACCCAGTATGCTACACTGAAACTCCGTACCAATTATGCTCTTATGCACGAATTTCTCCCCAACCTGCAGCAGCCCCTTCTTGTGCAACACCGCCATCCTCGCCGAAGTTCCCGTACCACAAGGACTACGATCAAATCGGCCTGGGGAAACGACAACAGTATTGATAGCACTCTTCGTCCCATCTCCCTCCTCCACAAGTGGCCCTGTCCACCCCAAAATGCTAACCCCCTTGATCCCCTCGTTGAGCGGATGGACCGGCGTATAAACTTTCTGAACCGCCCTCATAATCTTCTGCCCCAACTCCACCAAGTCCCTACCATACTTGTGCTCGATAGCCAGGTCAAGCGACTCAGCATCCACGAGCACAAAGTACATACCGCCCCACACGATATCCACTTCCACTTCGGCATTCTGTAAACCAGGTACGGAGACTTTGTAACCAAGTTCGTAAACGAAGGAAGGTACGTTGTCAAACTCAACAGTCTTGCACTTTCCTCCCTCACATTCAGCTCTCACGCGCACCAGTCCCGCCGCCGTATCTAACACGACTGTCGTGACCGGTTCCTTCATCTCTAGCCTGCCACTCTCGAGCAACACTGTAGTTACGCAGATGGTATTGCTGCCACTCATGGTAGCATACTCGTCGCTTTCCAGGATAAGGAACCCAGCATCGGCTGAGGGGTCGCATGGGGATAGGAGAATGTTCATACATTGGGAGACACGGCCGCGAGGCTCTTGCATGAGCATTTGGCGGTAATGGTCGGCGTTGTCGCGAAAGTGACATAGTTTGGCGTACATGGTGGGGAGGTGGGTAGGGTCCGGGATGCCAGAGGTTATTACGTCGCCAATTTCGCCTTCGGCATGGACTGTTGTTATGGAGATCATGGGAGGGGTGTTCTCCTTAGAGGTGGCCATGATGATGATGACGGAAGAGTACGTAGCTATTGGGGATGAGAGAGGGGGTGGCTGGCTTTGTCACAGAGGGTCAGTCCAATAGTGAACACGTTGTACTGCAATTACGCAGCATGACTTGTTTGTGTACTTACTTTGGATAGGGCCGATGGTAGTGCTGTATAACAGAGTTTAAAAGACCAGGACTTGACGAAGACGAGTTTTTGTCAATTGTTTTTCAGTCGACGCCTCTTTTCTTAATTCAAAGATGAACGGATTCGTAACATACGACATGATACGTATGACTTCATTCATGCATGTATTGGAAAGGGCGCGGACTAAGGCCAAGTGACACGAGTCAGGCCCCGCTCCGTACGATGAGGGGTCAAGCTTACCAACTTGTCCAAATAGAGTTGTTTGCCTGATATCATGATGCGATTTGCAACTTGTTCGAGCAAAGACGAATGCTACATGCCAGCCACATTACTATTAATATTCCAGGAAGCGATTCTTCAAACTCCCTATGCTCCATTATATTACAAACAAGGGCTCTGCTCCTCAAAGCAAAACCGGTATACTCAAAGTCTTGATGCAACGAGCGCAAAGAACGATATATACACACACAGAAATATTCAATCCAAACAGCCAACGAAGACCGGCCCGCGATCACATGGGCATTTAACTCTTCGCTCCAAAAACTTTTCGTAACAGCGTTTCAATATCTTTCCCACTTGCAATGTACTTGAGACGAAAGGAACGTCTAGCGGACCTTTTTCGTTTCAGAAGCATATGTGCGGTTATTCTCATCGCCCTCGACTTGTTGTACCATTTTGTCGACGGCTTCGGCCTGCTTCTTCCACTCGCTTTGACACATCTTGAGCTCCTTTTGGAAGAGCTCGTCGTTGGGCTTCCTGTAACTTCCTCCAAGGCGGTCCCAGAGGGTAGTGTACTGTCCGTAGTTGTAGTTGAAGTATAGATGGTGCATGGTGTGGCAGGCGGCACCGTTGATGATAGGAGAGTTGTGCGCGTACTCGCCGTCGTGGATCAGGACAGTCCAGATGTTGACGAAGACGAAGAGGAAGACGTATGCGAACTTGGACAGGGGAAATATGAAGGGGAAGATGTGGTAGGGCAGACCCTGAGCGTAGCCGTCGGCGGGGTGGAACGCGTGCGAGGCGAAGGGAGTCGGCATAATCCACTTGTGGTGTGGCTTGTGGACGTACTTGTAGACGCGGGGGTGGTGCAGACCACGGTGGATCCAGTAGATGGCCGAGTCGGTGAAGAGGAAGAAGAGCGGGAACTGCAGGTAGTTGTACCAGAGTCCCGGGCCCTGGTCTACGGTATCGTACAGCTTAGAGTATCCGCGGACCTCGAGCAGGAACCAGGGCACGGTGAAGATGGCCATGATGGGGAAGGCGATGTTGGCCTGTTTCATCTCTTGCTTGATCTGGTTTTTGAGGTATCGTGGGTGGTTGAAGGTGGCCTTGTCAAAGACGAAGTAGTACGAGGCGCCTGCGAAAACGTAGTAGACGAGTACGCCAAAGAGCCTACGGGATTGTTAGGAGAGTTTAGCCATTGCGTCTGGGGCAGTGCATACCATGTGATAAGGTACAATGAGAGAGCCTGTCGTCGCCAATCGTCACGCGTCCATTGGCTCATGTAGGCATATTTGGAGGGCTCCACGGAGAAGAACTGCGTCGAGGGCTCGTACTGCCAAGTCGCATGTGGCACGGCGAAAGCGGTGGGCTCCTCTCTGATGCTTGAGACGGTCGCATTGCCGGCAAAGGACGATGTAGAGGCGGGAAGGAGAGTGGCGTATAGAGGGTCGAACAAGAACGTGTCTGCCAATTCGAGGACGACGTCCATGGCTGCTGTGGCTGGGGTGAGGGGATGCCTCGGCGATCGGTGGATTCAGGTACGGAAGGGCTGCGATTCGTGGTGTTTTGGATGAGCAGCAGGCGCATGCAATGCAGAAACGTATTACTGTGTCGCACTGAGAAAGAAAGGCGACAAGGGCAATCCAAAAAGCAGTGCCAAAGCAGCAGGGTATCTAGGGGAATACAAACGAATGTGGCGAGGCGAATGCTCTCGGTCAAGTAGGTAGCAATAACGGGACGCAGTGCTTTATCGGCAATAACTTTTCAGCGCGCCGAGTACAAGCGTCCCTGAGCTTGAGGCACGCCAGGGTCCATCTTAACTGCATTTGCTGCTCAACCGGCTGCCTCTGTGCCAATCAAAAGTCGCGACCCAAAGACTAGAGACCCTCACGTGACTTCGCATCATAATCTCGCGCGACGGATATGAAGCATCCGCTCAGGCCGGAGTGGACTGACAGCCTTATGGGGGACGTGCAGGGGCGGCCCCTTATCAGATCTTCTCGTCCGATGCTCGGAGCATCTCGGATGGCAACAGCACGGTAAACACGCCACTGTTGCGCTTGCAAGCCGTGATTGCGCGGTTAGCCTATCTAATCAGAGCCCTTTCTGTACGACGTGAACAGCTGATGGTCATTCCTCTCTCGACTACAGCATTACTTCGCCACAATGCTGACAACATCCTCGTCGGCCACTACATGTCCAAGACCGACCTTTTGCGGCACATGCCTAGCACTCGCACCCCAGACCAAGGCATGTTTGAACGTCTCCTTCAGCGTTCGATGCACCTGGTCGCAAACATCTTCAATCGTACTTCCGTGCCGTACAATCAGCGCCTCGGAGAAATCCGGGTCATTGCCCTTCCTCTTGGTGTACACCCTAATCAACCTCAACTCTTCCCAACACCTGTCCACAACATCCTGAATACCAAGGTCGAGCTCACAGCTCATGACGACCGTGTGTGGCTCCCTTGCCAGTTCGTCCAGATGAGGTAGACCGATGCTGTCGATCTTGTTGTATACATATAGACACTTGATGTATTTCCTGTGGTCCTTCATGATGACATCGATGAAGTCGTCAACCGTCGCGTTTTCGTCTCGGACAAGTACTTCGCAGTTGAGCATCTTGTAGTCTTTGAGGATGTTGTAGACCATCTTCTCATCGAGATGCTTAGGAGGAACCTGGAAGTTGATCTTCATGCCACCAGCCTTTTTAGGTTTGAGATAGATGTTTCTGCATGTCGGTCAACATCTTGCTACGCTATACCGCGAGTCAACATGAACTTACGGTGGTTCACGGTTCAGCCTGATACCCACAGCTTCCAGTTCTGCTTCTAGCAACCGCCTCTGCTCTGCTTTCTTCGTTGCATCAAGAATCATGCAGATGAGATCACTGGTTTTCGCTGCACTAATGACCTGCCTTCCTCGTCCCTTGCCCTCTGCAGCACCCTCAATGATACCCGGTAGATCCAGAACTTGAATCTCGGCACCGCCATATTCCAGCACACCAGGAATCGCTGTAAGGGTGGTGAAGGCGTACGATGCGGCTTCTGACTTTGTTTTTGTGACTCTGGAGAGAAAAGTAGACTTTCCTACAGAAGGAAAGCCAACAAGTGCTATACGTGCATCTCCAGACTTAGACACGTCGAATCCGCTTCCTCCGCCACCGCCTGCACCTGCAGCGGGCTCAAGGAGTTGTGCGCGAAGACGAGCAAGTTTTCTGTAGCCAAATTAGCACAAATGTACTGGTAAATAAGGACAGGTTTGGTACCCTTTCAGTAGACCAAGATGATATTCTTGACTTCAATGTTAGCACGTGATACTGAATGACCCCATTGCCACTTGATAATGGAGCCAAATTTGCGTAGACATACCCGTAGCCTTATTCTCTGCAAGACGTTAGCTTGGATTTTCACATTAACTGTACTTTTGGCTCACTCTGCGTCCTCCTCATCTCATCCTCAATCCTGGCGGGGCGTTAGCGCAAGGCCACATCAAAACTTCGGCGCTATCCCACTCTTTGATCTTCTCTGTGATGTTCACCATCTTGGCGGTTTATTCGCACTCTTTGCGCTCGGTTAGAGAGGGACTGGGGTGAGGATACGGTGTCGCACTTCGTGGCGGCTGCAGTCCAGCGATATCACGATGGTAAAGGTTTGGTGTTGCGGCGCCCGCAGTCCAGCGCTATCACTCTTTCAGCCTAGCGCACACGCAAGATGCAGTGCGTCATCTAGAATGCCATCAGCATTTCGCGCCACGCTTGTTTGTTTTGTGATTCCAGGTGCTTAGTATATTTTCTTTCTTTCCTATGTCGTCTGTTTCTTACCAGTGTGCCGTTTTTCGTTCCGTACCGCAAGCATGTTGTTCAAATCCTCAGACCCTTGGCCGCACTCGCATCACGATTTGATAAATCACTACCACGCTCAGTATGACAAAGCTGTCGCATCTGGAGAATACCAACCCTTTCTATATCCCTGGGGAACAATCGGTGCGCTTGTTGTCATTATATACCTTCTTGTCCCACATCAGAATCGGCCATGGCTCAAGAGGTCTCGATACTTGGCGTTTGCATGGATGACGGGCTTTGCAACGTACAGTAATTTATACACAAGGACGAGGGCCGTAGCGCCAGCTTTGGGGATTGGCCTAATCAATGCATGGAGCGTGGCGTGGGTGGGAGCAATTATAGTGTGTAACGATGCACAAACGGACTTCATGCGTATTGAAAGAATGGAAGGCGTTTTCGGATCCGATCGAAACCAAGCAAAAGAGAAGAACAGACTGAATAGCAGTGCTGAAAATGCCAAAGAAGATACGGAACATGCTACAGAAGAGGATGTCGTCAATAGTTCAGCCGGACCAAGAGATCGCCATGGCCAGTTCGCATGGCAGCCTTATCCGCTCAGGCCTTTCGCCGAGCGTCTCGACTGGGTCCTGGATATATTCTGCAACTTCCGCGGCATGGGCTGGAACTGGCGAACTTCTGCTCTCCCACCGCCTCCCAAGTTCATCCAGGAGCAACTACACGCCAACTCAGGTGACGTGGTGCCAAAACACTCGTACAGGATCCACGATGGACAAGTAAAGCTCTATACAGACAGGAAAGAGTTGCTCAGGAAGAACGCGTGGACATTTGTAAAAGGTTACTTCATCATAGATGCACTGAAGACGACAATGATGTGGGATCCTTATTTCTGGGGCTATGTCGACAGAGCACCACCGACATACCTTCCTTCCATCCTCACAAACAGTCCGGTCCTAACTCACATATACCATCTGACTCTGTCTATGCTCGCTATCAAATACGCGCTCCAAACCATCTTCTCCCTAGGACCGCTCGTCTTCTCTGGTTTGCTCTCTCCCTCTCTCCTCGGAGCGCGTGCAGAACCGTGGATGTACCCCGAAACCTGGGCACCGTATAGCGTCGTTCTAAACAAAGGACTAGCCGGGTGGTGGGGGAGTTGGTGGCACCAAACTTTTCGGTTTGCATTCCAGGAACCAAGCCGCAAGCTTATTGAGGTTTTTGGTATGGACAAGAAGAGTCCGGCAGCAAAAGCTTTACAACTGTTCATCGCTTTCTTCTTGAGCGGCTTTGTACACGGTAGTGGGAGTTGGACTTGTGCTGGAGACACCCGACCACTTCGAGGACCAATGGCATTCTTCCTTCTCCAAGCGCTCGGTATTTTCGCAGAAGTCACTTTAACACAAGCCGCGAAATCCGCTGGACTAGGTCGCACTCTACCTAGTTGGCTGAAGCAGGGATTCACCTTTCTCTATGTCCACGTCTGGTTCTACTTCACAGCCCATCTTCTCTGCGACGACTTTGCGCGAGGTGGTGTATGGCTTTTCGAGCCGGTTCCTCTTTCCTTGTTCCGAGGTCTAGGATTCGGTCCTGATGCAAGAGACGGATTGTGGTGCTGGGGTGGGCAACTGGTACGGTGGCATAGCGGAGATACATGGTGGACAACTGGTATTGCATTCTAGAGTGTTAAAGATTCGATCGTCCCCAAGTTTTGTATCACATAGCTTCCAGTGTGTGCGAGAGGCGTAGTAGACTGTTGATAAGACAATGGATTCAGGTGGAACGTGAAACAATAGATTTTACTGAGCTTAGAGTCTTCTACCAATGTCTCCGTTTGCGCTTTCACAGTCACCACTAAGACTGGTTGCCTTGACTTTCGTGTTCAACCAACACCCATTCTTCCATTTTACAAGTCACCTCCACCTGCCATCGCCCATTTCTTACCCCCACGAATATGCTTGCACGTCTACACAGACACTCTAAGCCTTTCACAACACACCCTCGACAGAAGTCACTGCCGCGACTGCAAACGATTACCTTAGCCCGTACCCTTCGCTCCCTATCATGATCCGAGTTGAACGGCCATCAAGAGTGGAATCCGTATTTCCACCAAGACGAACCATGGAATCCAAATTCTCACCAACAGAGATAATGTTCAACATGACTTGGCGCACACTCTCCTATGCCGCCGTTCCTGACATGCTACCCGCTGCATCGCTCGACGCGAATGGCCTCATCCCGCGGTCATTCTGTCCACAAGTATACGACGGCGTGATGAAGCATGTGACAGACATGCAAGAAGAAGTTCAGTTCGCGGCGTGGTATTGGGTCATTGATGAGCAGTCTCAAGAAGACGTTGAGAGGGGATCAATAGGCTGGCATCCGTGTTTCACTCTGCCTGCGAATCGGTAAGTACAATACGTCTTGTTATATCTCAACGTCCTGTCTTATTGTTTGCTTACATCAATAGCCGTATCGTAACCCGCAACGTCAGCCTACGCGTCGTCGCAAATCCAGAGCCTTTGAGAGATGGCAGAAGATCAGTATCTCCCCCCATTACCTCTACCAACTACAAACCAGCTACAAACGATACTAGGAAGCAGAGGTTTGGATAATGTCTCATAATTGAAATCCAAGGGCAGCGGAAGAACGGCTAGGCGTATGCGTTGAACTTGCAAGGACATATGCTACCATATCGAGATCAATGATTCAGATTCAACCGTTCACTTTTTACTTCCAACGTGTTACCATTTCCACAGGACTTTCTCATCATGCACATACACCAAATCACGTCCTTCCCACTTACATTTCCTCCCCACTCTCTATGCCCAGGACTTAGCTCGGGCAGCCCTAAGTCTCTACCCTGCCATGGCGTCAACATATAAACTTTGTAAATCGAGTCATTACACCAACACGTCATGATAGCTGAAACGCGTACCGCCGGGATCATGCAGTCAGCTCCAACAAGGGCAACACCAACGTTGGGAAATGACGGTGTCAATGCGAGGCAATGCAAGACTGAGGCGAATGTCGAGTCAGTTGCCTCGCCACACCAAGAAGACGTAGCGCTTCAAGTGCCGCCGGATTGCTGAGGGAAAAGCAGACGATGGGTGGCACGGTGTGACGGTAGTTGCAGGGAGGATGATTAATAATGATTGATATTTGCTTACGCCACAACAGGGCGTCTATCGGGTACTAGGCCAGCACAAACAAAAGGTCGCGATACGGTATCGCGAATGAATACGACAGCAGGGTATCGGAAGGAAAATCGGAAAAAATCGATCGCGCAAAAACAAACAGGAACAAGAGCCCAACAGGCGATAAACGAGGAAAAGGAAACATTATGACTTGTGTGTTTTGCGTCGCCGCAGATGTGTGTACTGTATGTCGTGACACGGGAGAAAAAAAAAGAAGAGTCAACAAAATGGCCCCCCAAGCAGACGTATGGCCAACAAACTCCTCAACGACCGGTGCTGATGCCGCTAAACCCGTGGTATCGTTCCTAAACTGTTATCCTAGTTTTCTCTGTCCTCATATGCTATGTGTGTGTGTATGTGTATTACGACTGCGCTTCGATGATGGGTGGTTGGGAATTAACCTGTAGGGTAGGTGTAATGGGGTATGGTAAATATTGGTCGTGCTGCTGCCGTGGCGCTTCGTCGGAGTGATTTTCTTCTTGCGTGTGTGGTCGCGTACCTGTGTCGGGACCGAGATGAGGGTCTGGTATTTGCACGTCGAGCTGGGGGAATAAGTTAGTCTAGCTGTAATTGGGATATGCGTGTGCACATACTGTCAGATATCCGGTCCGCCGTAATGGGATAATTTTGACGGCTTCTTTTGCGCCAATGTCCCGGTTCCAGTCTTCGATCCAGCGCTCCAGCTCTGCTAATTGCTTCTTCACACCTGTGAACCCCGCATCTTCCCACAGCCAGAAAGTAGCGATGCCCATGACGGTGTCGAGACAGGCGCGGAAGGTGAAGGGATCGAAGGCGTCAATTAGGGTATCGTTGATCTTCTTGATCAGTATCCGGAAGTCGTCTTCGGTGACGAGTGGGTCCAATATCTCGGGGTATAGGTTGGCAAATGTCGGGGCCAGGTCACCCTTGGTCATCCAGTCGCGCTTTATGCGGATGATGCGCGTCGTGTTGTACAGCTCGGAATCCAGTGGCACATGCGGGTTCGGATGGGGAAAGCAGGGATGCGAGGGACCCCACGGAAACTCGGACGCGGCGTCAGCGTCGTCGTCACCTGCAGACCCTGATCGTCGGGAGCCTAGTGAGGTGCGTCGGGAGCTGGGCAGGGAGACGCGCGACAGCATGCCCGGCTGCTGCTGCTGCGGGTGCTGGTGGTTGCGACCGGCTTCAATGTCCTTGTCGACTTGCGGCGCGGGCGACACGCTGTCTCTGGGATTCGCGCCAGAAGCCATGGCAGGTCCTGGGGTGGGCGGCTGGGATAGCTGCTGGGATAGCTGCTGGCTTCTTCGATCGCGCGGAAGGGCGATGCTGGTGCGACCGCTGATGCTGTCCTCGCACGTGGAACGTTGGACAGCGAGGGAGCTCGGCACAGGGCTCTGGCGACTGAGGCGCTGCTCTGGAAGGGACAGCAGAGGGTACTCGTCGCGGCCGTCCTCTCTGGCGCCGACGTCCCTCTCAATGGGCAGGTTCGGGTAGTGCTCTTCGCGCGGGGCAGTTCGCAGCGGCGGGTACAAGACGCCGGTGGGTGCTGCGTGTGCTGCTGCGGGGGCGGGATTCTCGACCTGGAGGGTGCGTGGAGAAGAGTTGACGGGGTTCCAGAGACGCGAGGCGGGCAGGCGCGGCGGACCCTGGTACAGCGAGCGCAGATTGAGGTTGAAGATGCGGTTCGTCAGCGACCAGCGGGCAGGCACTGGCGACGCAGAAGGCGACGGGTAAGCAGCGGCGGGCGGGCGTGGAGTCGTCGTGGTGACGGTGAACGGGGTGAAGGCGTTGGTGGTGAATTCCTTAGGGGTCCCAAGTGGTCCATGCTCACTGCATCGGGCCTGCAGCGACGGCCGGTCAACACAGGCGGGCGGCGGGCGGATGGGTGACGATGGCGAGAGAGGGCGTGTCGGTGGTGACGATGACGATGGTAGAGAGGGCTGCTGCTGTATGTGACGAGCAGCAGGTGACGTTCGCAGGAAAAGTCACTGGTGGTGGTCTTGTCGCGTGTCAGTGTCTCACAATGTCGCAATGTCCACAGTGGTAGTAGCAGAGGCAGAGACGGGCCATGGATATAAACTTTGGACACGCATCAGGAAAAAAACTCGCTTCGAAAGGGGAGCAAGGCCGGGTGCTTGCTTCTTCTTGTACAAAACACGCGCACGACACATGGACACGAGCAGGCCTGCCACCAGATCCCCCTCCGCCTCGTCCGGCCACACTTGGACTTGGGCACCACCAGTGCAGTGCTGCTCCCATGCTTCCCCGGCGCGACATTGCTGGACCGTGGCTTGTGCTGCCCTGAGGACTGCCCTGCCGAATAACGGTAACCCCTGCAGCTGAGGCCCTTCCGACAGAGGTGCCTGCATTAAGCCCTGCAGCGACCGAACCGAACAACCAGTCCTACATGTTATATCACATCACATTGACGACCGCCTAACCCACCCTGCCCGGCATTGCCTGCCAAACTGATCCATGGCTGCAATTAAAACTACTACTACTACCCACCAGACGTTGGAATACGTACGTCGCGGGCACATCCAGGCGGCCAGGCGGCCAGCCGTTGCCAACCGTCGTCCGCTGTCGCTGCCCGTGACGACGCACACAAAATGTCTAGAGCCAAAGTTATTCTCAGCCCGCCCACAGTATTCCATATTCGCTAGCACTACCTCGGTCCCAGTGTCTGCCGGCCTCAAACACGGCCCAGCGACCATCGTCATCGTCCATGTATATGTAACCATCTCACACTTTATGCTCGTCCTCATCAGACCCCCGTCGATCCGATCAATGCCTACCCTGTCCATCTCACTACACACATGACAACATCTCACCATCTCTTGCCCATGAGTAGCGAATAAGCCCTGCAATCACCCACCACACAAGCCACATCCCACCGCCGCGCCGTCAGCTCTTCCCGGATCCGTGTCGCCGGATCGCGCACTTGCTTTCATCTAGACAGGTTCGTCCGTGTGCCATGTTAGCTCCATTGCCTGTCAATCACACTTGCCCCCTTTTCACACTTTGTTCCGATACTAACCCACGAATGATGTCAGCACCTGTCTGTGCAGTGGCTGCTACCATACCAAGTCTGCCTGTTGTGCTTACCTCGAGACGTGTCGCGAGACAGGTGGCTGCGGCACAGCTCATATCTAATCAATCCTCCAGCCTCACTTTGACAGGACTCCAAGCATCGTCATAGTCCAAACGCCCGTGACTTCGTCATCCCAGATATAACTCGTCGCCTACTTTCGACGATCAATAGAGCACACACCCATCACCACACATTGCTGCCGAAATGCTTGTTCATATGTTATGGTTATGATATTGGTATAGCGCCGCAAGTTGTGCCGCTTGCTTGTATATAAAGACAAAATCCTCCCTCATGCAAATGGTATATCACTGGTATATGTACGTCAAAATAACGCGTCCCTCATGTCCATCCCTATCCATCATGATGACATGACCTAGTCGCAATGCTCAAAGGCTTTGCATAATAATAAGAAAGAAACCTACTACATTTACCGAAAAATAAGGTCGTACGGGCCCGCCGGCTCCAAACTCTCGCGCATTCAACTCCAAGGAAATATTCACAGTTAAGTGTGTCGGTTGGCATTCGCCTGCATCTTCCTCATCGCCTCTCTGTGTGCATCCATCATCTGCCCGCTGCGCATCATGCTGTCCATCTGACTAGCACGCTGCTGCTGCATCAGCTCGCGCTGTTGCTTCTCCATCTCCTTCTGTCTCCTGTCCATGATCAACGCTGCGCGCTGTTGTTCTGCAATGTGGGCCGCTGTCTGTGGCGGTTGGATGTCGCGCATAGTATCGCGCCAGCCTGCGTAGAGTTGTTCACGCTTCTGCTCCGATTGAGCGCTGCTGTTCGCGCGTTTGGGCTGATGCGAGTCGAACCCTGCTGGAGCACCCTTGGTGGCCCAGGGCTTCTGCTGCCACTTCTGCGAAGCCGATGGTGGTGTTCTTCCTGGCGACCTCAATGATGTTTGGTGTGAGAGAGTGGGCGACAACAGTTGCTGCTGCTGGAGCAATTGACGGCGTTGTGCCAGTGTCATCTCTTCTTCTTCATGTTGTGCTAGGAGATTTGTCGATGAGGTTTGGGGGGATAGTGCTGATGCCCGGTTCTTGATTAGACTCTCGCGCTTGCTCAACAGCGTGTTGCTGGGCAGAGGCGAAAGAGTGTCTTGTCTTATGTTGGAATTAGACCGGGAGAGAATGCCGGGAGATGCGATAGAAGGCGAATGCGTCATGGAACGCTGGTTGGTGAGTGACTCCTGAGAGAAGGTGGAAGTGTTTCGTCGTAGTCCGTTGCTGCTGTTCCGTTGGGTCCTGCTTCCAGTCGACATCCTCCGTGAGTCGCGCTTGTTGTCATATAGATCAGCTGCGAGCTCTTCACTGACAGGTGCCGGCTTCTCCTCTTGCCCATTCGCTAGCATAACCCCTGGAGACGAAGGTCGGAACATGTCTTCGTAATCCGGTTTGTCGGCGGCCTCGAGATGCTTCGCCCATTCGTTTGTGCGGTAAGATAGGGCTACCTTTGACAGTTTCTCAGGCAATACATTGTCAGCAAGACTGCCAATCTGTGATCCGCCTTGTTCCAATGGTGAGCCTTGAGATAGCGATTCAGATTGGTTAGACTTCGAGTGTTCACTGTTGGCTTTAGAGTTGGACAAGCTCTTTTCAGCCCCGACTACAGAGTCCTGCTTGGTTAGCTGCTTCTTATGTGGCAGTTCCACCTTGGGGTCGGTGCTGGTAGTGAGAGATGTTGGTGTGACGTTTTCGGTCGACGCATTCTTCCTGGACGGTACTGTGTCGGAATCTTGCCTCTTAAGTCCAGGTCTTTCTAGTGGATTGTCGTTCTCGGCTCCGACTGGTGATGGCAATGGGGAAAGATCATGAGAAGACAGCGCATCGAGATCATCGTCCAAAGTGGCGGCAAGAGACGAGGCGCGGTCATCTTCGTCAGGTCGCATTCCCATCATAGCCTCTTGTGAAGCAACCATGTCCCTGGAAATCCGCTGTCTCATGGCAGAGACATCGGAAACGCGCTTTGACAGACGCCGCGACTCTTCGGCTTCGAGATCGGACTCAGGAACAGCAGATACGGAGGCATTATCGTCGTCATCGCTACGCGCATCTTCTTCGCTAGGAACTTTGAATGGGAGTGGAACGACTGATGGAGGAGGCGGTGGAGCTGAAGGGCGTAGGCTGTTACTCTTGGCCAGAGTAGGCATCGAGCCATCCTCTGGAGCCGCAGGCAAAGCCTTCTCGCCCTCATCCATCTGGATCCCAAGTTGGTTTTCGGACATTGGTGTTTCCGGGTCAAGCTGTTCGATTGCGTCCTCATTCAAAACACGGATAGTAACGCTAGCACCAGGGTTCGGGCTGTTAGTGACTGATCGTGTCAATCCGGTGTTCGGTACGTTGAGTTTTTCCACGCTGTCATTTCCATAGACTTCCTTCTCTTCGATATGGGTGGAGCCTTTGGGACTTGAGACGGAGGATCGGACGCTGGTCTCGGGTGCATCCTTTCCACCATATGCGGCCTCCCATTGAGCACGTTCTTTCTGGAAGTTGTCCTCCACTTTGCGTCCTTGTTCCTCCTCTTCGCGGTCCTGATCTTGCTGTCTCTCAAGCTGTTGAGCGGCGGCCTTTTCGCGATGCTGTTTGACCAGCTTCCAAACGCGCAGCTGGGAGACAATGCCGACTACTGTGATGATAACAACACCAGCCAGCTCGGCTTTGATGTTCTTAGTGACCGGATAAGTGTTAGTGTCCAGAGGGAAGATGTTATCGTTCAAGTCTGTGAATGTCAGTAATAGTCTGCAGGGACCGTATAAGTACTCACTCCAGAGGTAAAGCCAGAATTCCTTCCACCCAGAGCCAGCCAGGCAGTCGATACCAAGAATGGTAGCGGTGGCACCCGAGAAGGCGATTGATGCGATCAGACCGTAAGTGCGCGTGTAGTGGCTGAAAGCCAGCGAGTAACCTCCAGCTGACATGCAACCAATGAAGATTGCCCGACCAGTTCCCGAAGTGATTAGGCCGCCGTCTTTGACGCTGAGGAACCACATGCTTAGGCAGAAGCCACCGAGCAAGCAACCAAAGCCTTCGGTGATGTCTGAGAAGACCAGTGATAGTATACCGAAGATCACTCCGGTAAAGAAGGCAGCCACGAAGAAGGCTCCCTGGATTGCGTCGGAAACAGGTGGGTTCATAAGATACACAATCAACACAGTGACTGCGAGGGCGGTCAGGTAGGCCGCAGACCCGAACACGTACACCCTTGAACTGGTCAGCCTATATTGGAAGATGAGTATCAATGTACATACCATTTATTTTTAATACCAACGATGGCATACCCTATCCCAGAGAGTAGCAATAGCACTCCAGTGATACCCATAGCAGGGGTGAGCTTTGGGTGGATAGGCAGTGGGTCTTTTGAGTCTGCAGGCTCGCTCTCTGAATCCAAGGTCAGTTTGAGTTTGTCATAATTGACCCAATTAATTTAACTTACCCTCGGAGCTCACTGGTGAGGATCCATCAGTTGGAATCGAGGTGGGAACATCGTTGGTGGTGCTTGATACCGGCGTCTCTGATGGTTTGACCGAAGATACTGGTGTTGATGAAGGACGTTCTGACTCGATCTGTGATGAGATAACTTCCGATGGTCTGGGTGTGGCAGAGGGATTTCGCGAAGCACTGTCCTGGCCTTGAGGTGTCGATTCCGCGGAAGGGCTGTCATCCTGCCTGCGGACTGCAGCATGGGGAGCTGCTCCTGCTAATTGCAGACATAGAATAAAGGCCAGACAGAGAATAAGATAGTGACATGAGAAGCGCATGGCGACCGTGTAGAGAGCGCGTGTCTAGCAACACAGTGAGTCCGATGCCATAGAGGAATTACGATTACAGAGGGAGGTTGCGACGAACAGTCCCTGCGAAGATACTCGAAGAGGAAAGCGCGACTCCTGATATGGTCTGAAGGGTGGGCGCAAAGATGACGCACGAACAAAGATTGAAGAAATAGCAAGTTGACTCGTGGTAAGGACTGTTTCAAAGAGCGAGCGTCGATAGCGAGAGCCGATTACTAAGAGTGATAAAGAGCGAATAGAAAGGAGTGTGGTAGGCACGAACGGCCAATACGCGAAGCTGATAATGCAAAAGAATGCAGGAAACAGGTAATGAATGGTGCAGGCGCACCTGGGCATATATCAGACGACAGAAACCGTAGGTCAGCGGCAGCCCGCCTGGTTAGGAGATCTACGACTCCTCCCGCGGGTCGCAAAAAGCGAGAGGCTTAGCGAGCAGGGGTCTGTTCCTGCAATGAGAAAAAAGCATTGCCATAGAGCTCGGCGGCGTCAGAAACGGCGGGCTTTTTTGGGATGACCCATACTGCAACAGGTGTGGTGTGGTCCTTTGCAAAGTTGAAATTAAGATTGCGACGTTAGCCATAGCCATTCTAACGTTTTCCGAGCAACGCCTTCCAGCCACCTAGAGTAAAACAAGTCTAGTTTTTTATCTAATCGTCCTGATCCAGCGATGACACCTGAGGGCGTTCGGACGGTACCCGATGCCATGCAAAAGACACAACGATGAGGCGTTCAACGTTGCCGAATGCCGTCGATAATTCGATCGGGAGGCTTGCGCTGAAGGTTTCCAACAAGCGAACGCGTACGTATGCGAGATGAGCCGTGATTACTTGAGCCAAGCAGGCATTTGGCGCTGACGTCCAGTGAGAGGTTGATGAAGGAGAACGTATCATGAGCTGAGGTGCTGCCATTCGTAGGGCTGCCATCTCTGTAGACAGGGATCGTGCTACGCATCCATGCATAAGCTGCCGCAGTATGCATAAAGACCCTCCACAAAGGAGCTCCTCACATAACCAACGTGGAGACTCAGCCGTAGTACGGCCGCAAGGTTCAAGCCTCAAAGTCTCGATAAATGTGAGATCTTTCATTTTTCTTCAGCTGCGGAGATCTTGATTCTAGATCGAATGAAAGATACAACATCGCGTTGTCCGAAGAGGGGGGATCATGGCCTCGGGAATCAACTAATACGGCAACTCCTGCAACCGACAATGCAGCTCCTGTAACCGAAGATGTCCGCAGCACTAGATCTGCAGGCAGCCGTGCGCAGTGCCGACGATCCAGTTCTGACGAACATCAGCGTGGGAATCGTCTCCGTGCTCCCTCCCTGACGTTAGCACTAGCGATTCGATCGACCTGCCAACCTCCTTGTCACTAGCTTCACCAGGTCTACAGACAGTTCTCACAGCTGTAATGCGAGTCCAACAGATCTGACATCTGCTCGCACCTTGCACTCCGAAGTATTCCGAAGCATCGCACTGCCATCTCTGTTTCATATATGTCGTCGCACAGATTGAACTTGAATCTTCAACATGGAAGGCTGGGCTCTGCACGTTCTCCCAAGATCATAGTGGGTCCGTTAAGATTGCCAATACAGGCAAAAAGCTTCCGAACTTGAGGCGCAAGCATTTCCGCGAGTTACACGACGGAGGCTCGATTGCCGTCCTCGATCACGCACGATATTAATTTGTTGAAAGAATTCAGTGATGGACGCAGTGGACATGCAGTCTGTGGCACATTGAAGGTGGGTATGTATTGATGTTGGTTGCGTTGCGAGAGCTCGGCGCTAACAGTGTACAGCACATCGCGTCGCTTACCCTTGGTTTGAGCTCGATCGAAGATGCGTGCGAACGACTTCAGAATACCGTTTTAACCGAATGCTCCTACCAGTTTGGCAGCGAGCTGCGCATACGTGCTCAACGGCGTGTTCATTCGTCCACCAGACATAAGCTGTCCACCGCTCCGAACCCCGCGGCCACACCACCCTCCTCGCTTTGGTCGCCCTTGGTGCGGAGAAGATATCCGGCTTCCCAGTTCTCCAGGATCTCGCCCTTTTGATCGTCCCCATTTCCATTTCTCCAGAGACACACACCGTATACGCCAAGCTCGCAAATGACGCCACCCCTCTGTAATTCACCGTTCCGAAGAATGGCATTTGTGAGTGGAGGCGGCTCGATCATCTCCATAAGGATGTACGCCGGCCAATGAGTCTCGGGCAACTTCTGCAAGAATGGTGGAATGGCTTTCCGGTAGATATTATTTCCGCCTCCCTCTCGCTGAGGTTTCAGCACATACTTGGTAGCCGACGAAGCGTCTGTCGCAAGTTTCTTCGCTTCCTCGCCAGCCTCGCTGTTATCCAGGGGATAGATGGGGGCGAAGGTTTTCAGCACACGCGAAGCGACCTTCTCATCAGGGAGGAATCGCTTAAGATGCGGAGAATGTGGCGTAGCAAGCACTTGCTGGACCTTTTTGCAGCCAGCAAGCTGAGTCAATACGCTCGGACACTTGATGGCACGGCTTTTTTCAAGCTGAACACGGGCATGCCAATCTTCGTCTTTTGAGTAATCGTCCGGTGAATACCCCGCTCGGAAGTAGATTGTCGTCACTTCATATGATTTTGATGGCGAATTTGGTGGCGTGTAGACCAAGGTACGGTCTGTGTCGAGTTGTGTGTGAGACAGCGTCTCGCCGAAAGGTAATCGGAAGGCGCGGACGCCACTTTCTTCAAGTAAGGCGTATTCGAGATGTCTCTGATCGAACACGTTTCTCTCCGGGTCCTGTACAACGAACAGGACACACAATGGACGTTTGGTGCGCGAAGCTCCGTACGCCTTGTGTGCTGCAGCGAGACCCTTTGCCAAGGAAGAAGCAGATTGGCTCTGTCGCAAAGCCTCGTGCTTGATAATGGATGACGTTGAATTAGGATAAGCGTCGATGATAAGAAGGTATTTGTGTAATGCGGAAACTTGGGAGGATAGTCCACCAAATGAGGATGCAATAGTATTGAACTCGACCTGTTTCAAGCCAGGGGATGAACTGGACTGCGAAGGGTCTTGATGCACCATGTAGTCTGAGCGAAAAAGACCCAACGAGAGGCCTTGCACATAGCCTTCCTTCTTGACTTCAAGATGGGTCTGCCATAGCTTTGCAACGAAGTCGTCAACATGTACAAGCTCCTCTACGATGCTCTTTAGCCACGACTCATCTCTAGCAATAGCTGAGTACAACTCGTTGTAAGCGTTTTGTATGGAGAGTCCTTCGTCAAAACAGGAGCGAGGGAACAAGCTTGGAAACAGAGTGACTGGTGCTGTGCTTGCGAGAACCCCAGATGGATCCTGTGATGGCTGGACGAATGACGGAGCTGGGCGAACCGCCAAACCATGCGCTATCGACCAATCCTTGAGATTGGACAGTAGATACTCCTCCTCCTGTTTCGATAGCTCCGGCGGGTAGTCGGTAGGCGACATAATTCTTTTGATTGCTGAGCTGGTTCGGTTGTTGTCGAGAGGGCAAACGGATTAGGTACGAAAGACTTACAAATGCTATCCGCGCTAGAGCAATTGCCTCATCTTGCCCCGCCAAAGCCCGAGACACACCGATTGGCCTTAGTCATCTATTGTAATAAGTCACCAGCAATTGTTCGATAGGACAACGCTCGTTTGCTCTCTGCCTTTACTTTGGATTGTGAACTTTGGTGGTGTTTGCCCCTCCTCGCGTGGTCAAGTGATGGCGCGCACTTGCCTTATTGGCTGTCCTGCCTCCACCACGCGTTGTCCAATCCGCTCCACTTCAGAGCCGGTTCAAACATGGTCGCATCTTCCACTACCATAGCCTTCCTACACTGTTAGGTGTCGCGAAACATCGACAAATAACAGCAGTCCTGCTCGAGGACTAGCGAAATGCCCGCGAGCGATACCTGGCTGTGGACAGTGGATGACCTTCACACAAACGCACTATACAGAGATACAGGCTATTCTGATGCACAAATTCCTCATGCTATGACGCTTCATACCAATAGCGCAGACAACTCGCCCTCTGTACGGCGAACTGGAACCTCCGAAGGTGTTGTCATTATAGACGAAGCAGGTAACAAGCGGAGGAAAATCACTAACCTCTCAACAACGCCGCTGCGCAGTGTACCCTATGGTTCTCAAGTGAATTCGAATGCGGCAGCCAGCGGACCGTTGCGGCAAGCAGAGTCAAACGAAGAGGCCTACAGTGATCTGCTGAAATGGCAGAACATTGCTGGAGGCGACCAGATCGTAGATCTACCTGACGAGGACGAGCTGGAAGATGATGACGACTTTGGACCGATGGATTCTGGCGAAGAAGATACGCAGATAAATGAGGATCAGCATGATGATGTAGTCGAAGAGACGAACAAACGGACCAAGCTGAGCCAGGATGAGATCGTTCGGATCATCAACGAGCGAATCGAGTTTTATACAAATGCTTGGGTACCGAACAAAGGCGTTCCCAGTAAAGAGAGGGTAGATCCAGAAACTGTGTGGAACGAGGCTGAAGCAAAAGGCGAGCGAGAAAAGCTTGCACAGCACTATGAAACAGAGTACGATTATTTCAGTCAAAGATTGAACATATGTTGTGACAAGATCACAAAGGGACCAGGAAGCAATACGGTAAGCTATCATACTTTCCCGATCACTCTAATAACATAAGCTGACAGTAATCTTTGCAGAAACAAGTACGGCAACAATGTGGCAACCTCGAAGGCACTGTGGATTGCATGGAGCATGCGGCTTGGTTGCGCGATATTTACAAACTGGAACCTGTCCACGACGGCGAAGAAGAACACGTACTGGACGACCAATCAAGACTACGACAAGATACGTCAACTCATGGAGGCGAGCCAACAAGTGAGGTTATCGATCTAGGCTCACCCTCGTGCTCATCTGACATTGAGAACGGGAACGTATTGCCCTTTGACAACGATACTGGGACTGTAGCCCATACAACTGAAGACCAGTTTGATAATCGTGTCCGGTCATCTACGCGAGACTCAGTCATCGCTGACAGCGTGGAGCTAGTTGAATATGCACAACTAGGGCCTTTTGAACCAGACGGCGCCTTTCCCACGCGTACACCTGTTAATCACGGTGATGGACCTGAGAGCGCCTCCATTGCTACAGTTCGCCGCTGGAGATGGGAAGATTTAGTCGAGCATCTTGACCGGAAGCGCGTTGTATCCAAAGTCATCCAGGAATTGAAGTCCAACGACCGCGAAATGATTCGTGGTCGGGTTCAGAACATTGGAAAGACCAGCCTCATCAGAGAAATGAGAGCATGCGTCAACATGTTATGCAAAGGAGAGACAAAGCTGCAGGGCGTCCTTCCTCGGGATATGCCCAAGATTCTTACGTTCACCACCCTGTTCCTTTCATGGTGGTTTTGCTGCAATTATTCAAAGGGACCTGAAGCATCTAGCAGAGATCTTGAGGAACTTAAGGACTGCATGGATGACGGGACTGCTGAAACAAGCACCTTTTATGACTACGTGTATACGATTATGGGAACGACTTTCAGCGAGCAAGCTTTGCAACATCCTGATCAGCCATCTCAGGCCGAGATCATTGAAATCTCAGACGATGACTGAGTCGGCGGCCGTTGGAAGATGCGGCATGTTGTGTTCAACTACGTGTTCTCTGGGAAGGGCCGTTTGGCTGTGAGGTCTAGACCTTAGGCCTGACAAGCTGCTTATGGAATGTTCAAAGATGCCGAAGTGTGAAAATATCGAACCACGTGCGGCGTATTTCGGCAAGGCTCTCTAGTCGTGTGCACTGTACGCTAGCGAAGAAGCGCAGTTGGGGGCAAGCCGAGGTATCCAGACCAAGGTTTTGAAGAGATGTACTACTCAACCTGATAGACTGCAGATCCTCATGAGCTTGTCAAGATCAACCTCACAAAAGGGAACGGTGGCGGCTCCGGAATAGAGGTTTGAGGCCAGGCCGCCGGGCAAAAGGCGGGGTACGCTAAAGCCACAATGATGACTACTGAGCAGTACAGGGAGTTGCAGTTCAGGTGTTGGATGATGGAATCGGAGCACCAGCAAATCTATCTCTATGATATATGACATGTACAGAGATTGCAATTCAGCGCAGAGAACGTAGCGTGAAGCTGTATCGAGTTGATGGCAAAGGGTCTCACGGGGCCGTCCCTGGACCCTTTGTACGCGTATAAGCAAGCCATGGAACTATCCGAGTATTTACTCTCCGGAGTACCGTACCGCTGATTGAAAAGGCATAAGCAGCGTTGGAGGCTAATATAGATGAACCAATCATGACGAGTGCATTTGATGCCGAAGCCCGGCATACTAGAATCCGCGCTATTACCGCATGTAAATCATGTAGTACATCTTTGACACATTTTCGAACCGACTTTCCCTCTCTCACGCCCGTCTTCACCCTCAACCACACTCGATTTGCTTGCACCCTTACCACGCACACCGAATCCCATACACGCCGCGCATTTGACCAACATGGAGGCTCTTTTGCGCCAGTCGAAATCCATGTGCCCGTTCCTTCACAAGACGTCACCCGCCACTCTGCGCTCCCTCTCCACCACGACGGCCGCTGCCCGCCAGGAAGTCTCTCCTGGCGCCGGAAGCATGTCGAACCTCCAGGTTCTCGCACGTCGCTGCCCGATCATGGGCAAGGCGCTTGCTGTGCAGAGCTCCCGCAATGGCAACAACGCTCTTGCTGGTGCTTTCGGTGGTGTGCGTGCTTACCACACGCGCGTGAACCGAGCTAGGCTACACACGACAGCGTCCAAGGAAGCCCAGGCTGTCGATATTGAGAGCCTCAGAGGCAAGCAGGGTACGCCAATTCCTATGAAGCCGAGACAGCCGCATCTCTGGCACGGAGTGAAAAGCAGAGCATAAGCTGACATCGCGCAGGTCCACCATTTCCCCACGCTGCTTTGAAGCCCGCCAATGTTAAGCCCTCCAATGTCGCATCTCCGTCCGCCCCACGAGCCGCGACGTTCGACTACGAAGGCTTTTACCACAATGAGCTGGACAAGAAGCACAAGGACAAGTCGTATCGCTACTTCAACAACATCAACCGATTGGCCAAGGAGTTTCCGCGTGCCCACAAGGAATCCCCGGAGGACAAGGTGACTGTCTGGTGCTCCAACGACTACCTCGGCATGGGACGCAACCCACACGTACTCAAGTCGATGCACGAGACCCTGGACAACTACGGAGCTGGTGCCGGAGGTACCAGAAACATCTCCGGACACAACCAACACGCTGTAGCATTGGAGGACACAGTTGCAAAGCTCCACTCCAAGGAGGCTGCGCTCGTCTTTTCGTCGTGCTATGTAGCAAACGATGCGACTCTTGCGACTCTCGGCAGCAAACTGCCCAACTGCGTTATTCTCTCGGATAGCTTGAACCACGCCTCTATGATCCAGGGCATCCGTCATTCAGGCGCGAAAAAGATGGTATTCAAGCACAACGATGTCGCGGACCTTGAGGCGAAGCTGCAGTCAATTCCTGCCGAGTACCCCAAGATCATTGCCTTTGAGAGTGTGTACAGCATGTGCGGTTCCATTGGACCTATCGAAGAAATCTGCGACCTTGCTGAGAAGTACGGTGCCATTACCTTTTTGGACGAAGTCCATGCTGTAGGCATGTACGGACCACACGGCGCTGGTGTCGCTGAGCATCTCGACTACGAAGCACACAAGGCAGGCCGGCCCCAGGGCACTATTCAGGATCGCGTAGACATCATCACTGGTACACTCGGAAAAGCTTACGGCTGCGTTGGCGGCTACATTGCCGGCTCCGCCAAGCTTGTCGACACTATCCGATCGCTCGCTCCCGGCTTCATTTTCACTACTTCCCTTCCACCGGCGACCATGGCAGGTGCCAAGACGGCCATCGAGTACCAGGCCAACTACCAGGGTGACCGACGCCTGCAGCAACTCCACACCCGCGCTGTCAAGGATGCTTTGAGCGAGAAGAACATCCCCGTTATCCCGAACCCTAGCCACATTATTCCCGTCCTTGTTGGAAACGCCGAGGTGGCCAGGAAGGCGTCTGACCTTCTCCTCGAGGACTGGGGCATCTACGTCCAGGCCATTAACTACCCCACTGTTCCTGTAGGTCAGGAACGACTACGCATCACGCCGACCCCAGGTCACATCAGGGAGTACCGCGACCACCTGGTCGAGGCGGTTGATGCTGTGTGGAAGCAGTTGGGCATCAAGCGCACAAGCGAATGGGCTGCTGAAGGCGGCTTCATTGGCGTCGGCGAGGCTGGCAAGGAGGAGGTCGCTCCCCTCTGGACTGACGAGCAACTTGGCCTGACTGATGTCATCAACGAGATGAAGGCAGGCCAGGGCGCGACCGGCGTGCTCGAGGCTGTGCTCGAGAACGAGCGCAAGGCTACAGCCCAGGCTGTTGCTGCTGCTGCTTAGACATGTAGTCAGGTGCTTGGTGATGAGGTCTGGTCGCTCGTTTAGTTATTTGAGGCCTATGTAGTTGGATGAAGCGTTGATAGCGCGGAGAAATTTACACATGATTTGTCCGTGCAAACACATGTCCATGGTACCGCGTGACTATCTCGATACAGTAGTAGTGTTGTGAGGCTCAAGTGAAGGTGAAATGGTGCCTTTGTATTGTCGTGTGTTGGTGGATGTGGAGTGCACGGCCGCAGCGTTAGGTTCACGTCAGCCATTGCGCTAGCGGACAGCTCCCAGGGTTTGAGCCTCACGAAATCGAGACACGCTCCATCATCAACCGCGCCCGCCGCAACGCGACTCTACCATCCGGCGCTGCCCACCCCCATCTAATCGCCGCCTAATCCAGCATTCACTGTAATTGCTGGCTGCAGGGCGCGCACATATCACGAGACCGCTACCCATCACCCTCACGAGCAACCACCGCATGCTCCCCACACATTTCATCAACTCTTTGCTCGCGCCGGTCTCTCGATCGTAAGAGGGTACCATTATGCCTCCTCCACCCAAGCGCAAGCGACCCGAGCGCACTTACTCGCAGGACGACGACCGCAGTGGACGCCCGTCGCCGCACCGCCCCCAGAACCTCGGATTCGCGCATCACCAGCAGCAGCAGGCCAACAGCCCGCGCGGAGGCGGCGGCGGAGGTGGCAGGCGGCAGAGCAGAAACAACGGACGCGGTGGCTCCAGCGTTCCCCAGAGCCCTAACAACGCCTCATCACACGCATCGCCGACCGCCATGTCTCCGCCTGCGAACACCTTCCCGTTGACTCGGCCGTCTCAAGCCACACCGACCACCCCGGCCCCAGCGCCGGCTCCCTCACAACCTTCGACGCCCTCCACACCGCGCGAGGTTCCCGAGAGCAATGAGTATCTGACGCCAGACCGCGTCGCTCGCTGGAATGGCGAAGCACGCGACGCTGTGGTCAAGGCCGCCATGGCTGCTCAAGGCATAGGCGACGTCCTCACCCTCTCGGTCATATTTCACGAGATCATCGAGGCGTCCATGGACCAGCTGCTAGATGCCGGCGAGTTGGGCTCAATAGTACGCGACATCACATCTGCCCCGGCCGACGAGCATGTCGACTCAGTATCGACGTTCCTCGACACGCTGAGTTCGCTCACACAAGATGAAGGCAAACAGGCGCTCGTGCGACAAATGCTTGTCGCGACAGACATCGACGTGTCGCGCATGCGAGCCGAACTAGAAAACGACCTCTTGAAGTCCTTGGGCCTTGTTCGCGATAGTTTCTCAAAAATGGCCGTTCGCAAAGCAACTCACGCCCTGTACCGACAGTCCAACTACAACCTGCTGCGCGAAGAGACCGAGGGCTACTCCAAGCTCATGACCGAGTACTTCACCACCGTAAACAGCGAACCGCCCTCACAGG
>Ga0265797_10000747_pt1 | contig 59208 bp, 55 predicted proteins | sample P2T30metagenome_FD_192433 | JGI IMG/M metagenome (GOLD analysis project Ga0265797, IMG submission 192433) | Plant litter microbial communities from East Loma Ridge, Irvine, California - P2 T30 | ecosystem: Environmental > Terrestrial > Plant litter > Unclassified | place: USA: California... | reverse complement strand
TCCCTTGACCTTTGCAAATGCTCCCGCCTGACATGAACAAGCCGGCAGCCATCATCCACAATCAACCTTCACTGCCAAACTACCAGGTACAAGTCTACAACTCAAAAGGCAAAGGCAAAAGCCAAAGCTTCTTCCATCCACCGCCACGCCCTGCAATCAGGCGAGCACACCGGAGTCAGCACACTCGACATAAGCCTCCATCTTGGCGAACTTGGCAGCATCGTCGTGCTCAACAGGTACGTGATCATCAGGATAAGGAGTGTTAAGCAAGCCATATCGAAACCCGTCATTTGCATACCACCACATCAGTCCTGTAAGGTATACACGCAAAGCTGGAACCACCGCCAACTTCCGCCGATACCGCCACTGCAGACAGACCCATGGAAGGGAGCAACATCAACGACGACCACCTATCCTCGCCTCGTCCCATTCTACCTAAGCTCATCTCATCGAACCGCGTCATGGTCCATGCACTGCCTCAGACCCGCTCTCCATCTAGTCCACTACCATCCCTCCAGTCTCTCTCTCACTCCCATCGCGCCGACCGCGTCGCCCGCACTACCCCCTCATCCTCCATCACCTCTCCACCTCTCACCACTATTCTCCTCCACCTGCCTCCCTCCGCGCCGCCGTGTCTGCGGCTGATGTTCCCTTCGCCGTACTGACGACCATGCAGCACGTCAGGTCTCCGCACCACACAGCCCTCTCCTTACGCCCAGGCTGACACCAACACGCGACCGCTCTTGATTTGTTGATTACTTGGCTTCCCTGTCGCTGCCGCCCCATACATAGCTGCCCATGCGCATGCGCTCACGCCCGCGCCCGTAGCAGCATGCCATCAGTTGCCGACCGGTCCTCCGCCGCCTCGTCATCCTCGCCAGGACGCCGCATGATATCGCGCTTAACCTCGTCCTTTGCCAGCAAGTCGAGAAGCATTGCCGACTTCTACATCCAGCCCGACCATCCCCACCGACAATATTCGCCAGGCGACCTCGTGACTGGCAGCGTGCGCCTACGCGTTCTTCGCCCTACGCGCGTGACCCACGTGGTTGTATCGCTCCATGGCTACGCGCAAGTCTTCAAGAATCCAGGCTCACCCGGCGAAGGTTTTCGCGCGACCCCAGGCTACCTGGGCACTGGTCGGGGCAAGAAGTCGGCGGAATACTGGGGAAATGGCTTTGCTTCGCTGTTCGAGGACGAGCTCGTTCTGTGCGGCGATGGCAGGCTGGCAGAAGGCGCATATCAGTTCAATTTCGAGCTCGAGTTCCCAGACACGGACTTGCCGAGTAGCATCGACGTGAGCATCACACCCTGTCATTAGACGACAACAATCCGACTGACCTTACAAAAGTTCGAGCGAGGGACCGTTTCCTACATGATCACAGCCACTGTGACCCGGCCGACAACCATCTCCCCAACCATGTCCTGCGATCGCAAGATATACTTTGTCGAGCGTATCGACATATCACCGCTCTACCCTCCAAAGTCAAGAACCATCACCCTGGAGCCTGTCTCGCGGAGAAAAGTGGCCAAGGATCAAGCAAGGAAACTTGTTGATTCTAATGATCGTAAAAGTCGAAAGACCGACTCGGCCTCGCGCAGCGACCCACAGAGAAACAGCGAATCCACCGCGCCCAGTGCTCGGACTGAAAGTGAGCCACCTATGAGTCCATCACCCAGCCATGTGAGCTTCGAAAGTGCGGTCAGTGGCTCTGTTGGCCACTCACAACTTGACTCCAGCTCTCAATCTCAAAGTACAAGTACGAACAACACGAGGCCAAACGATAGCAAGGGCTCTATTGCTGTGAAAAACATCACCACGGAAGTCGAGTCATGCGTAGGAGGCTGTTTACGTGGCGACAGCATTCCCATCAAGGTCAGTGTTAACCATGTGAAGCACATCAAGAGCATGAACGGCGTCATCGTAACGCTATTCCGGCAAGCTCGTGTCGACATGCATCCTGCCATCCCACTCGGTCCAACAGAAAAGAGCCTGAATCCAAAATACGAAGATTACTACCCAAGGTCAAAAACAGGTCTTGGTGGCTTGTCATTGTCCGGAGCGGGATCCAGTCACATGTTCAGGAAAGACTTGTCGCAGACTGTACAGCCGCTTATTGTCGACCCTGGAAGTCTGCTGTCAGAAGTAACTGTCAAGGTGCGAGTGCCAGAAGATGCGTTTCCCACCATCTCGACGGTGCCTGGCGCCATGATCAGTTTTAGATACTATGTAGAAGTCGTTGTCGACATACAAGGGAAGCTGGGCCCTCAAGAACGGGCCATGGCCGGCTTGACCGGAGTTACCGCGACAGCCACGTCTGGAGGGGACGATCTAGAAAACGAACGCGGTGGCATGGGCGCTGCCGGCACATACATGGTAGACACCGCGCCTGTCAGGCGAGACAAGGGTGTCGTATCTGCCACTTTCGAGGTTGTCATCGGCACGCGCGACAGTGAACGCCGCAAAGGCAAGCAAAAGGAAGAAGAGAAGCCAGTCGTTGCTCCAGAAACGCCAGCTGCCGTCCCAGTATCACATCACGAGGCTGCAACCGGTAGCAGCGATCGGCCATACTCCAGCCATCCGCCCGACGATGATTACTGGGGATACAATTACAACGACTGGAGCTACGGACACGGCAATGGCCACGGCCACGATCATTGGGACTATCATGAGGGCGCTTGGGATCATCCGCCGCAGGTCCCAATGCCTCAATTATTAGACAACTCACAGCTCTCAGAGAAGGAGCTTGCGAGACGAGCTGAGGAGCGCTTACTTCCGAGTCAGCCACCAGGGATGGAACAGCAGGCTGTCGAGGGTGCGCATGAAGCGACAGCTCCGTATCTACCAGGCGAGCATGTGCCGGATGCATACGCTGTGCCTGCGTACGAGTCGCAACCCTCGGCGCCGCCTAGTACGAGTTTCCACACTCCCCACGGCGACATGTCTTCGCCTGCTCCGGAGTACTTCCCCGTCGCTGGACCTTCAAACCATGTGCCCATCACGAGACCCACAGATGACAAGCAGGAGATGCAGCGGAGGCAGCTTGAAGCAGAAGCATCTGCTCCGCCGGTTGACGACGAGCAAATCCCTACTGTAGACGCGCAGACTTCGTCTGACGTAACTGCGCCCGTGCAGCAACCCTCGGCACCCGCGCAAACATCTCCCAACGAAGATGGAGATGACACCCTGGTGCCAAGTGAAGCGGATCTACATGCAAACCACGACAGCCACGCCGAGGCGAGCGCAGGAGCATCAGACCTGCCTCGATATGAGCCCAAGGATTGATTCCCTGTCATGAGGGATAAGAAAAAGCCTTCCAGACATGTTTTTGTTGATGTTTGTTCAATTTCCTGTTCCTTTCATACCCATGATACCACGAGCATACATTCCTCGCCGCGTTTTTAGTCTCTTTTTTGGGGGGGAGGCACAGCGATCTTTTTCTGGCCTGTCCGGCTCCTTTCCGTTTCCTACGGCCACGGCTACGATTGTTTTCTATATACAAGATTTTTTCCTTTCCCGTTCCGATCTCGATGAATTCACAGTACCTATCTACCATTGTTGGGAAGTCGACATCCTGCTACATGCATGCACAAAGCAAAGCAAAGCAAAGTGCCTCGCCGTCGTCGTTCGTGATCGCAATGTTCCTATTTCGTTTTTTCCACTTGGGTCGTCCGTCGCCTGTTCCAACTTGCCTTTCTGGTGGGAGCTTTCATTTGATTCTCGCTTCGTTGGCAGTTTAGGAATGGAGATGTCACACGTGCTTGCATCTGATGCTTTCGATTCGGAACTCTATCAAGTATACTATTTCACTGAGGGCGAGAGAGCGAGAGAGAGAGAGAGAGAGAGAGAGAGATAGAGAGAGAGTTGTGTGTCTTGGGTCTTTTCGATTCGAAAGACTCGACACTTCGCCGGCAAGCGATCCGTCCAAACCCCAACACTAACCCTAGACACATCTCGTCCGACTTACGACTCCGGACTCTCGCCTCTCGGTTTCGAGATGCATGTGAGATGTATGTGTGTCCGAATTGGTTCTTGGTATGTGTACATACTGTAATGTGACGATTGGATCATTGCGTGTTTGGTTGAGTTGTCGTGGGGTTGTGGTGTGTTATTCGTGTCGGGTTTGAACTCGATCGTGATGCTTTCTCTCTCGACGTGGGATGGGATCGAAGTGTGGAGCACTATTATCTTACCTGAACACTAGGTATGTACAGATTGGCAACGTCGTTGATTATTCAAAGGGAGCGTCAGTTGTTGAACACGGACACGACTAGGACCGGATTATGGAATACACAAGTATCATCCTCGATGAAATCGTTGTCACGATCCCTCCTTGCCAATAATTCACCAACCAAGGCAAAGGGGACCAACACAAGCAAGAATACATTCACCGGAACGCATTCCGGCCCTTCTCCACCCCGGAGCAAAAGCAGGAGCAAAAGCAACAAGGCAAGGCCTAGAAGCACGCCCAAAACGCCAAGTCGGGAGAGACGTGCACAGAGACGAAAACCAAGCGCCCCGTACTGTACTGCAGCAGGCTGTAGCGCAGGAAGACCATGGTGGAAAAGAGCAAAAATTATTCCAAACAGTACTGTATTATTTCCCTGAAACGGCCTTGGCGCACGCCTGCCATCATTCGGACGTAATGATAATATTATTGATGGCTTGATGATGAATAACGCCAATACTTCTTTTTCTTTTCGTAAAGTTGTCAAAAGCCACTGGGAGGGACGGGCGTTTGGGAGTCTAGACCGTGTTCGGGCGTGTTTTGGTTTCCTGCTTGCTTGCTTGCTTGCCACTCTTGCTTACTTACTACTTGGGGTCTGTTCGAACTGTCACGACTTGGGGTGAGATGGGATGGGCGATGCTGGTGGCCTGGAAAACCCATTGGCGTTTGTGATGGGCGCACGTGGTACTGGTGGGGGGTAGGTGGTGTTTGTTTGCTTGCTTGCTCATCGTCGAACTTGGTCCTCTCGTTAGTTACCTAGCTTTAGGGCAAACGATTGGACTCGGACGTCAGACCGAAGGGACACGACACACGAGGCATATATGTATACTGTAGGATGGTCAGGATGTGACGATGAGAACCAAGGGTAGAAATGTGTGACATGCTGTGATGCTACGGCACGCCTGATGCCTTTCCACATGCACCACACGGAAAGTTGCCGAGTTCCGAAGCCAGAACGCAGGAAGGTTGACGGTTGACCATCGAGGTGCTCATTCAGGTTGTGGGAGAGCGGCCGGCGTCCGAAGGTATAAAACGCCTGCCTGCACGAGGTTGCGAGACGCGTGTTTGAGCGGTCGGCTAATGGTCGTGAGCCAAAAGGACGCTTTGGCCGTGCGTAGTCTAGATATGTATGTATCATTTCGTGACTGGCTTATTCAAGCACCGGGCGGGCCAAGACGATGGTGGGCTAGACTACTCTAGCCTAGCAGGGGCCCTGCGGGATTCGGATTCGGTCACCATGTCAGAGGCGTCTTGTTGTGGCTTGCCGCGCAGTAGGAGTGAGTGGTGAGGTCATGGCTTGGAAGGGGAGACATTTGAAGGCGTCCGGAAGGTCGTGGAGCCGTGATGCTGTGGGATGTATAAAGGGAATTGTTATTGCCCGTGTGTGGTCGAAAGAGAGCGTGGGTTTGGAACATCTTGCGGTCTCGGAAGGCCGAGAAGGGTTCGGCGAGAAGGTGCGATTGCTGTGTTGGGCGAAAACTCGAAGATCTTTGTCTGTCCTGTTATGGTCGATTATCAGCTATATCACTATCACTCCAGCGTGCCAGCCTAGCAACGTCTTCAACTACTGGGCGTGTGTATACAGTTTTAAGCGGCACCGCGGTTACCGCAGTTTGTCAGCCTGGACTGCACTACACACTCGCACGGCCAGTAGGGATGTTCAATCCTCGACTGTGGGAACTGACTGATACAACCCTGATGTGATGCGACGCATGCTAGTACAGCACGTGATGAAGCTAGCCAGATCGAGACGGTGAGTGAGCATGCACGTACCACTAGACCCCCCGAGCTCGCAATTACGTCTGTCAGTTCAGTGTTGCTTCTAGGGGTTTACCTTGAACCCCTTGAGGATGTACATCGCCAGGCCTGGGCGAGTCTCTTGCGTCTGGTAGATGGCGTCGGCAACGGTTTGGTCCAGGCTTTGTTTTGGCTCCACGGGAGCATCTCCGCTTCTCCTACGGGTAGGGTGTCGTGGTTAGCTATGCAACTATGGTGTTGTGGTGGAATGGTAAGTGATAGCCTATACTGTGGCCGGACCCTCCGATGACGGTGGTGGTCGTTGTGGTGGAGATGTGGAAAGATCATGTAATGTAAGTGAAAGTACTTGAGGTGGTGCTGAGCTACTTCTGTCAGCAGAGAGATCTGGCCCACACTAACGCTGTCGATCCTGAATCTAGAACGTCGTGTACTCTCCACTTGCAAGAAGCGTGAGAGAGGTACGAAGGCAAGTGCCCGCCTTCTCTCTCTCTCTCTGGGTGTGTCGGTCGCTCTTGCCTTGCCTCTGTAGTAGCGTGTTCCAGCTTTCACTTGCGTCCTTCTGTGCTTTGCTTTGCTGTTGTCGGTCTATCGCCTCGCCTACCTTGCCATCACCATCACCATCACGATTGTCGACCAAGCCGCCTCTGCTCTACACTACTGCCCGCCCTCCCTACATCACATTACACCACTACACTACACTACACTACACTTCACTTCCCTCTGCGAAGCCTCCGCCAGTAGACTTCTCCAGACCGTCTACCTATCTCGTTCACTCACAGCGTTGTTGCCGTGCACGGTTCCCACGCAATCGGCGGATGTAACAGCGGCTGCAGCGTTAGGTAGCCTTCTGTCCACGCCGCCACTACCACCACCACCTTACTCACGCAATCTGGTACTGCCATCTCTTCGTAACCCCACTTGCTGAACACCACTGCATTCTATTGCCGTGTCTGTTCGCAACTCCATCACTCTCTCGCCTACCATCGACAATGGTTGTCTGTGTCAAGGGTTGACTTTCGCGCGCGCTCTCCTCCGCGAACCTCTGGACTGCCTGCCGTTCTGATTCGCGGCCAAGGCATTCCAGGTGTCTGGAACCTCACCCTTAAATCTTCAAAGACAACCACCACTTCGCATATGGATCCGTCTATGTCTATCGACGAACCCCACGACACGCCGCAAGCTGCAAAGGCGCAGCCCGATACTGCCATGGAGCGCCGCAGCATCTGCTTCCCTCGCCCCGGCACCAAAACCATTCTGGAAAAAGGCTCAGAGGGCTTTCGGCGTGAGCTTCGCCGTCTGTACGCAACCGACGAAAACAATGCCCTCGAGGCACTAATCGAACTGAAATCTCACCTAAGGACTCTTTCAAATACCGACTACTGGTCAGCCGCCACCGAAGGCCTTTCCAAATTACTAGGCGCTGAAATCACTTTCGTCATGAAGCGTATGCTGGTTGACGACCACGACACAGCGGTAGAGATGCCGCCTCTAGGCGAGACTGGATCATGTTTAATGGCTGCCGCCCTCCACTACTGCACACTGGACGGATCCAAGCACACCGTCAAGGAGACCAAATTCCACGCTTACGGGTGCCCTTGCGCGTACATGCGCCACGACAAAGTATTCCTCATCCCCGAGGCACTCAACGATTTCATCACCGACAATCCAAACACGATGCCGTTCCCGGCCGAAGCATATATTGCAGTCCCGCTATTTATCGAGGGTAAATGTGTTGCACATTTTGGAGCCATGTGGTCAAAGCCGGGCGCCGAGAAGCGAACGCTATCATGGGCATTCATCGAGATGATGATGCACGCCATGGAAGACATGATGGTGCAAAGGTTGCAAGAAGGTTCAAATTTCGTCCGTCCTGCACCGGCATCGGAGAAGCCAGTAGTGATCCCTCACAACGCAGTCACAGTGGCTCAATCATTACGGCCGTACGCTGGAAGCTTGTCACACGAATTGAGAACTCCAATGCAAGGCGTAGTCGGAATGCTGGATGTCATGTACGCCACCGTGCGTGAAGCCGTCGTGTCCCAAAGCGACCCTCATCTTCGCCAAGTCTTTGCAAACCTGCAGGAAAATATTGAAGTCGTACAAGACAGCTCAAGAAGAGCAGTCGAAGCTGCAGACAACGTGGTGCACGCCTACGACATGGACATGAGCGTGCCAGATGCTCCCCTTAACATTGCAGACGACGAGATACCCGAACCGACTTTCCCCTTCTCAAATCCCGTGGCGGAAAGACGACCTGGACCCGAGATCTTGGTTGCAGGCCACAACTTGCCACTATCAAGACCCAATAAACGACGACGAGAAGAATCACGGCATCCCAGCAATGCAAGTCAGCCAAAATCTGCGCGGATAGACGATGCGGCCTCGGTGTGGGCACGCGGCGCGGAGCCTAGTAGAGAGATGCAGGAGGGCGTGCACGAGGCTGAGGAAGTACAAGCGCATACTCAGCCGGACGTCAGCCCGGCATACCAAGCCATGCAAGAGATTGTCAGCAACCCCAATCGCGTTGTGGCGCCTGGACTGCGCCACGCACATATTCGCGAAGTTCTACAGTATGTCATCAACGAAGGATTGAAACTTGGAGGGCGACCTGATTCAGCAATGGCACAAGAAACGGATTTTGGCGAAATTATTGAAGTACGGACGAGAGGCTCGGACGGGACTGCGAGCCGGAAGATTATTGAATGGGACGTGGATCCCAACTTACCAGAGACGATGTTCATTGACGAGAAAGACTTGAGCAAGCTGGTTTCTTGCGTCTTCTTGAACGCCATCAAATTCACCGATCAACAATGCGGCCACGTTGGTCTGCACGCAAGGATGAGCTCACGGGGGAAGTACGTTTCGATCAGAGTGACAGACAACGGACCTGGAATTCCTGCAGCATTTCTTCCCAAACTCTTCAAGGCCTTCTCTCAGCAAAACGGGTCACTTACGAGGTCGAGCGAGGGACTGGGCTTGGGTCTAATGGTAGCGAAGGGTATTGCAAGGAAGCTGGGCGGTGACTTGATGTGCATTCGGGCGGATACAGGGGTGCAGCACCACGGCAGCGAATTCGAGATCAGGATCCCTCTCAACCCAGGAGACATTGTCAGCAGGCCGGCCTCACCGTTCGGATCGCCTCTGCCACGCCGCGCCAACCTGGCGCACATGGATACTCCTGGAACCCCAGCCTTTCATGAGCCGCGTGCCAGCAGCCCGTGGAGAACATTCAATGCCCTGCAACAGGTGGTATCCGAAGACCCAACGTGCCGCTCAAGCATCGTCAACTCCTCCCCCTCTTCGACACCCTCGCCTAGGACATATCCCTCTCTCCAGGTTCCGATGTACCAGCAGCGATCGGCGTCCCCACCAAGCGTGAGCGAGCAAACGACAGCTTCCAAACGCCGGCCTCGTGTGCGCAAAACAGTCTCGAATCCGGAGATCGACAGCAACCTAGCGGCCAAGTACCCGCTCACGTTCCTGGTCGCCGAGGACAACAAGATCAACCGCAAGCTACTAGTCAGCATGCTCTCCAAATTCGGCTACAGGACCATCTTCGAAGCCCACGACGGCGCGGAAGCCGTGCGGCAAATGTCGGTCCCTCGCTCGCACCACGACAAGATCGACGTCGTGCTCATGGACCTGTGGATGCCGCTGATGGACGGCTACGAAGCGACCGAACGAATCTTGGGAATGCACCACGGAAAGAACGGACTGAACGGCGGAATGAACGGTACCAGTACTTCCCATGGGCCGACGGTATTGGCTGTGACGGCGGACGTCACAGACGGCGCTCTGGAACGGGCTGCCAGGGTGGGGATGAAGGGATTTATGACGAAGCCTTATAAGCTCATGGATCTTCAGCGCTTAATTACGGAGTACTGCGCTAGAAACCAGGCCGAGGCTGGGGCGTGAAAAGAGTGAAGAGCGACTGCTGGACTTGGCTAAACCAATTTTAATGGACGAGGATGAAGGACGAGGACGAGATATACCCTGCTATCTAGAGTTAGGATGGCGATATGATACCAACGCACAAACACAAACGGATCTTTGAAGTTTGTTCATGCATTTTGTTGTTTTAATATCTCCAATCTTCCAGTACGATTGACTACGCCTTGTCGTGTGATTTGTGTATGTAAGGCACCACTGCATGCTGTGTGTACATGTTGTCGCGTGCTCTTACGTACTGTAGTAGCGCAAGGAGAGATGGACCCTGAGGATCGAAAGCCAGAGCAGCCACTTACACTTCCAAGGTTCTCGACTTCTCGACACTCCCACATCTTCCTCTTTCACATACAACACACCCACAAGACAACAATGGAATCCGACGTCCAAGAACCCCACCACGCAATCGAAGCCTGGCTAGGCCAACTCCTCCCCCTCCCCTACCGCATCGCAACTCTCATAGTACTAGGTAAGTAACTAAACTACATTCCCCTACAATAATAATAATGCCCTCCAACGCACTCCACCCGCAAGAAACTAACAAACACTTAATCAGGTTTCTGGCTCTACGCCCTCAACCTCCGCCACCTCCCACAACACGGCATCGACGTCCCCTCGCTCCTCCGCCACCCCCCCTCCCCGCAACCGCACACCAGCGTAGCCCGCCTCGCCCTTCTCCTCACCCTCCCGCTCCTCGCCTCACTGCTCCTCTACGCCCTCGTCCCCTCATCGTTTTTCCCGCTCGCCTACCTCCTCCTCTACCTCCCGCTAGCGCTATACGTCCCCTCAACCCACCTGTCGCGGCGCGGACGGGGCAGGTTTCTGAGCACGCTCAGGAGAGTTGGTGTGGGGGGTTTGGCGACGGATGCGGAGGGCCGGTTTGCGGATATTCTGATGGCGGATGTAGTGACGAGTTATGCGAAGCCGTTGGCGGATTTGTGGGTTGTGGGCTGTGAGGTGGTGCGCGGGGAGGGGGTTGCGGGCGAGGTTGTGGATCGGGGGTGTGGGGGTGGTTGGGCGGTGCCGGGGTTGATTGCTGTGCCGTTTTTGTGAGTTTTCTGTTTTGTTGCTGCATTCTGAGAGATGGGCTGGCGTTGAGTTCGATACGTTTGCGCCGCGCTGCGCCACGCTGCGACTTTTTCTACCTATGGAGGCTGGACTAATGTGTGTGCTATTCTAACAGGATCCGACTGCGCCAGTGTCTCATCGAAGCCAAGCGGGCGCGCGAGAATGGCAAGACGGGATTCCAACACATGGCCAACGCGCTGAAATACGCGACCGCTTTCCCTGTCCTGCTTACTTCCGCCCTTAAGCGCGAGAGCCATCCCGATCGCATGTGGGCCAGCGAGAGCAGACTGTCCAATCTCTGGCTGCTCGCGCTCACGGTCAACTCATTGTACAGCTTCTACTGGGACGTAGCCAAGGATTGGGATCTGACGCTGTTTTCCCCGAAAGAGGAGCGCAATGCATCTGACCAGCCGTGGGGTTTGCGCCGGCAAAGGTTGTTCCAGCCGGATGTGCTGTATTATGCTGCGATTGTGGTGGATTTGCTGCTTCGTTGTACGTGGAGTCTCAAGCTGAGCCCGCATTTGTACGAGTGGAATTACCTCGAGGGTGGCATCTTCTTGCTCGAGATGTTCGAGATCCTGCGCAGGTGGATGTGGGTGTTCCTGCGTGTTGAGACGGAATGGATCAGGCAGCGCGGCGCGGTTACGCTGGATAGTGTGCCTTTGGTCGACACGGCTGGTGGCCCGCATGCGAAGATAGACGACGATTGAGGTCTTGCCTCGGCCGTGCATAGATCGAATGAGAGAACGGGTTCAGCTTGCAGTTCTTCCAGCTGCCTCCTCGGATTGTCTGTTCTTCTTTTCCCTTGCGTCCAAGATCTTCCTGACATTGCTCTCCCCGGCGATCCACTTCTCCACTTCAACGTCCAGCTTGCTCAGCTCTTCCTTCTTCGCATTTGTTTCCTTGAGAAGGGCTTCCTTGCGCTTCTGCAACGCCTGTCTCTGGTCTTCCAATTGCTGACGCGCGGTGTGCTCGTCTTGAATCCTCGCAACCGTCAAGTCGTTTTCGTTGCTCGTCGCGTGCTCTGGGTGTGCGGCGAGGAACTCTTCGGGTGTCGTAAGAGGGAGACTATTGAAGGTGTGGCTGTTGGGATGAAAAGGTTAGCTCCAAAATGTCGCGCATTCACATCCAGCAAGAAATGACTTACTCATAATCCTCGCAACCTGCAATCTCGCCGCGCAAGTGCCGCTGCTCGTAGTACAGGTTCTGCAACTGCAAGTGCAGCGCATCGATCTCTTGCCGCGCCTCGCCGGTCTCTTGCTTGGTGCTGCGGACTCCGAGCACGGCTTTGCGGTTCAGGCCGCGCAGTTGCGCCAGGTAGGCTGTGAGTTTCTTCTGTTGTGTTGAGAGCTCGAGCTGTTGAGCTGTTGGGTCGGCGGCGTCTGCTGAGGCATGGTAGGAGTCCAGAAGGTCTAGGATGGCGAGGGATTGGGTGCGCGCGGAGTCGGCGGCGGCGAGGACGGATTGGAGCGAGGCATCGGTGACGAGGGGTGTTGATTGTGTCATTCTGTGGGTTGTTGCGGTGGCGCTGATCGTGTTCTACAGTATGAGTTATGGTATGGCTATTGACAATGTACAGTGAGCTCGCTTCGAATGTTACTACAGACTAGTCTAAACAAGGCAGGAAGTTAAGGCATCAACACTTCAACGCTTCTTCCGTTGCCGTGCCGAGCTCGGAGATGGCAGCGCCGATCGGTGGTTGGTTTCTTTAGCACAAAGCATGTATTTGATAGTGCCGCTTGTCTCATTTCGTGTCGTGTTGACAATGCTAATCCATTTCTTTGTATGAAAATTGAACGTGGTGTCATTTACTAAAATGACAGACGACCGATTTGGGAAGTGTTATGTATAAGACCTGAGCTGGACAAACCAAGTAGAGACGAATCGGGCTGTCAAGGGTAGCCGGACTGGAAAATAATAGCATGAATAATAGGCTTGGCTCGGAGCTGCACGATGGTGTAATGAGAGATAGCGTGGCGGCTAGGGCTGGACTATCAACTAATTGTTCCCTGCACCAAGAACTCGCTTGAGCATCGGCATCAAGTTCGCCTGCCCGCATGGAGAGGAGATCCACCAAGGCACCACCACCTCCCACTTCCAAGCCCACGCTTGTCCGCCCAAACCTCTCATTTGCCCAAGACTTCCTCTCTCTCTCTCGATCTTGCCGTCTCTGCCATTCCTTCATTCACATACTAATCGTTCACCCCATTCACTCCCTCTACACCCCACAATCAGCGCCGATATTGCCCGCCACTTGCATGCTTAAAACTTGACACCACCCTAAATCGCTGCCCGACATCTGCGACATCTTCCGCCGAAATGTCGTACAGTGCCGTCTGCACCACCTCGGTTATAACCGAGAGCCGTGAGGAACCAACACTCGGAGCAACATCTGGCCTACAACTCGACCATGACCTCGACCGCGCCCGCAAAAGGCGCAGACACTCTTCCTACCAGCCTCGGAGCTGGAGCAGCGACCGGGAGAATGTTCAAGTCCTCCTCGACCGCTTCCTGGCCGATCTTGGACGGAGACTCGAGATGATTGAGACGTACGGCCACTTGAAGATCGACGAGGGTATGAAAGCAGCATACAACACACTGCACACAGTACACGACAGCTGCACACATGTAAGCGACGACATCATGGACGCCGGCCGGAGGAGGGCAAAGGTCCTGGTCGAGACCATGGAATCGCGCTACAGGGTCGCAATGGCGCAAAAGGAGACGCTGGAGGGAAAGGTCAAGGAGGGTGTTAAGCTGGCCGAATGCTTGCTTACGGACTTTGAGAAACGAGCATACGATATCAGAAAGGCCGGTCTTTTGGCCGCCGCGCACGAAATGCTGGACTCGGGCAAGGCTTACGGCAAGGAAGCCATGGACAACGCCTCTCACAAGGCCGCGGACATGATGAACGAGGGTGCTGAGGCTGCCCGACGAGCCAAGGAAGCGCTGAAAGCCAAGGTTGAAGAAGCCGTCACACTCGCCCGCACACAAGGCCTGATCACATACGAGACTCTTCCTGAACCCTGGCGCGTCAACCCTCACATCCGTCGCGGCTACCGCTTCTCGGAGAACAAGCTGGAATGCGTCAAGTCTTGCTTCACGACCTTCTCAAACGAGACGGTCAACATCTGGTCTCACGCCATCGGCCTGATCATCGTCCTCGCCATTGCCTTTTACTTCTACCCGATTTCGCCTGCCTTCACCAACGCCACCAAGTTCGACATCTTCATCGCCGGATGCTTCTTCTTCGCTGCCTGCAAGTGTCTGGTCTGCAGCTGCATGTGGCACACCATGAACGCAATCTCCAACCAAACACTTCTAGAACGCTTCGCCTGCGTCGACTACACCGGCATATCCCTCCTGGTAGCCGCATCCATCATGACCACCGAATACACGGCTTTCTACTGCGAGCCCACCAGCCGCTGGGTCTACCTGTCCCTGACGTTCATCCTGGGCATCTCCGGCTCAATCCTGCCCTGGCACCCAACCTTCAACCGCTCCGACATGGCCTGGATGCGCGTGGCCTTCTACGTCTTCCTCGCCACGACGGGCTTCGTCCCCGTCCTGCAACTGACGTACGAGCGCGGTTGGCCGGCCACGGCCTACTTCTACGCCCCGATCACAAAGTCCATCATGGTCTACTTCTGCGGCGCCATCCTCTACGCCGCCAAAGTCCCCGAGCGCTGGCTGCCCGGCGCTTTCGACTACGTCGGCGGCAGCCACAACATCTGGCATCTTGCCGTTCTCGGCGGGATTCTGTTCCACTACACGGCCATGCAGTCCTTCTTCCGGGAAGCTTTTGCTAGGGCTGAGGCGGGTGGGTGCTCGGCTTATTAGGCGCGGACATTCATGATGATGATACTACCTACCTGTTGTGGATCGAGTGCCATTTCCGCACGAAAGATGAGCATGATTTATATGTACATATGAGCAAGAAAAGAAGAAAAAGAATTGCATTTTGAAGCGTTTCAGCGAAGCATGGGCATGGGTATTGCGCGGAGTGTAAGGGTGGCGTTTGAGAGCGTTTTCGTATGTGGGTTTGTGGTTTTTTTTTTTTGAATTAGAGGTTTGGGGAGTTTCTTATCTTTCTGTACACACCTTTTTCTCGAGTACACACGAAAGGTTTCTTCCGTCCCGGCACTGTTCCTTTGATATTTCCAAGTTGTGAGTATTAGACCCTAGAGGTACTTTTGTTGGCAAGCAAGCAAGCAAGCACCTGGCGACACAATAAAAAGAAAAAAAAAGGGTAAGCAAAAAACGAAAATACCAACCCGCCTGCTCCAGGCGTGACACTCACCCCAAGGGAACAAAAGATAATGTTGATGAGAGTGGGATTTGAACCCACGCCCTTTCGGACCAGCGTATTCTTGCTGATGTTACCACGAATGGTAGAACACCTTAAGCTGGCGCCTTAGACCGCTCGGCCATCTCACCGGGTGAATCTGGGAGGATTCGATGGAGAGAGGGAGAACTTTGGGAATCATGACGATCCGGAATGCTGCATGTGGCGCTGCTGCTGCTCCCCTGTGGCGTGCTGTCATGTGGACGATGGTATGTGTCGTGGACGTTTGGTGGTGGTGGTTGAGATTCGGTTGGAAGGGTTTTCGACGGGAGCGGTGGAGAGAGGGGGTGTTTGTCAACCTGTGTTGCTTGTTTGGGTGGCGACGTGTTTTTTGTTTTGTTGATGGAGAGGGATGGATGGTGAGAGGTGTTGCGAACCTAGGTGAGGTTGACTTTGCGATGGATAACCTGAGGTATTGAAGTGTCTGTTTGAGCACCAAAGAGTGACGATGTGCCTACCGAGTGAGATGTTGTTGAAGACGACATTAGAGGGTAGTGAAGTGAAGTGAGCATACGTGGCCGATACAGCACTACTCTACCTTGCTCCATGCGTGTCCAGCTCAATGTACGGTCAGCAGTTATCGCCTAGACTGCGTAGTTGAAACATTGTGTTATCCTGTTGGGCCTGTTGCCGACCGTGAGGTTGATGATTGGGGAGTAGAAAGAGATGATGTTTGCCTAGAGAGGTGAGGTGATTGTTCGGTTACACAAGCGAGGTCTTCGCGCCGGTCATCCGCAATCGCATGCATGCATTCATGTTGGCAGGACGAGAAGTGGCCGGGCCTTGCGGGCGCAGAGCCGAGGTGACTTTGGAGCTGGGGAAGCTCCACTTGAGACTTGGACATCTGGGCATGTCATCACTTGGACCAACTGTGAACCACATGCAACTAACTACCTTTGACCTCCGTTTGACTTCCAATATACACAAATATATCATTCACAAACTCCACCCGTGATCGTAATTGTCGCTTGCTGCACACCTGTCTGCTAGCTGAACATCTTCTGGAGCCTCACTCCCTCCCATACCACAAACAGCAGCAATGCCACGACCCGCTCTTCGGCTCACTTCAACAACACCGACAACAACAACAACAACAACAACCCTCCTCAACCTCCCCTCCACCCTCCGCCCAACAATCTACGCCAGCATAACCCCCCCACCCCACACCCGCCACAATGCCAGCAGCGCCTCCACAACCCCCCGACGACGGCCTCGCACCGCCCTCTTCTTCCCCGGCCAAGGCGTCCAGCGCGTAGGAATGACCCAAGACTGGCTCGCGGCCTTCCCGCGCACCGTCAAACCGATCCTCGACGAAATAGACTCGGTCCTCAACTACAAGCTGTCGCAGACCATCGCCGACGGGCCCAACTCGCTGCTGACCGCGACCCACAACGCCCAGCCCGCCATCATGGCCACGAGCATCATGATCCTGCGCGTGCTGGAGCGCGAGTTCGGCTTCAAGACGCAGGAGCGCATCGATGTCGTCCTCGGCCATTCGTTGGGGGAGTTCGCCGCGCTGGTCGCGGGCGGCTATCTGCGCGAGGCCGACGCGCTGAAGATGGTGCGGCGGCGCGGCGAGGTGTTTGAGAAGTGCTCGCGGGACGTCGGCGAGGAGGTCGGCATGGTGGCGCTCGTCAGCGAGGCCGAGCACATGCCGTCGATGGTGGCTGCGATCCACGATTTCCTCGGCCACGCGGCGTCCGAGGGCGCGAAGTCGGACTCGGGCGCCGAGTCGGATGCCCCGCCTGTGGACCAGGTGATGATTGCGAATGTGAATGCGAAGAACCAGATTGTGCTTTCGGGCAGCGTGAGGCGGATCAACGAGCTGTTGACGCATTTGAGGCAGTTTGCGGGACATGATCCGAGGGCTGTGAGGCTGAAGAGCGATAGTCCGTTTCATTCGCCGTTGATGAAGCCTGCGGCGGATGTCATGAAGAAGATGCTAGAGCAGGATTCGCCGACGGCCAAGGGCGAGAGTGTTGTCATGTGGCCGGGGCGCATCTCGGCTATCAGCAACGTCACGGCCAGACCTTTCGAGAGCAAAGAGCAGCTGATGGATTTGCTTGCAAGACAGGCTGTTGAGACTGTTCTGTGGCATGATAGTATTGTCTACCTGCACAAGGAGGAGAAAGTCAGGAGGTGGATTGGGATTGGGCCGGGCAAAGTTGGCAGGAATCTGGTTGGAAAGGAAGTAGGTATGAAGGGAGGTGATACGAAAGGCGGCGGTGTCTGGGGCATCAGCGATCCTCGGGAGGTCGAGAGTGTGATGAGGGAACTGGACATGACTGAGAATGCCGAGGAGGAGGAGGATTGAACATCTACATAATGGAATACGGCTACCTCGCATGTTGAATCCGGGCCACTGGACGGAACAACGTTATTGATAGACTTTTATCGCCCGACGATGCTTCACAGATAAAGCGGCGTCGAAACCTCATGGCTGTAGGATTCAAAGTCGCATTCATAATTGTAGTGCTTCGAAGAATGTTTAGTCGTGAGCAGAACAATGTGTTTGATGAGGGTGTAATCGACCCTCAAGACAGTATTGGCTTATTCGAAGGCGCACTAGTAGGCGTATTAAGTCATGAACCTAGTCTCAGGGATTATTTCACAACAATCAAAGAACAGAGGACGTATCTGGGCATTCACGCTCACGTCAGTGAAGTTGCTGGGCTAACGCTTACCTACGAAATGTCATCGAACTGCTATGCAACAAAATGTGAGCTTGACTCTTTTCCGCTGGGGTCTTGTCTTATGTCGTCTGTTCGGCTGTTACATACGTGCAATATCCAAAAGAAAGAATCAAGGGAAATATGCCAACTTGCTTATCATTCGTCTCCGTCGTGAAGGTCTTCCAATCGCATCAAGCTGCCTGCCCAGCCTGCTGGGCCCGGTTATCCCACAACCCACGGCTCGTCTCGTCTACTCGCCTCTGCTGCTCCTCAATCTGGGTCTCGCTCTGTCCCTTGCCATCCCCACTGCTCGAGACATCCTGCATCTTCTGATCGCCGTCCGAGTCCTGCACCCGCTTCGGGTTTGTTGAGCTGGCGCCGTCCATCATTCCCAAACCGCCTGAGCGCAGCTGGTTGATCGCTCGGACGGTGTCGATCGCTTTGTGCAGAGTTCGCCTGGCGTTGAAGTTCTTCTTGACGGTGGGCAAGAGGTCCTCCTCGCCGCGGTCGGATTCGGGACCGGCTATCCAGGGGTGTGAGAGGGCTTCGTGGGATGTCATGCGCTGGGTCGGGTCGATAGTCAAGCAGCGCTTGATGAATTGGCGAGCTTGGACACTGACACCGCGCCAGTACTCGATCGGCGTGAAACTGTAGTCCGCCACAAGGATGGCCTGCATCTCTTCCAAGTTGCTGTCGCGGTCGAAGGGCGTGTAGCCGCATAGCAAGAAGTAGGTTATCACGCCGATCGCCCAGACGTCGACGGGCTTGCCGTGTCCGCTTTTCTTGAAGATCTCTGGCGCCATGTAGCCTGGTGTACCGCAAGTCGTGGTCAGGACGTGGAACTGCTCTTCGTCCATGATGCGGCTGAGGCCGAAGTCGGCGATGAGAAGGTCGGCATTATCTTCAGGCGTGCGGAACAGCAGGTTCTCGGGCTTCAGGTCGCGGTGTACTATTCCGTGGTCGTGTAGGTATGCGACGGCAGAGAGGGTTGCGCGGATCAGGTCTGCCGCGTCGGATTCGAAGTAGGAGCCCTTGCGGCAGATGCGGTCGAACAGCTCGCCGCCGAGAGCGAGGTCGGTGACGAGGTAGACTACATGAGAATGAGTATGAGGCAGAGTATAGCAGGGCGGTACACCAGCTTACGGTTGTTCATGGTCTCGAAGTAGTCAACCAGGGTCAGGATGTTCTGGTGGCCCATGGAAACGCGCTTCAGCACAGCGATCTCGTTGCGCACCATGTGCTCACGGCCAGCCATGAGGCGCTTGTTGATAACCTTTGCGGCATAGTATCGACCGGTATCGATGTGCACGCACTCCTTTACCACCGAATATGAGCCCGCGCCCAGGGTCTTGCCTGTCTTGTAGCGGCAGGGCTGGACCTGCGCCTGAGGCTGGGCGGCCATGTGAGCGAGCGATTGAACCAAGTCGGGTGGGTATAGTAAGGATATATCTCTCTTCTGTCGCGGTTTGGGTTTGGCTTTGTCGGTGGAGTGGAGGGTGTAGATGGAAGATAAGCAGGCGCACGTGGAGTGGAGTGGGACAGAGCAGAGGTAAGCAAACCGTTGGCGAGTTCATCCTTCAGCCCTGTTGGACCCACTTGCCTGCGGGGCGATTCTGTGATTCAATTGCTTGCGTTGCATGTGAAGAAGCACGTGCCGTGGACGAGGGTTCACCGAGACATGCATTCAATTGCATCACCATCTTGACAAATCATTGATAGAGTAGGCTAAGGTAAGGACTGTAATATATGCAATTGCGAACGAGGGGTGACAGCACGAGCAAGACCATCTAAAAAGAAATTCGGAAAATCTGTAAGGAATGTTCTTGAGCAATGCCAGGGACAACTTTCCCACCGATCCTGAGATTGTTTCACCCAAAACATTCCCCTCTCACCGAGATACTTCTCACACCCAATACTAAGAGGCAGTACCGCAGAGTTTAGAAAGCAGGGTCGCAAATAATCTTGTCAACCACGCTGCTAGTCGGCTCCAAGAAAGTCCACTCACCCTTTCCACCGTCGGCAAAAGTGAAGGCTTCATTCTCGCCACGGGCAAGCTCAATGGCATTGCCGTTGTCGTCAACAATCTGGCATCGGAGATCCTGATTCACATCGGCTCCAATGCGCAGGGTGACTCTGTCGAAGGGACCGGAAGATCCGACTGGGTCCTGCTCCTCTGCAACAAGGCCGCCTTCGACAAAGGCCGTCTGCGTGGCCAAGTTGCCATCGCTGAGAGTGACGCGGATTACGAGATCCAGTTCCTCTTCCGGAGCGTCGCCCTTCTTGAAATCAGGGTCGCAGACGATGGTGTCGACGATTTGAGCTCCGTCCTGGAGAGTCCAGGGGCCTCCATTGCCGTCGGCAAAAGTGGTATCAACGTTCTCACCGCGAACAACGACGATGGGTTCGTTGTTGCAGTCGAGGATTTGGCAGCGTAGGTCTTGCTGTTCGACGTCTGGGCCCAGGCTGAGCTCGACGGTTTTGAAGGGGCCGGACGAGCCAGTGGGCGACTTTTCCTGGCGGTCGCCTTCGACAAAGCTGGTGCCGGATCCAAGCTCAATGGCTTGGTTCTGAAGGATGACATTGATGGAGTTGTCGCCTTGGACAGACTGTGGGGCTGGGGCGGCGAGACTGCCGGTAGCAGCCATAGCGGAGAGGAAGATGGTTGAGTACTGCATGATTGATGCTGTGGTGTTCGATGGTTGAGTTTTGAAAGTTTTCGTTTTCTGTAACTTGATCGATTGAGCGATTGACTGATGAGTATATTTGAATGAAGGCTGTTGCTGGCTGAGTCTGTTGGATGCTGTGAGTGATGATGAGAATATTTGAGAGAATACGGCGATGTTGATACTTATACCTGGTAGTCGGCTTGCCATTCGATGTTACTGGTATACCGAGTTGCTTACTCAACCAGTGTCCTCAACTCGTAAGGTTCACCTCATTCATGGAGGTGTTGTTCTTGGCAGCTGATGTTGTGACAGAAACCGAGAAAGGCCTCCAACACGTTCGCTAGACAGCGGCTTCAAAGCGCTCTCAAAAGCCACAGCCAGGTCTATAGCCACAGCCAAGGAAGTTAGGCAAGCAACAAGCATAAGGAACGTCGATCATGTCAGCGTAGCTACACTCAATTTGGGATCGCTGTGATTGTTATCTCACGTAAGCTCGCAGACTTGAGCTCTTTGTGTAAAGCCAAGGATTTGGGTTGTTGTAGATTCTTGCTGGCAGACTGGAAGAGCCAATTGCATACCAGCCTGCCGTTATAATGAGCACGAGATCCTGATCCTTTCATAACCCAGACGTCGAGTAAAACCAGCCGCAGTGGATGCTGCCAAGATTCCAACAACGCAACACAAGATGACAAGCGAGCTTTCGGGGCGCCTTACCAGACACTGTGAACGGTTTGATCAAGAGTGGAAGAGCTCGTTGGAGGACTGGTCGAAGTGACCGTTGTAAGGGCTTTGCTTAGCAATAGCAAATTCCCGGTGCTTACACCTGCCAAATTCCCATAGGACGGTATGAATGTCTCCGGCTCTTCAAAGCAAGGACTGGTCCTAACATCCATGAAGTCCGGGCAATGCAGGATTTCGTTGTTGCCATTTGAGGTCGCAGTGTGGCTGGCTGATCTCCGACACGCAGGAAGATCCTCCCAGAAGCGAGACCACGCTCGCCCCCGATTCAGCACGGTGAAACAGCAGTGCAGAGAGTACTGTCCATAGTAGGCGGCGCTGATTTTGAATGGTAAGGATTTAAAGGAGTGAGGCTGGGGTCTGACGAATTTGGCAGGCTGTCAAGCGCTTACAACCAACGCTGTGCCAAGAAGTGGGAAATAGCAGTCCGCAGTCTTTCCTTTTTCCTCACCCATCAAATGCCATCAATTTGATGGAACGCTTGCGACGTGACCTCACCTTCGACTAAACCCCGCTCGGCCATGAGGTCCAGATCTCCAGCATTAGGCGTACGGTATGTGTCTTCTGCGGCTTTCTCAAGCGTTTCGCGTACTGCTTTCCCTTCGACCCATACCGGATCATTCGACTTCTCCACAAGGGAAGACTTCTCTCCACAGCTCTCTCCATGACTGACCCAGCCTCGGTAATGGCCGAACATGAATCGTGTGCCAAGGTCTAATCTGGCAGCAGAACAACAACAGCTAAGCCGTATACGGCCGTAATCGCGAATGCCACTACTGACTTGAAATCCGAGAATCATCCCTGTTCTTGTGAGCCAGATGCTCAGGTATCTGCCCCTGCGTTATTTGATATTCAGGAGTTGACGAATCATTGTAGAAGCACCTACTCACTCGGTTGCACGAGAGTACCTGTCATGTGGTCTAAAGTCACGGGACTGCACTTTTCGAGCACGAAAGACAGCCAACAGTTCTGTTGGACAATCTTCTTTGACTCTGAGCAATAGTCACTTCGTTCCAGTCGCTTCCATCTTGGTTTCGAGTGGAATAATGGAGTTTAAACCGACCGCATGGACTAACCGAACCGAACCGAACCGCACCGAACCGGTTAGTAACCGGACCGAAACGACCTTAGAGACTGGGCGCGAACATGGATACGGAAAATACGCTCTAGGATAACCCATGCTTCGGCCTCGTGGCGTTGGTCTGATCCACCGAAATCTCCATCACGAACGGCATTCCCCGGTGGGACCTCCACTGGGGAAACTAACATTTGGTAGCGGGGCCAGCGAAGCTCAAGACATATATTGCAGTAATATCGCTCCTCTCCCACTCTTGGTATACATTCCTGAGTCTTCAACCTTCCCAACATGCTTCTACCAGTGTTGAAGCGGACCGCACTGAGTGCTGCGTTATTCGCACTACTTACCTCTGCATCGGATGCAAACGGTACGACTACAGCAAGCCATCACAATGCTACTGCACACCTACCCTTCCGCGACCCTACACTCTGCGTAGAAGATCGAGTCGATGATCTGCTTAGCCGTATGAAAATTGAGGAGAAGGCTGGACAACTTTTTCACTTCATCCTCTTCGCTGGTCCCAATGGCACGCTTGCCGAAGCATCTGCCGAGCTCAACAGTACCGACTTCATTGTTGGAACACAGCTCCTCACGCACTTCAATCTTGCAAGTGGAATTGAAGATCCGGTCGAGGCTGCCGAGTTCCTCAACAGGGTTCAGTCGCGCGCGCTCGACACACGACTGGGAATTCCTGCCACGATCTCAACAGATCCACGCCACGCCTTCACCGAGGACGTCCGCACTGGTATTTCTGCCGGAGGGTTTTCTCAATGGCCCGAAACCCTGGGCCTCGCGGCGATCAGAGATGCCGAGTTAGTACAGAGGTTTGCAGAGATTGCCCGAGAGGAGTACCTAGCAGTGGGCATCCGAGCTGGACTGCACCCGCAGGTCGATTTGGCCACCGAGCCGCGATGGCCTCGCAATAGGAACGGCTTTGGCGAGGATGCGAACCTCACTGCCGAACTTCTCTCTGCATACATCACGGGCTTCCAAGGGAAGGAGTTCGGCAGAACCTCCGTTTCGACGGTCACCAAGCATTTCCCAGGCGCAGGTCCGGCGCAGGATGGCAAGGATGCACACTATGCGATCGGCATGAACACAACCTACCCGAACAAGAACCTCGAGTACCACTTGATTCCTTTCAAAGCGGCTATCGAGGCTGGAGGCAGGCAGATAATGCCATACTACAGTCGCCCGGTTGGCCTGGAAGAGTACGAGTCTGTCGGTTTTTCGTACAACAAGGGCATCGTCACAGGCTTGCTCAAGGAGACGCTTGGCTACGAGGGCGTGGTGCTGACTGATTGGGGACTCATCACAGACACGGTTGTAAACGGCAAGAAGTGGGATGCAAAAGCATGGGGCGTCACGCAATTGAGCGAAGTCGAGAGAGTCGCAAGAGTCATCGACGCCGGCTGCGATCAATTTGGTGGCGAGGCTCGCCCTGAGCTTATCGTGGAGCTTGTTGAGAGCGGTGTGATCCCCGAATCGCGCATCGATGTGTCAGTCCGCAAGCTTCTGCGTGAGAAATTCATCCTCGGGCTCTTCGACAATCCCTTTGTTATTCCTGAGCAGGCTGCAAGCGTTGTCGGTAACGCCTACTTCCGTCGACTAGGCGTCGAGGCGCAGAAGAAATCGCACACCCTGCTCAAGAACAGCGATGATCTGCTGCCTCTCCAGAACCTGCCGTCCAACACCACTTTCTATGTCGAGGGTTTCAACGGAAGTTTCGTCGAGTCTCGCGGATACACTGTTGTAAAGGACCCCCAGAATGCGGATTTCGCTCTGTTGCGACTCAAGGCTCCAACTGCACCCTCTGATCCGATTGAAGAGGGCACCGACCTCGAGTCTGGCAGCCTGGAATACAACAAGACGGAGAAAGCGCGCCAGGCAAGGATCTACAGCACGACCAAGACGATCGTCGACATGGACTTGAACAGACCTGCAGTCATCCCGGAGGTGGCAGAGGGAGCTGCCGCTCTCTTCGCAACGTATGGAAGCAGCACAGAGGTTTTCCTTGATGTCGTTTTTGGTATTGACGGTTCGGAGCCCATGGGCATGTTGCCCTTCGATTTGCCGAGCAGCACTGAGGCTGTGGAAGAGAATGCCGAGGACCTGCCTTTCGACACGAAGGATCCTTTGTTCAAGTTTGGCCACGGACTGAGGTACAAGTCTGTCTGTGAAGAGTCGTGTTAAGTGTAATCCTAAGCCTCTCGGGTTGGTTAGAAGTCCTGCAGAGTCGCAATTTTCCACATCACTTTCACTGGCATGGTCGGCTTGCACTTCTCGGGCTTGCATGCCAACAAGATTCGTCGTTACGTGGTTTGGGGTTTGTTGCAGAAGCATGTCTACGTCGGACAAGGGGCTTCGTCGCGCTGAATCATGAAGATGGACATGTCGATACTGTAATCCAGGCTTTTGGAGAGGTGTTCAGCAGTCTTGCTAATGGTATCGAGAAGGGTGACCATCAGTTGCTTGTGAATTGTGCATACGTGAGACGCTGTCACATTCTTTCTGGAGGCATGACAATATCGCCCAGCACGAATTTTCTTCAGCTACTCACCTCGCCTTGGAAGTACAACAAGGGTAGGTAGCGTGCTCAAAGACCTCTAGACGCTCACGCCTACATGTAGAGATGGTGGGTGCCGAGAGGCTACAAGTACAACTTCAACCGGAACACATATGCATCCGGCATCCGCGAGCCGTAAACCTTTGAGCACGCTAGGCCGTGGCCAAACATGAGATGTTCTGCATGATAATTATTGATAAGTAATCAAGTCCAATGGTGATGATGGCTCAGACCTCTGCCAATCCATATACTTTTCTAATCTAGGATAGCGCCGAAGTATATCGGCGAAGTATATCGCAACAATGGCCAAGGCGACGATGACGGCATGGCGCTTGGAATCCAGCGGTACCTTACCTGGACGTACTCAACATCCTTCGATGTTGGACTTCACTGATGATACGGTCATTGATGACCTTGCATGTTTTCCGTCGGAGCATTCTTTCAACCGGAACACATACACGTGCAACCGTTACACTCAACATGAGACGTTCTTCCAGAATTTCCGCCAATGTGCCGACGGACACCACCAAGGTTTCCAAGACATCCGTCGCAGGAGCAAAGATGCGAGCACGGAAACACGATGACAGCTCGGATGATGAACCCCGAGCTGAAAGAGGCCCATCTCTGAAGAAAATCAAACCAAATCGTGCGAATGACAGCCAACGCGTCAAGACCCAAGAAGACAGCAAACTTGCAGACAAGAAGTGGCAGTCATGGGCGCCTACCGCAACAACCTCTCCATTCCCAAACTTCCCTCGTCCAACACCCGCAGACTGCGAAGAGACCCACCACGTGCTGCACAGCAGACACTACGCCGCAGTAGAAGAAGAGTTCAACGACCCCAACACCCCAGAAACCATCCCCCACGTCCTCGACGCGATGGTAGTAGCCCTGCTCAGCGCCGCCACAAGCTGGAGCAACGCAAAGCGCGCCATGGACAGCATGAAAAAAGTCTACGGCTCCGTCTTCGCTTACGACGCCATCTACGCAGCCGGCAATGGCAGGCAAAAACTCGAAGACGCGATCAAATGCGGCGGCCTGCACGTGCGGAAATCAACGCTCATCGCCTCCATGCTCCAACAGGTCCACGAGCGCCACGGGAAATGGGATCTCGACCACTTGTTCGATGCCTCCGACGAGGAAGCGATGAAGGAGCTGCTGACCTACAAGGGCATCGGGCCCAAGTGCGCTTTTGTCGTCATGGGGTGGTGCTTGAAGCGGAACCCTTTCACCGTCGACACGCATGTGTTTCGCATCGCGGGGTTATGGGGCTGGGTTCCCGGGAAGGCTACGCGTGAGACGGCGCAGGCTCATCTTGATGCTAGGGTTCCGCAGAAGCTGAAGTTCGATCTGCACTTCTTGCTCATCGCTCATGGGAGGGTTTGTCTGGTTTGTCGAGGGGGGAGTAAAAGTAGAGCCAAGTGTGTGGCTCGAGAGGAGGTCAAGGCCAGACTGAAAGCGCGGAAGAAGTCGTGAACAGATTGGAGCGAGTTGTGTTGTTGTTGAGAAGGTGGCCGGCCGTGGATAGGTTCATAGTCATCTTAGAGGAGAGTCTCATTCGATGCCAGATCTTATGCGTGCAACATCTTTTCCTTCCAGCTACGTTCTTAGTATCATGGCAGTAGCTCACATGTAAAATGATGCGAGTCGGTGTGATTACATATACTCGTCTTATCCTGGTCAGTCGCGATTCGTCATCCCTAACCCTAGACCTTTGGCGTGCGAGGGCGTAGGAGGCAAGAAAGCAACTCAAGGTAACCGCTGCCTACCCAAGAAAAACAAACAGTACGGGGAAATCTGAGAAGATAGGGAAATTCCCACGAGCCTTGGAAATGCATTGGCCTTTGAAGTTAGGGTTTAGCGCATCGAGTAGAAGGCTTGGTATTAGGGCTGGTCCGATCTACCGGCAGAGATCGTTTTCACTCATCCCGATAAGGCCCAAACTGACACCATTGTGGAACGCCACGTTGGCTTGACTACTCCCTACTGCCTATGCCGCCGTGCACAACACAACTTACACAGCGTCGAGGAGCGTCACCGCGGACCATATCCGCGCGACTAACTCTTGGCTCACTCGGTATTGTCGGTTTTAAGCATTCCGACAGAGCCCAGACTGAGATGCATCATGAGTGTGGACCTCACACTGAGGGCTTGGATGGTCTGCCTGTTCCGTTGCACGCGACGCGACTCGAAAAGTTTCACCACGGACGGTGACGTATTGATTGACTGAAGTGATAAAGGGCACAACATGCCTCTCAACTCATCCCAGAAAGCAGATCATCAAACACTTCATTCACAACTCCAGGACAAGTCTTCAGCACAATGGGATCCGAGTTCCAGCCCCTTCGCCGTTCGGGCATCTACCGCAACCTTCCCACTTTCGACACCAATCTGCGCGGACTCAATGCCTTGGTCGTTGGCGCGACAGGAATCTCCGGGTTCAACACCATCCGGTCTTTGCTTGACACTCCAGAGCGGTGGTCTACAATCTACGCAGTCTCCCGAAGCCCGCTCTCCAACGAGATGCTATCGCTACTCACCGAAGAGCAACAAAACCGCGTCAAACACGTTTCAGTGGACCTGACAGGCTCTGCCGAGGACATCGCATCCTCACTGCAGAAGGGCAACGTGACTGCCGACTACGTCTTCTTCTACGGCTACATCCACCCGAAAGACGTCTCAGCCATGGACCCGCGGGCAGAAGAACAAATGGTCAAGACAAACGTGCCTCTGTTCCGGAACTTCCTCGAAGCTCTCCCCATCGCCAACATCACCCCCAAGCGCATCCTGCTCCAAACCGGCGGCAAGAACTACGGCGGCCAGATCGGGCGTGCCCGCACGCCGTACGTCGAATCGGACCCTCAGCCAAAACACCTTTCGCAAAACTTCTACTACCCCCAAGAGGAGCTGCTGCAGACCTATTGCAAAGAGCACCCGGACTGCGGATGGAACGTCATCAGGCCCTTTGGCGTCATCGGCGCTGTCCCGAGCGCTGGCATGAACACCTTCCTCCCTTTCGCCGTTCTGGCTTCCGTGTCTGCCAAAAAGGGCGAGCCCGTGTTCTTCGGAGGCGATGTCGAGGAATGGCAGTACGAGTGTCTGCACTCGTCTGCGAGGCTGACAGGCTTTCTGAGCGAGTGGGCTGTTCTTGAGGAGAAGTGCAAGGACCAAGCGTTCAACGCTCACGACGGGAGCCCCATGTCGTGGGACCGTTTCTTCGAAGAACTGGCGAGGTGGTACGGGGTAGAGAAAGGGATTGTCGGCCCTGAAATGGACGAAGAAAAGTTCCAGCTCACGCAGCTCAAAGGCGGCAAGGAATGCCCGCTGGGCTACGGACCTGCTCCGGCCATCAAGCACAGCCGGACACTCGCAGACTGGTCGCAAGACCCTAGCAACGAGACCGCCTGGAAGGAGATCATGGACGAGTCCAACGGAGAGCTGAAGGTCAACATCTTCCAGTCGGGTATGGACGTTTTCATGGGTGACTTCGCCTACTATAAGATCGGCCAGCCGTCGTCTGCGAAGCTTCGCAGGTTTGGCTTCAATGGGTTTGTCGACACCGTCGAGAGCGTGTTTGAGATGTATCAGGATATGGCGAGGATGGGAGTCATTCCTGGGCCCAAGGTCGAAGCTGCAAGGCCGATGATTTGAGTGCTGCTGTGTTCAATGGTATATATGACGGTTTGTGTAGCCCATGTATGAGCGTTGATTGTGAGTATCTCTTACAGCACAAAAATTGCCTCAAGCTCTCCCAGCCTTGATGATTCAGTCAAAGGTAGTGCACGCGGGACACTCATGGGGATACTCATGGTATACCTGGTCTCACTGCGAAAGGTACCGGCGAAGCAGCTATCTCACAAGGCATGAGCAATTGGGGGAGATAAGGTGCTGAACAGCATCGAATACTACTGCATTGGCGGAATTAAATATGTTATGAATGATTATGAGTATTCGTGTACTCAGCTTGCAGGTACTGGTCAGTAGGTGTGCTAGGAAGACACAATCTGATGACAAGAGCAGCTTTCGTAGACGACGTATCTATACGGACTTGATGTTATCTTCCTGCAGGTACGGGAATCGTACGGTCAGGGAGGAATGAATCAGCAAGATGGTCGATGATCAATCATGGCGATGGTGATGGTAAGCAGACATCCTTCCCTCACCCGATACGAGGCAAAAAAGTGGAACTATCTCGCGTGGGACAGGGTCGGACTTGGCTTCACATGTCAGATGTCAGGCTACCTTACCTTTATGCTGTGACGACTCTGGAAAGTAAAAACAGCAAGCTTCTCCGCTCTCTTACATGCACGTGCTGCTGCTGAATCACATGTCAGACGCTCTGTTCTGTCTTCTGCACCACCTGCATTCCCCTCTTCCACCAACAGCCGCCTGTCTCTTCCTCTCTCTCTCTCTCTCTCTCTCTCTCCACAAGCATTCTTCCCCATCTCTCCCCATCTCCTCCCTCCAACGGCTGAAGAAGCGAACTTGACGCTTGGACCCTCACCATCATCCTTTGTTCTCGTGAGCCATTCCGACGTCAGGGCAAAACGTATATCCAGTCCAGTCCTCTCAACCACTACATACAGCACCGCCCATACCAAGCCATGTCTCACCCTTCCCTCCACGAGGAAGACGGCCTTCCCTCGCTCCGTCCTCGTCCTCGTCGTCCTTTCGAGCTCTCCGCCAGCGGTCCACCTTCTCCTTCTTCATCCACCACTCCGACAGACCCACAATCCTTCCCGTCTCAACTCACAGCCGCCCTCTCGTCCAAAGACAACAGCGGCACACCCTCTCGCAACCGCAGCATCCTCAACCTCACCTCCTCCACCCTCTTCGGAATCTACGGCGAAGAGCCCTCCACGCCCTGGGGAGTCGGAGCCGAAACCCCGATCGAAGCCAAAGACGTCAGCCTCGACATCCCAGACACAGTCCTCGCCAATGGCCCCAACGGACTCAAGAGGCGACGGAGAAGCACCGCTGTGGCACAGAGGCACGTGCCTCTCCGTGCGAGAAAAGGATTCAAAGGCTACTGGCTGCCGTTACTGGGTCGCGTGACCGCCCTGTTCGGCGTGGGAATGCTGTACGGCATGCTGGTCAGCACCCTGCACGAGAGGCAGGAGATCGCGCCTGTGCAAGTCGAGGGCATCGACCGCAGTGCCTGGCCCTACTACGTCTTCTGGGGAATGGCAGGAGTCTTGCTCGGCGAAGCCCTGCCGCAACTGGACGCCATGTGGAACGCAGGCGAAGACGAGGACATTGAGGAGCGCGAGGAAGACGCCAGGAGGGGAACACGGAGCGCCGGATCTTCGCGGCAGCAGGGCATGGTGGCCTGGAACGACGTGGTGCGGTCGGTGGGAGCTTTCGTCGGAATCGCCTTTGCGATCCGCAAACTCCCCTGGCAATCCACCCTACAGCTATCCCTGACCCTCGCCCTGGCGAACCCCGCCATCTGGTTCCTCATCGACCGCTCACCGCCGGGCTTCATCCTCTCGGCCTTGTTCTCGCTCGGAGGCACGGGAATGCTTCTCGGCGTGAACCCGGCTCTGCTCCCCTCCCCTTCACCGCGCTCGGTCTCGTCCGACCGCATTGGCCTCTCCAACCACACCGCCGACTTCCAGGCTCCCCAACCCGACCTAGTCTTCGGGCTCGTCAGCCACGAAACCGTCGGAGTGGCGACCTGGATCGCGAGCGTGCTGTTTGTCAGTTGCGTGTGCTTTGGCAACATTGGAAGGAAGCTGGCGCCGCGGAGGGCATGAAATGGAATTTGGAAATCGGAAATGGAAAATGGAAAAGAAAAGAATGGACCCTTGCATTGATTGAATTCGAAACGGAATGTTGCTCGGCGGAAAGCGATGCATTATTAAAGCGTTTGGGACGTAAATCTTCCATGCTACTACCTAGGATGTGAAATGCGTTTATAGCGATATTGAGATGGAGATGGAGAGGCGACGGTAGGAAGGGAGAGAAAGAAAGAGAAAGAGGGTTATTAGAACCCGAGTGATGATGAAGCCTACTAGGTACTGTACCTACCTAAGACGCAAAACGAATATGCCCGTCTCAATTGGATTCGAAGCAACTTCCTTCCCTTCTCTTTCCTTCATACCTACCTGTCATTTGACATTGGACACGCGGAAAAAAAGTAGATGAAGAAAGAAGCTGGGCCGCTCCACTTCAAACCCTGAGGTACCGCATCCTGCCACGGTGCCATATGTATAGGGACCATGGGTACTCTCGATTTAGCACTAGGTACCTAGGTAGGAAAGGTGCAATGTGATCGAGTTGCCATGCCGGTTTCGATAAATATTCATGCACTATACATATACATACAGTGCAGTTGATACACATGTAACCTCTCTCTCACCTTGGGGTCCCCTGGGATCTTTCAACACGCCGAGAAGCATCCAATCCAAGAGAGGCATCCATACATGTACCTACTGTAGGTATGTAACGTACATGCAACGAGGATCAAAATTCACTTTCAACCCACCATCATCAAAACAAGCCCAAGCAAGTAAGTCAGTCAGTCCATCTGATCGAAACCAAATCGAGTCGCACGAGCACGCGTCGAGATATTGACAACAAAAGGCATCCATCCATACATCCATCCGAGGATTCATTCATCTATTCGAAAACCCGATGTCAGAAGTCGGAGCTACCCACCTAGGTACCTGGATGCTCTCACTCACCGTGAGTCAGGTTAACTACCTACTCGTTCTAGATCGACTGACTCCGTTTATATCCGGAAAGGTAGATAGATATATAGCTATTTCCTACAAATCAAAACGTTAAACCTCAAAAAAATGGAAAGACATGGGATTGAAAATCAAAAACTTAGGTGAGTTCTTAAGAATCAGTCTTTTCTTCTTTGAAAAGAAAGACAGACTGTAGAGAATAGAACACATTAATTACCGCCCAAAGGAACATCGCGAATCAAACTTAACGGGAACAAAAATAAAGGTGGTTCGCTACAACGATGCTAAAAATGACAGATTATGCTATATAGCAAGCAAGCAAGCAGCATAAATTCGACAAATGATAGCAACGCAAGTCGCTAGAAGTATGTAGGTAAGGTAGGCGGATTAAAAAAGAAAACGCCTCAAGGAAAAGGTGCAGGGTATCAGAAAAAACGCAACAACAACGACAATAATACCCAGCAAGATCGCACCACGACCGTTTTTCTTTTCGTAGCCAGCATCAAAATGTAAAAGCAGCTGTCATCATCAAATGCGTGAAATGCATAAAAAAAAACCAAGGAAAAAAAGAAACAGCACCAAACACGTCCGACCACCCTCGAACTTTCGTTAAGGGATTTCCTTCCCACTGGAAAGGAAATCCGTAATAGATCAGTTTGGTAGATCAGAGAAGCGAAATTGCTTGAGCGCACGAAAGACCCGCGCTTGTTCACGGGAGGAAAACCGTGCGCTCCATGAGATTTTGTCGGCCTCTTTTCTGCAACGACGACAACAGCAACAACGACAACAGATACCGAAACTCTCTCACCCACTCGCTGGTCTCCCTCTCACACATCCTTGTCAGGAAAGGCAAGCGTGCACGGCATGTAGTTGCCTACATGACAGCACACGAGCCCTGACCCGCAGCAGCAACTGCCTTCGCAGGCGGCGGCGGCGACGACGAAGCCGAGACCGAAGTCCAGGAGGACGCGGCCGTGCTTCGCCTGCGCTTGGCGAGGGCGTTGCCACTGGTGACGGGGATGATGTGAAGGGATTGTGAGTGCGAGTGCGAAGAGGAGGAGCGGGAGAGCGAGCGGTTGTTGTTGTTGATGTTGTTCGACGAGGAGGAAGAGACCGACAGCTCAAGTTTTTCATCATCTTTTTTTGCCGGCTTGGCGCCAGCCATCCAGGCTGCAATGCCTGACACTTGTTTCTTCTTCTTAGGCTTGGGAGCTTCGCCGGCCGGCCCCACGACGACTGCTGGGGGTTCCCCGGTGGCGAGCCAGTGGTCGTATTCCTCTTTGTTGTTGAAGTGGGGCATTTCAGTCATGGGTACAGCCATTGGGGGTGGTGCGGTTGGGGCGGCAGGGGGAGCCGGGGGGATGGAGATGCGTTTGGCCTTCTTGTCGCCCTTCTTCCCTTTCTTGGAGGACTCCGCGGTCTCGCCGACGACGACTGGACCAGTGTGCAGTTGGCCGAATTGTTGAGCCAAGAAAGCGTCAACCACGTCGTCTGGCTTCTCTTCTTTCTTCTCCTTCTTCTCCTTCTTGGGGGTCTCGGGAATAGGCCACATGTGCATGGAGACCTCCCAGTCAGGCTTGATCATGGTGTCCCAAACCTGTGGAAGGATGATTTCGCCATCGGGGCCCATAAGATCGTAGTGACCCTCTTGCACGTGCGCTCCGATAACGTCGACGTGCAGGAACGCCTGCTTGATCAGGCTCTCCATGCCCTTCCAAGTCTTGCAGAGGTGCCACGGGAAGCTGAACTTCCTGCCTACGGCGTCCTTGAATTTGATAGGAGCCTTGAGCATGTCGGGGACCGGCGCGTTCTTTGCCATCGCCTCCTCCAGCTCTTTCTGCTTCTTCTCCAGCTCGGCCTTTGCAGCCTCTGCTTCGGCCAATTTCTTGTCGGCTTCTTCTTTGGCAGCCTTTGCGGCTTCTTCGGCGGACTTCTCCGCTGCCGCTTTGGCAGCAGCAGACGCAGCAGCGATTTCCTCAGCCTTGAGTGCCTCCAGCTCTGCATCTAGTTTCTTTTTGAGCGCTGCCGCTTCGATTGCTGCCTCACGAGCGATGCGATCATCCTCTTGTTTCTTGATCAGGGCGCGAAGTGCTTCCATCTCTTTTTGCATGGTGTCATCCTTCTTCTCGGGCTCTTTGGGAGGTTCCTTCTTTTCCTCGACGGGCGCAGGTGCGGGAGCAGGAGCAGGCGTGGGCGCCTTGGGAGCTGCAGTCGGAGGCGGCGAAGGGAGATGCGATGGAGGGTATCCAGGGTAGCCTGGCATGTGGTAGGGCATCATGTGTGGTGGCATACCTGGCGGCATACCGGGCATACCTGGCATACCAGGATACCCATATGGCGAAGGGACCATCTCCGAGCCAGAGTAGATCGTGCTTGGGGCACCAGACCCGTACATGCTGTTTTGGTGGGACGGACCCGGCGGTCGATGATGCTGGTTCATGTGCGGGTGTTGCGAGTCGGCTTGGAAGTAGTCTGCCGGGTTCGCATGTCCGTGGGGGAAGAAAGGGTTGTTGTGTGCTTGCGGGTTAGATGCGAACGGGTTGTTTGGCGACCCAAACCCGAACTGATCATGCTGGGGCCTAGACACTAATGCTTGCGGCTGATACGTATCGGCGAAGTTCTGGGTTGGCGCCATTGATGGTGGGTAGCCGCCATGGCTTGGGATCGAACCAGACCCGTGCCTGAACGCGTTCGTCGGAGGGAACGGTGCATGCTGGGTCGGCGCACCATGGCGGCCGTAGGGGTAGTCGTCGTACTCCAGGGTTTCGGTTGACGAGGCGTCCGAAGGCTGTCGTCTGGGCTCACGGTGACGCTCACGGGACTCGTGAACCTCGTGCGCGTGGTGACGGCTTGATCGGTGACGGTGCGAACGATGGCGGTGCGGTTCCTCCTCCTGCTGGGTGCTCACGTAGCGGGAGGGTTGCCGCCTCGAAGGAGCTGCAGGAGCCTCCGTGTTGTGACGTCGCGACCTACTCTGTCGCGGCGGCTGACGAGAAGCCGATTCAGACGGATCGATGTCGTCGACGTCGGACAATTGATCCCACGAGCCACCCGAGAGAGAGCTGTGACTTTCGCTGGACGGCGAGGAGACGGAAGGGCTTCTTGGGTAGACTCGCACCTTGCCCGAACCTGAACTGGTGGTGTATGTGACGGTGCTGGATCAATGGACGTCAGTACGATTGTGTGCACCCCGCTGAAGACACAAGCATTGGGCAAGGGTTTGTCTGGGGATGGAGAAAAGCAAAGACTCACGACGGCATGGGGCGAATTTGTAGATGCAGGTGCTCTCGACTCAACCAGACTTCGTGCGACGAAGGGGTCTTAAGAAGATGCGGCCCGTTATGTATTGGAACAGCCTCTAGGGCAGGACTCCTGAGAGACGAAGCGTAACAGGCTTTGACTTTCAGGAACGAAAGGCTTGATGTCGTCGATCTGTTTGCGGGGACTTGAGGGCAAACACAGTGATGGCAGTGTGGAGATGCTGGTGGTAGAGTTACTGTAGGTAGTGATATGTGTCTCAGGCCTGGTTGCGTGTAGTAGAGACAAGAACAGAGTGTAATCGACCAGCGAGCAGTGACAGTTTCAATGCTGTCGTGATGTTATCCAGAGTAGTAAGGGGGAGGAGACTCTGGCGGTAGGCGTTGTTGGCGATGACGGGCAATCTCGAAGCCGACAGGTCAGCCAAGCGGCAATGTGAAACCCGCAGGAGGGAGGCGTCGATGGCGAGCTGTTTCGGGGTGATGAGTACTATTAATACGGACAATAGGATCGACGGTCGCTTGTTGCGCGCCTATACAGGACGGCGCGGGTGTGTTGGTGTTGGGTTCAGTAGTTCACTCCGTTGTTTGTGATCGCTCGTAGTAGTGCAATTCAGTGCGGGCTTCCTTTGGGTGGCGGCGCGATGACGGAAGCGCGGCGGTGGGATGTCTGACCAGGCAACGACCAGAAGGGTGCGTGCGTCTCCTCAAGGTTGACAGCAGGTGTGGCGATGGCAACGGCGGGGTTTACTGCATCCCGACATGTCAGTGTTGTTGTCGGTGAGGGGAAACAGTGCAACAGTGTGCTGTTGTCTGCGTGTGCAAGCAAGCAAGCAGAACAAAACAGAGCGAGAGACGGCGGGCAAGGCAGAAGAAGAGAATCCGGAGCTGCCTCGCTCGCTGCCTGACCTGACATTTTGACGACGGCCAAAGCGTGCAGTAGCCTCACGCACTGGTGGATCTGGCGTTCGGCCTAGCAAGAAAATAAGATAGGACTCACTGTATTGGGATATAGCCGGGGTGTTAGGTAGTATTGTAATGTTGACGATTGGGGCGGAAAAGGTAGAAACACCGGCGGCGGCGGCGATGGTGGTAGCAAGACGGGAATATCAACCTGTCTGGTGACCAGGTTCAGAGATCAGACCAGGCGAGACAAGACGAGACCCTGGAACACTCTCTCTCACTCTCCCTCCCACACACACCACCTCGACGCACGAGATTCAAACTCCGCGACAAGGCGTGAATGACCGATGCTGCGTCAGCCTCGGCTTGATGTGAGCGATGCAGGCTGCGGCAAGGTTAAGAAAAGAGGCAAACTTTTGGTGGGTATCGTTTGCAGTCCGTTGTATGTAGTAGTAGACGCTGATAGTAGTAGCTTCACGGCCGGCGGCGGCGATGTCTGCGTAGTTTTCTCAGTTGGCAATGTCGATGAGGCAGCATCGCAATATGGTGGGTAGGCAAGATGGTGTAGGTTGTGGACGATCGCAGGTTTCTGGAGCTGGTAGGTTGCTTTTGAAACGGGAAATCGGGTTGTGTGTGCGAGAGAACTGCGTGAAACCAGTGTCGGTCTCGGTCGGTGTCGCACAGCAGCAGCGGCCGTGGGCGGTGATGATATAGGTATCGCCCGTGGCCTACTACAGACATACATATGTAGGCAGCTATGACTCCCACTTTCAAGACATGTGCCAACATTCCAATGGCACGCGTATGGTGCTACCATCCATCGGGCATCAATCCGGATCCCGAACAACGCCGTGCACTATACTATTGTACAGTAGCCTGTAGACCATCTCCACGCGCTACTTTTTCCCCAGAAACCACCGTGTGATGAGACGAGGCGAGGAGAAAAAAATTATTCTAGTCTGTCCTTGGGCTCTCACGGCGCCTTCGTAGCGAGTGATCCCGATATATTCCTTCGCTTCGACTACCAGCGGCGCCACGTATCTTGCCCAACAGCAAGAAGCCGGCATTAGCGCATAGCATGTGCAGCCCAAAAACGGCCATACAGAGCCCGCCTATGTTGCAGTTCCATGACTCTATTGGCAGGGCCGAATGACGGGATTCCTGCAAGGCAACCTTGCGTGGTCTCGTCCGGAGGCCCGTCGACGTAGGCCGCGTGTAGCGAAGAGCGTTGCGGCCCGATGTCCACCATGGCCAGTGGAGACTCTGGCGGACCTGACTTGTGGGAGTGGGAATTTGGGATTCTAGAAGGTGGACGAGGGTTTTTGGTTGCAAGGATGCAAGGGATAAAAGGTGGTTTTTGGTAGTGTGGAGGATCTTCGAACTTTTGAAGGGCGAATTTCACGAATCGTGGTCGATGGCGCCTGTCCACGTGTGCAAATCGATCGTCGCTGTCACATGTCGTTGAAGTCACTCGCTCGATCTCAGACACCGCCTTTACTATTACCGGCGTCACCATTACCAAAGCCGCGGCGATACCATTGATATGGTTTCAACTAGTAGACACTCGGATGAAGCGTAGAAGTCATCGACAAAAATCCTTTGATATAACAAAGTTGGTTAGACCTTGATGACGTGGGTCTTTGCAAAACCACCAGGCTAAGATATGGCTAACCGCTGTACAGAACAATCGGGGGTATAAAACTGACTTAAGGCACAACGTAGCGCCAAAAAAAGATGGGGACGACGAATATATGTGATGTTTCACCTGGGTGACTCATCGCACTACCGCATGTCGGCTTCACTAAGAGATGTGGACTTCGACGACGTCCAGGTCGGTAATCTCAGTGCTGTTGACTAGATCCTCCGGCACCAAGCGCTCGCCGTCGAAGTCTAGCGTGATGGTACTGCCTTCTGCCACATGGAAATTCTTCCTGCAGGCGTTGATAATTTTGGAGAATGGGGTGGTCTAAGAGTCTAATGTTAGCACGCACGCGGCCAGTGTGCGGAAGGAGGTTGAAAATTGACTCACCCATTTGACCTGCAGCTTGAAATCCGGCTTTCCTTTGGCCTTTAATACCAGGCCTACTCGTTCGGCTTGCGGAGGTTGAGCGGGTATTGCCTCGTCTTCGGCATCGTCTTCGGCGTCGACTTCCCACAGCTTTCGTCTCTTGGCCTCTTCCTTCGCCTTCTCATCGAGCATAGTCTTGTAGATGTCGTCAGTAACAGCTTCGAGTGCCACTTGATCGACTCCTTCTTTGCCCTCGGCGCCTTTCATGGTAATGTTGCCGTCGGCATCGGTCTCGAGTCCAAGGCTGTGGCAGGTTGTCATGTCATAGACACGTCGCATTTTGTGTATGAGAAAGACTCGGTCGGTGTGAGATTGATCAAAGCCTTGCCTCTGGCACCAGGCGAGGCGGATGTCGCGAATGTTTTGTGATAGCTTGCGATATACCATGAGAGGTTTTGTCTGCTCCATGCAGGATGAAACGAGAATCTTGACAACCGGATCCGGCAACGGTGGTGTTGGTAGGCCTATTTGAGGTGATTCTGCTGCGCCCCTTTGGGGTGTGGAGGAGTTGGATCTGACGTTGACTTTCGAGGAGTGATTTCGTTGCTGTCTTCGTTGACGAGCAAGTGCGGCTAGTTCTTCGTCGGACTCGTCGTCTTCCTCTATTGGAGCTGGTAATGTCGAGGCTTGTGCGCCGCTCGTTCGTACCTCATCGCCCGAAGAGTCGCCCACGTCAATGACTTCGGCATTGCCAGATGTGTCGGTTGGTTTTGACAACGACCTCGTGGATCGACCATTCCCTACGTCTTTCTTTGGCGATGGTCCCCTTTTGTTCGAGCCTTCAATGACAACATGCTCGTGTTCATCCTCGCCCTCGTCCACTACAATTCCACCGATCCCGGCCTCCCTCAACAGGTTGTCGACGTCAAGACCGGAGATCCTCCTCCTCTTTGAACTTTCTCCGCTCCTCTTCTTGGGAGTTTCTCTTTTGATTTTTCCAGGCGACGCCTCGGATCCTTCATCACTGTTCCTCTTGCCGTCCTTCTTCAGCCGCTGCCTCTGCTTTTCCTTCCGCGATCGCTCTTGCTCGGCCAAGATCTCCGAGTATGATTGTGAGTGAGAGAATATGTCCTTAGGTGCATCGCTCGAGGACCCGGCGCTTCCGGCGGTTGCGCTCTTGTTGCGACTGAAAAGCCCCATGGTGGAAGTCGGCCAACGCTGTATCGCGATGAGTCGTAGTAATCGACTGGCGCAAAGTGGTTGATGCGACGGTCCGATTCAAGGGGTGCAAGGTGCGCGTGTGGTGCTACTGGTGAGCAAACGGGATTTGCAAGCTGGACTTCGCGCGGCCACCTCAATTCCACGGGGCTCGTACCACTTCAATGTTGTCTTTGCAGTGAAGATCCGGGCAGTCATTGGACAGAGAGATTCACTTTCACATCGAGTCCAACGATTTACCCCGCGATGTAGAAGTGTCTGTGCGCATGTCGCGTCGCGAAGTCACGTGTGCCGCTTTTCCATTGAAGGAACATGGATTCATTGGATGGAGGAAAGAGCAGCCCTGGGGCTTACCTAAGGCAGGTCGAGTCGAGTCGAAGGCAAACGTCGGCGACAACGACAACGCTCCAATACTTCTAAAAGTTCACAACGCCGACTGTAACTTCAAAACGACAAGACAAAATAGCAAAAGAATTCAGGATTCGACCGATCAAATACATCTGAACAAAAACCACAAGACTCGAAAATGTCCGCCCCAGCTCCCAACGGCGCCACTGCCGCTCCAGCAGCAAACGATGCTCGCGACCCGTCCGGTTTCCTCAGCGAGATCATCGGCGCACCGGTGACAGTGAAGCTCAACTCTGGCGTCGTATACAAGGGTGAGTCTTGTCGAGTTCGCAGTGAAGGATTTTCGAGGGGATTGCACAGCACAGTCTTGCTGACATCGCATCTTCTTCCACAAAACAGGCGAGCTGCAGTCAGTCGACGGCTACATGAACATTGCACTCGAGGGCACCCGCGAGTTTGTCGATGGGAAGATGAGGCGCAGCTATGGTGATGCGTTTGTAAGGGGTAACAATGGTATGTTCTTTCCCACCTGTGCTCTTTCTATTTCACCCAGTCTCTCGACCTCAAAGCTTTTCGACTCGGGGACGCTTCTCATTGTCGAGTCATTACTGGCGGGGAAGGTCTTAGGTCATGGGATTGGCTTACTGACATATTCATCAATTTACAGTGACGTACATCTCCGCCGACTCATAGAATGGTTCTGGCACAGAGAATGCGCGCAAGATGTGAGCCAGGCTACAACACGCTACGTACGGATGGTCCAAGCTACACGAACCCACTGGCCCAGGGGAGGCACAGCATGTAATGGTCTGGGGAGTTGTGGACTTTATATGGCCACTACTCATGCTGACCGCCTTTGCCTCGGGATACGACAGGGATAGGAAACTCCTATAGGAAAGATAGAGGCACCTCCAACGAGCGACGAGAAGAGATGCAGCTCTCGCGGTATCAACGGACTAAGATGAAACGAACAACAATTGAACAGCCGCAAAACAAAGACTTTCCCTTCCTACGTGTACCTACCCTCTCAACGACTGAGCGCGACCATCGGTTAATCTTTTCCACCAACTTTACTACTGTCCCTCTAATTGAAATGCGGAAGACAATCTCTCACGGAACCTGTTAATTTCCTATTGAATCTCCTCAAGCCTCCGGCCTCGAAACCGCAAACACCTCATCCTTGCCCTCTGCCGGGATCTTAGTCGTCCAGAAAGCATAAGTAGCCCCATGAAGAGCCACCTGCCCCTTCTCATTCTCCTCCACATCCGAGCCACTGAGAGCATCGTCAAAGACCTTGCGAGTCTTCTGCACGCGAGCAGAAGAAAACCAAAAATCAGCACTCCGAAGCACACAAGAAGAAACAAGCAACTCAAAAGAAAAAGAAGAAAACTCACCTCCAACGCCTCCCCCTCAAGAACAGCAACCTGCCCCAAAGTCCTATACCTATCCCAAAGCTCATCCCTCGTCAACCAAACCGTCCACACCTCCGTCTCTTCTCCCAACGGCATGGAAAACAGCGGCCCATCGCCCGCCACGAGCAGTTTCAGCGGCGAGTGGCTGACCTGGTCCAGGAAGACTTGGCGCCACTTGTCGTTGCGGAAGCGCTGCTGCGAGTCCTCGAAAGTGAGGGTGTGGGCTTGCAGGGTCTTTTCCCAGGTTGTGGGCGGCGTGGAGGAGGCGGGTGAGTTGTAGGTTTCGACGTTCCAGATTAGGCCCAGGGCGCCGTGGGTTTGGAGGGTGCGGTGGAGGGAGTGCAGGGTTGGGGAGGTGGCGAACCAGTGGAATGCCTGCGGAGGGGGTTGATGGTTAGTTTGTTTGTGGGTTTGGTTTGGGTTGGGTGGTTGGGTGGTTGTCTGTTGATTTGGTCTTGTGAATGATGGGGATGTGTTCTTGTGCTCGGCGTGTGCTGTCTTCGGTGGCGATGTTCTTGATGACCGTGTGAAGATTTGGTTCTGCACTCTCTGGAAGTACGGCTCGGTGCTGAGATCAGACTATATGCAAGCAGCCCGGTCGTCGTTCCACTTGCATTAGAGGATGGTATTTGCACCGCACAAAGCCGTCACACTCGTAACAGCCGCACATGTTGATTGCTTCTCTCACCACGAGTTCAAACCGAGCGAGCTTCCAACACCACCCGCAAGACGAAAACAAAAGAAATTCAAATTCCCTACCTGTGCCACGAAAACCGCATCAGCCCATCCATCACCAACAGGCACATCCTCTGCAGTACCATCCACAACCTTGACTCCAGCCAAATTCCTCTTCCCCAACACCGCCCTCATATCAGCATGAGGTTCGACGGCGACGATCTCAAACTCTTCCTCACGAGCCGCCAGAGCTTCGGTGAAGATGCCTGTTCCAGCCCCCAGATCTACGATCCGGGCACCTTTCTTGCCGGCTACGCGACATTGTTCGAGCAGGTGCTGGATTGAGTGTGTTGGGTAGGTTGGTCGGTGGGTGTCGTAGGCCTGGGAGTTTGCGAAGCTGGATTGCGCGATGGGGTTGAAGGTTGACATCTTGGTGGTGAGGTGATGGAGAAGGAGATGTGTTATTGAAAGTTCTCGGAGTGTTCAATGTTGTTACATGCAATGTGTATATATCGTTGGGAGAAAGGGACGACGCAAGAGGTGAAGTCCACATATTTCATCTTGGCTGCGTCATCACAACTCTTCCGTGGCGTGGATCATCAAATTCCATGGGGCAATTGCAGTTTAGTAGTCCTCATCGACGACGGCCTCAAACGACTTGCAAGAAAGGTGGTTGATGTTTTGGGAGTAACGTGATGCACAAAGAGAACCCTACCTTTCTCTCACCACGTGCTGACTGGGACCAGCCACTTTGCTGGGTTGATGCAGACGGGACGTGGCTGCTTTCTGCCGCACGATAATGGGCAAGATCAGCAGTGAGATAGAGGCGTCCAAACGCACGCGCGGCAGATCTGGGATCGAATGATGATGGATGATCTGCAGTGCTAGCCAGCTGCCCGCTTTCTACCTGCCCACACTGCTTGAAGCCTGCTTTTCCTATCCAAGCAGTGCCATCATCCCTGAGAGATCTCCTCCCCAGATCCAAACGCTCGAGGCCCGGTTTTCAAGCCTCGTCGAGCTTGTGTAGCGTAAAGAAGTTGTTGGTAGCACGACGTGGCGTGTCCCCCGAACCCGGTGCTCAGGGCGTACCGAACACATGGGAGGGAAGGGATTCCTCAGATCATGTTTGCGTGCGTGTGTGACGTGTGACGTTGCGATGGTGTTTCGACGCACGCGATGAGACAGCGGAATGTTCCAATGGTGTACATATATCAGTATGAGATGATGTTGGTTGTCCAGGAGACGGATTTAATACCGCAGAGACGACGCAAAACGACAACATCTGCATATGAATTGAGCAGAATTTGGTTCGGGGGCGCCACAGCCGGGTGCGGCTGGTGAGTGCATGATGGATGTGCCGATGGTGCATACCTACTATGTACATGTGGGAGAGGTTGAGAGGGGGGTTATTTGCATGAGCATTAGCCGCATTGCCATGCATTGTAGGTACAAGGTACCTGATTGTTCGCAACGTGTTTATGGGAGAGGCGGGTGCAGGCCTAACCTGTAGTCTGCCGTCGATAGCTTCGAGTATGTCCACACAGAGGCGTCGTCGAGGACACGTGAAAGAAATACATGTACCTGTGCACGAAGGGTTCATATGAGGGCACGATTGCAAAACACAGCACTCGGGTGATGGAATGTCAGCGAGCATAAAAGTGATACGCGCGGCATAGTACATGATGATACATGTATAGCATCTCACACAGCACACCCTTGGGATGACACGGTGAACAGACTGCTCAGCAATCGTCGGAGATTCGATCGGGAGAAAACAGGACTGCCTGCTTTGGGATGAATGTGATTTATGAGATCCGCGGGAACCCCTTAAGAAAATAATGTAATGTACACAAGCTTGCTCGTGCGCACTGCTATTTTCATCGTAGGGGAAAGAGATTTGTAGGGGAGAAAGCACTATCGACTCCTGCCGCAACGGGAAGCAGTCAATCATTTACTCATCAATTGATTGCTACAGTAAGCGCCAAACATTAACGCTGATGCATAACAATCATTCTACGGTAGCAAAGCAACTCAGGTATACAATCATCAGCAGCAGCAGCAGACTGTGGCGCGCGGCAGGCAGGGAATCATATCCTGTCCTGCCATCTCCTTTCTGATCCACCAAGGACTGTGGACCGGGCGGAGCCGGTGGAGACGACGGCCAGAAGCTTGTCTTGGTCGAGGCCGCTGCGCAGCTCGACACTTTTGCAACCGTCTCGACTCTTCCATACTCAACACCAGCCTCTGAGTACCTGCCCGCCGCCAACCGATCGGCCGCCATTCGCTATCATCGTCACCAACACCCAGCGTCACTATCGGCAGCATCAGCTTCAATCACCTGCGACCGCTGACCCGTAGAGCCAGCCTCGTCCGCCAGCCCGTCTCCAGTCGCTTGCAGCAGCGCTCACTCCACCTTCGCTCGTATCGCGGCATCACTAGCCAGGCACCGTCTTTTCTCCCAACCCTCGACGTGAAACGACAGACACGCCTTTACCAGCTCATCCATTATCTCTGTACATATCCAGCACTACCATCGCCGCCTCCGCGACCACGCAACACAACTTTCCATGTTCCAGTAGTTTGAAGGCCTCCCACACCAGCGCTTGCCGCAGCCGTTCGCTATAATCCACCCGAAATCCCAAAATACCGACTACATGCCCAAATCTTCCTTCAAGAACCCCTTCGGCCGCCGCAAATCCGCCGGCAACATCCTCGACTTCGCTCCTCCCTCAGAAAGCCCCGAGCCCGGAGCATCATCGTCGTTCAGGGTCATCGAAAGAGCCGACAGGAATAGCCAGCACATTCTGGATGGCGCCGAAAGGAAAATAAATTCATCATCGAAAGCACAGCCACCGCGCCCTTTCGACTCGCCGCTGCAACAAATTCGCGGCAAATCAGCCGAGGACGTCGGTTCAGGAGGACAAAACAGGTACGTCCTGTCGCAAAATGGACTTCTCAAGGACCCACGACTGACGAATCAAAGGGGAAGCCGCGGTACCACCAACTCCGGATCAAGCGGATACTACGAATCCTCTGGTAATTCGGCGCGATACAGCTCGACTTCTACTCTGCCTTCATCGCTCGAACCAGAACGCGAGCCCGAAGACGAGGATTTGTTTCCGAACAAGCGAAGCATGTTCTCCGCTTCCAACCCTGCGCTATCAGCACAGCCTTTGCAGCAGCCTCCATCTTTCACCTCGCGCGCGAGTAGAGCTCTCTCGTTTGGACTGAAAGGTCGCACACCACCACCGAGATTAGACGGTGCCCCTGCAATGCCCACAGACTCGGCCGAACAGACCCCGGCCCGCAACAGCCCCACAAGGGAGAGGGCGATGACCACCAGCAGCTATGCGAGCACCGCTGTTCCTCCAAAGTCAGATCGACCTATAGATCTCCCCACGGCAGACTTTGGCAACGACTTCGGCGGCATGTTCGATTCTTTCGATACACGAAAGCCCACCAAGACCTCTCCAACTCCTCCGGCGGTGGCTGACTTCCGTCGCACAGTAAGTGTGATCCATCTATTCACACGCGCCTCATACTTACCATAGACAGGAGCCTCAGCCGATGTACCCGCCCAGATCATATACCGGTCAGGCACCGATACCTTCTCCTAACGAGCTGAAACACAGCCGCGCCAACACTGCATCGCCGTGGTCATTAGACGGCCGAAGATCGAACGATGCTCTCTTCGCGGGTTCTGCGCTTAGCTCACCAACAATGGAAGATAGCCCTGGCCTGCCGGCGATGGCGCCTGCTTTCATGGGAGGACCCAAACAAGGATACGCACTAGTTTCGGAACAGTCTGCCTCACCAGGCGCCGAACGTCTTTCTTTCGAGAGCCACAACAGTCAACGTGACTTCGTGGCGGGGTCGAGCAAAGCGACCGAGCCGGCTTTCACTAATAGACAAGCACATTTGGACGATGGCGATCGATGGTCAAAGGGAAAGGGACCGATGGCTCCCGCATCTTCCTCTTCCAACCGCCATGCGCCCACAGCTTCGACATCGTCGACCGTCCGCGATCCGGTTTCCCAGACCGCCAAACCCAGCAGCAGCAGACTCCGGGCTAACAGTCACCAGAAGTCTGAAGGCGGCGAATGGCAAAATGAGTCTCGGAACGCAACACCGAAGGCTGCTAGATTTGCGGCTCAAGAAGAGTCCTTGTTCGGCGAAACTTCTCCAATTGGCCCTCCTAGTCGAGCCGTTCGGCCCAGCGATTACTCGCAACAACGTACGGAGACCGGCACGCCAAAGAAGATGACAAAAGCACAATTCGAGATGCTACAAAAGAGCGGTAACAAGAGCGTGGAACAGAGCGAATCTGAATCGTTCTCTGGCGACGAGTACGAGGACGAGGACGATGAGGAGAGAGCAAAGCAAGCCACAACACAAAGAAGAAAGCAGGAGGCAAATATGTCGGTCTACAGGCAACAGATGAAGAAGGTGACTGGAGGTGGTCCTTCCGATCTTCCAATGAGGCCCAGCATGGACCGAGGCTCACAAAGTGCCTCTGGATTGTATCTCGGTGGCATCGGCGGCGCACCACCTCCCGACGCAATCCGAAGCAAACTCGAGAGTGACGACGACGACGACGAGGTTCCTTTGGGAATCTTGCAGGCACATGGCTTCCCAAGTGGCTCCAGACCGCCGACTCAGATGAGTGGAGATTTTTCTCAAAGAGCATCTGTCGCTGGTTCTGTGGTGGGCGGTGGTGGGGGTGGACAGGGCAACCTTCCGGCTTTTGCGCGTCGACTTCCTCAGGATCCTTACTTCGGCGCTGGTCTTGTGAACTCTGCGAACCGCGAATCTCTTGCATATGGTGGAGGTGGAGGAGGCTCGGTCTATGGCGCGCCTTCACCCATGGGTCATCCTATGGGCACTCCTGGAGGTCACCCTGGTGGTCTCGTGGGCGTGATCGCTGGTGAAGAGAGGGCGAAGGCTGCCCGCCGAGCAACTCCGTCCGCCGCGTACGGAACCACGCCTTTACCTTCCAACATGCCCATGCAGATGCCGCGTACAATGTCTATGGGTAACCTTCCTCCGCCGTCCATGTACGGTGGCCAAGGGATGCCGCCTATGCCGCCTATGCCTCAAATGGGCCAGATGCCCATGATGCCCGGCCAAGACTCCAATCAGCAAATGCAACAGTTCATGCAGATGCAAATGCAGATGATGCAGAACTTCATGGCAATGCAGCAACAAAGCATGGGCCAACCACCAGCACCTCAGCAACAGCCCGGCAACGGCTTCCTTGCACCCAGTCGTCCCATGTCTATCGCCAGTCACGCACAACCGAACCAAGGCCGTTCGATGACTATGATGGGCCCTCCCTCAAATTGGGGACAGGGCGGCCTCCAGCCACAACCACAAAACGGCCGCCCCGGATCATCCTTCCAACAGTACACACCCTCCGTCCACAACATGCAAACCGGTCCCGGCGCCGGCTACACGCCCTCGATAGCGCCCAGCGAACGCAGTAACATCGGCATGCCCTCGCGCTACCGTCCTGTCTCCACCATGAACGGCGACGGCGCCATGATGTCCGGCGGCCGATCACAAAGCATGACCTCCTCCCTCACACTCCAAGCTTTCCAGACTCCAGGCCAAGCAGAGCAACAAAAGAACACCATCCGCGTCATCGACAAGCCAAAGGGTGCTCCGCGGGTCTCGTCCCGCGCCGTCGAAGCCGAGGAAGACGAAGACCAAGGCTGGAGCGAGATGGCCAAGAAGCGCAGCGAGCGTAAATGGAAGTGGGGCCGCAGCAAGAAGGACAAGGAGAAGGAGGAGCCTCTGAGCGACTTGTACCAAAACGTGGAGTGAAGAAGAGGCGAGGACCTCTTTAGACTGTCGGGGAGTCAAAAATCTAATTTTTTGCCCGGCGAAGCGAGCCATTTATTCGAAGGGAGATTGGAGAAAACAACCATTGTATCAGCAGCGGAAAAAGGGTTTGGATCGGACTGGGATTGTCATCTTCGACGGAAAGGATGGGGCAAGGCACAGTGTAATCTTCTTCTTGGGACTTGTCTTTTCAAACAAAAAATCCAAACTTGCGCGTTTGAGGGATGGGAGGAGCATTTAGGTTCGGGGTTCGGGGTTCGGGCTGGGGTATAGAGAGAGAGAGAGAGAGAGAGAGAGAGATCTTTTGATCGATTGATTGATTTGTTTTTATCCTTGATGCTTTTCTGCTACTTTCTGCTTCTGATCTCTTTTTTTGTTTTGCCTCTCAATCAATGTTGGGGCTAGACGGTAACCTGTACGTCTTTCTTGTCCGATTTTCATGTTCTTTCTTTCCTAATTTCGCCCTTCTGGCTGTGAACATTGGAAGTTTTTTTTTCTCTCTTTATGACTGAGACGAAGAGCGTTTTGTAGAAAAAAATGGTCACTGTCACCAACGACTGCTTGTTTGTCACCGGGAGGAAGTAGGATAAGTATTAATCCTTAACGTTTAATGTTTTATTGAGTATTTTGATGTGTGGCAGAATTCTAATGGAGAGAATAGTTTCCAGGCTACTTTATTGAGGGTCTTGAGCTATTTTGTGTTCTGTTTACATGTATGTATGTCCCTATCTATCTATGTGCATGGGCATCGTAGGAAAGATGTAGGTCCTTTTTGACGTAGGAGTTCCTTTCTGGTGATTTTGTCTTGGGTCTCGGGACTTATTTCTGCTGAGATGCCTGAAACACGTAGGTCATACCTTATCGTCCATCCTTGAGAGGGGTGGTAAGACCTCAAAAAGGACGTCCGCGGTGGTCGGTCGTTTAGCTACCGCATTGGGAGGATTCGAAGGATGTGAAGTCGATTCTGGCTTGTGTAGTGTCCATTGGGGAATCGGGGGTTCTTGACAACATGTGACTACAGCCGATAAGGACGTCCGAGGTCAAATCGTGGTATAATCGGCTCGCAGACATGGATCGTGAGCTGTGTTGGTGGCTCGTGTTCTGTGCGGTCCTCCAGCAGCTTTTGTGTCACGTTCTAAGGTGCTGAACGAACGGATAATGCGAATGTCGTGAAACATCATCCTCAATTCGCAGCCTTCGACGCGATCTCTTCCGCGACCTTCCTCGCTCCCTCCACAATCAAGCCGTGCTCAACAGTGTGAATCCTCTCTTGCAACTCCTCCAACGACTTGCATCCCGCCATATCCACCTCGCGCTGGCAAATGGGTTCTCCCTCATCCACAGCCGCGATAACATAATGCACCATCACACCGGTCTTCGTCCTCTTGCCCTCCTCAAACTCCGCCCACGCCCGCTCAATGCATCCGGCACCGACCAGATCGCCGTGCAAAGCCGGGTGCAAGTTGATAATCCGTACACCAGCCTTCTCAAGAGGCTCCAAGAACGCTCCCGTCAAAATGCGCATGAATCCAGCGCAAACGACCAAGTCCGGCTTGTCCTGCAACACCAGCGCTGCGAGGTCGGCATCGTAGGCTTCGCGCGCGGATTGGAAGGCTGGGGTGCCGCTGGGGTCTGGGAAGCGTTTCTTATAGGGTAGGATTCCGAGAGTTGAGGTTGGGATTCCGGCGGTTGTGGCTCGTTGCAGGCCGTAGGCGGAGGCTCGGTCTGAGATTACTCGTGTGAAGGTCACATTGGGCAGGGTTGGTGGGGTGCTGGTGTTGGCGTTTATAAGGGCTTGAAGGTTGCTGCCGGAGCCTGAGATGAGGACGCTGACTTTTGAGAGAGAAGACATGGTGAAGGGTCTGCTTCCTGTTTTGTGTTCTGGTAGTTCGTCTTTGGTATTCCAATTCACTTCACTTACATGGAGGGGTTGTGACGTGCAAAGTTCGTCTCTCGAGTGACTCGGTGATCGTCGCCGTTGGAAAAATAAGCTCACGGGTAGCGTGTGGAGTCGAACAAGGTACCGGGATCTAGTACGTCAAACATCGTGGTACATGACGTCCACCATTATCAACGGCTCGTAAGAAAGTCGATGGGATGATGCCTTCCAAAAGATGCCAATGCTCTTTCCGAATGAGGGTTAAGCTTTGCCAATCTTTGTCTTTGTCCACCTTCGTCACTCCCTTCACTCTGCTTTTCCCTTCCGTTCTTCTCCTCACAAACCCCTCTCACAATTTATCGAATTCGTCCTTTTCGATCCGCTCAGTTCCTCAACGATAATCTTCGACTACATCCACGTCAACCAACCAATCTAAGCATGCCTGCTCTCACACCCCGTAACATCGCCATCGGTGCTGGCGCCGTCGGCGCAGTAGCTTTAATGTTCCCTAGAACTGTCAGCAAAGTCGCTCCTACCGAGTAAGCAGCAAACGATGAACAATAACCAAACCCTCGTTAGACAACATCTGACAAAGAACCTACAGCAACATCTTCGAAACCCAAGGCGTAAAGAACGTCGGAGACAGATATGCTGCACAGGGCGGCACCACCACACATCTCCCTGCCGTTGCGACTCCCTTAGGTACGTTCACGATGCTATCCCTTGCCATGTCGTACAGCTCGACACCAGCGAACATCTACTCATTGTGATTTACACAGGCAACTCTGACAGCGTCGCTCCCAACCAAGACAAGATGAAGGGTGTCTCAACCGGACAATTCGCAAGGAGCCAATCCGATCAGAAGGTGGACTCGGGCTCGAAGTTCTTGAAGGCTCAGCTCGGTGATGATAAGGGCAAATAAGCAGTATGACGCTCGAAAAAGAACCAGAACAAAGCGACTTGTTTTTTTTAAAGCGATGATGCATTCACCTGTACGATGACAGACGAGAAATTACAATACCTCCAAACCTCCCAGTCGCTGCGTGCTGTTGGTAAATACAAATGGAAGGTGCGAGGAAGTTCTATATTTCTGGTCGACAGTGTAGTGGGCTTGACTGGTACTGGCACTATACTGCACTGATCAAGGCAGGTGTACAGCTTCTTATTACTTGAACGCTATTGGTTGATGCGGGCTGCATGCTTGACGGGCATCGCCTTCATGCAGAGTACCTAAGCGGGGCTACGCTCAGCCTCGCCATAGCCTCGCGCAATTATCTGTCTTACACTTCACATCGTTCTTTATCTTCTTCAACTTCTGACCATTTTCCCACCTGATTTCCCCAACTAACTTCTACACCAAGGATGCCGACCAGCTAACACGATGGCCGAGATATTCGCCGCGGTGGCCAGCGGCGCAGGTCTGGTGTCGCTTGCCATACAGCTCCTCGAAAGCAGCCAGAAACTCAAGGGCCTCTACAGCGCGGCGAAAGATGCACCGAATAACGTCAAAGATCTCTGTTTCGACTTGGAGACCTTGTCCTTGCAATTACGCCAACTCGAACAACACAGACAACATGATCACCTCGACACCGAGCTACTCAATCGATGCATCGCTCAGTGCGAAAGAAGAACCGCGAAAGTCAGCGATGTGGTCGATGACATGACACGGTACATCCGCCGGTCTGTGGCGTTCGGTAAACTGTACGCTGCGTTCAAAGAGCCAGAGGTGGGGCGGTTGCTCGACGAGCTGGAACGCGCGAAGAGCTCGTTGTCTCTAACATACATCAGCTACTGCCAGTGAGTTGCGGACAAGTACACGGTTCATGCCAATCTCCTGACGATAACATCATAGAACTTGGAACATGCGTAATGCTGCAGCTCATGCGTCGACGCTGCAGAGGCATGGCGACATACTTGCTTTGCAGCAGATGCAGCTTAGCAGCATCCAGAGCGATGTATCCAATGGCAACGCTCGGCTCTACGACCAGCTGGAGGGTCTCAAGGAACATCGGAATGCATTCGAAGGATCCCAAACTCCCCAAGAGATGCAAACACATGCCACTCGGGCTTCCAACAAGCGCTACTTTAGTAGCAGGAACAAGACTTCAATGCAATTCCGCTTGCCACTGCTTGCTTGGCTTACAGGCCGCACGTGGCAGATTGCAGTGAGCCAGTCCCAAGCCTCTTGGACGCTCCAGATTCATCCAATCAATTATCGGTCCCAAGACTCGGTTGTCTTTCGCTACGTCCAGAAAGGAGACGTCGCGGCCGTCCGAGCACTTCTCTCCGCAGGAGAGCTGTCCGTCTGGGATGTGTCGACGGATGAATACTCCCAGCAGATTTCCTTATTGGGGGTCAGTGTCCCTCCGTGTTAGAAACCTACCTATTACATGAAGCTGATTTGATATAGTTAGCGGTCAAACATCACCAACTTGAACTTTGTGAGTTCCTGCTCTCGCAGCATGAATTCTTTCGAAGTAACGAACAACTGCTTTCTGCATTAATGCAGGCCGACGCCCCCCTTTGGGTCCACGAAAGAGTGATCGAGCTTTTCGCGGGAAAGTTCGACATGAACGTGGATGTCATTGATCCAAGCCCTCAGATGTCGTTATATCTTCTTGCCAACTTCCCAGAAGTCAGTGAAATCATATTGTCGCATCAATCCATCGACCCAGCAAATTGGCCACTCCATGAGCGCTTCAGTATCGCCGTGAGGCTGGAAGGACATACGCCTCTCGATTTTCAGCGCACCGTTGGCTTACCAACAATAGGTCAAGTGGGCCAGCTACATGATGCGCACATGGGTACTGCTCTTCACTGGGCCGCCAAGGAGTGGTATGGGGGGTGGTGGTACAGACGCGACATCTACAAAGATCTTGAGAAATTTATCTTGGCGCTTCTGGAGTCCAAACCTTTGATCCATGCTTTGGACAGACGTGGGATGACTCCGCTGATGTGTGCACTGGATATCGGCACTTATCCAAACCAGGGTGAACGATCATGGATAAGTTTCAATACACCCTCTGGTGACTTTGCGGCTGCAACAGAGGGCTGGGGCAGGTTACTCAGTAACGCCGGCGTATCGCTTCCGGGGTATGTCGCGAGGGAGAACGCTTTGCTGGCGGCGAACGCTAGTGGAGACTGCATCTGTTTGACAGCAGCCTGGTCGAAAATTGTGATATTGAGTCGCTTAGTGCTATCTGAGCAACAACTACTCCGACTTGAAGTTACATTTGGAACAGATCTCGATATCTGGGAGTTTCGGCCCCCGCCAGGACTCTTGCTCAACGCGTGTGAGGATTGCCCGACAATTTTTTGGCAACCCACCGAAGATGATGGAGACCAAGTCTGTTGGCAGAATACCAGCAGTCGAATACTGCGATCGAAGCCATTCGAATGGACTAGGCATCATGGAGCAAACAGCGATGTTTCGAGCGCCGAATGTGATATCTTCAAGGATCTGTTCGTTACTTCAAACGACGACCATTCCGCTCTTGCACTTCTTTTGGGCCGCAATCGCCAAAGCCGCGCCCAACAGAGATGTCACAGACCACGCCGCTCATCTTCCATGCCTCCTCTTCGCAACGCATACGTCCACAGCCGGGATCCATACGAACTCATGCTCTACAAATTCGGATTCAGACTACCTCGTGGGACGGTCATACCCTACTTACACAAATGTCTTCTTGACTCACGGTGGGGGTTCCACGTGCAGGCTCAACCTCAAGCAGGTGGTCATTCATGGAGAGCCTGTATGAAGGGCTGTCAAGGCAGAACGGATTATGCGTCCATGTTCGAGGAGTTTCTAGCGTATACCGTATCTGAGCCAAAACGCATTGCACGCGAGCTACAGAGGCTCGAAGGAATTGTTGAGACTGTGTAAGAGAGATCGGCGTTCGGTCAGTGTTTGGGTGCAATTAACCATTTGGATACGGCCGTGATTCCTGTGGACGGATAGATTGGTACTTTGGTTGTTGACGTCTCGTTCGCGAAGGAACTCGGGAGATTTCTGATGTAATGTTAGTGCATTGTGTCTCGCATCTAATGGACTGATGGGGTTTAGCATTTTTTATTTTTTATTTTTGCACAGAAACAGCCATACATATACTACAAGATGTTCCGATTAGGCACACCGATCGACGACGCTGCGGTCCGGAGGCATCAACATAGAATCAACGTCACCTGCTCACATGATGTCAATAATATCGATGGCTTCATTAAATCTTCAGACTTGAACTTCAGAGATGGCTTGCGAGTTTCCCGTATTGATGTAGCGACGAACAACATCTGTGTTGCATGTAGCTTGCAGTGCGCTATCTGCGCTTTTGCCCTTTCTTCAACATTACCACGCTTCGATCACTCGGTCTTCGTGTCCCTACCTTCAATAGCGGTGACCTCTTCATCGACAGCCTTTTCCAGCGCCTCGATCGCTTCGTCCATGCCGATGTGCCCGCCCCACGTGTACATTGCAAGACCAAGTACAGGCAGTCTGCGTAGCGTACGCCCGCTGAAGCTGAACCCCTGGCACTTCTGTGCAAGACGCCAGATGCGCTGACCGGGGCTTGTGGCATCTTGGTGATGGGCCATGAGTGTGGCTGGCAAAGTGGGAATCTCATTTTGGTATTTGTCAAGAGCTCTCTCCATTGGAGGCGAAGAAGTTGTTATGTGGACATATGCCATGGGCTGCTTTGTCGGCGGTGGAGTCAGATTTGTAGCGACACGGCGTTTTTTGGGAGGGGTTGGAGAAGACATGGCAATTTGCGCTGGTAGTGGCGATGGCAATGTCACCGCGTCTGCAACATGGGACGATCCGCCTTCTGTTCTGGCAGAGAGCAGGCTGCTCCTTGCGAGCTCGTTGAGGCAGCTGCGGAAGATGTTGTAGACTGCTGCGGAAGATGGAGAGGGCACATGTTGCTTGATATCAACGCGGTCGAGAAAGGCCGGATCCTGAGTAAGGTGATCGTAATGAGTATTCTGTACAAATTGCGTGGATATGCTCGGAGATTACTTACAATAGCTCCAACAAGATTGCTTGTGCAGCACACTAGAATGTTGGGAAGACCTCGGAGACGGTCAAGGGCGGTCAAAAGTTGGTTTGTGGCCTGCAAGCAATTGTCAGTAGCGAGCATGTGGGTTCTCGGGCTACAATCATGCACTCGAAGGGCGATGGCGCGTCGAGGAACAAGCTGATAAGTTACACTCACCCGAAGGCCGTCGCTGCATTCACCACTGCTGGAGACACGTTGACGAGACGAGGCAATTGTCTCAACCTCATCGATCACCACCACGACCAACTTCGTGTGGTCTTTCGCAAGATTCTGCACTTTGTCAAACGTGCTTTCGATCAGCTTCCCACTCTCGCCGAAGTATTTGCTGAGCATCGCATTGGCATTTATCTCGACCAGAGTTGCCTTTGGGAATGTGTCGCCCAGTCTGATGCTGAGCTTCTGAGCGAGCGCGCGACAGAGTGTGCTTTTACCACTTCCAGGAGGTCCATGCAAGAGGCAAATCTTGTTCCAGTTGAATGTTGCGAGGTTCAGTCCTGGCTGGCCCATCATTCCGACCATGCGCACGAGGTATCGAAGAAGACGGGACGGCAAGCCGTCGTCAAACACCAGCGAATCCCAATCATCGTTCAGCGCCACATTGGGCAGCGCGATGATACGGGCTTGAGTGCCCTCGTTGTCGCTGTCACGCTTGATGCTTCTACGGTCACCTTTGTCATCTTCCGAGCGCAGGACATAGGTCTGAACGTCGAGAGCTGTGCCGGCAAGAGAATAGTAGCCGGTCGGCTCAGGCGGTCCTGTGTAGTCGGCGACGACGATCGAGCGCGCATTGAGTGAGCTGTCGTTGTCAAGTTTTCCCAGGTTGACAGTGTCGTAGTTGCTTTGAATAAAGTCGGCGACTCTCGCGCGCGTCGACGCATGGACCTCATGTATCCCGAGTGCTGAGTTTGAGAGCTGGACCTCTACATGGAGAGTTGCCCTGATGAGAACCGGGGCGACCATTTTGATATTGGTGGCATTCGTTCAGTGAATGGCGTGAGGTATCGTTGAGGATAAAATAGGAGCGCGAGGGAAGACGATGTGTCGTTAGTCTGTCGCGCCTGCCTCACTCGAAAAGCCAAGCTTTACCTTGTTCAGACCTCACATGTATGTTGGCTACATGCAGACATACATGCCAGGCTCGATACTGTACAGATATCAGAATGACTCGCTGCGAATGATTCACGCGACTCTCACTGTTGTCTTCAAGCCAGCATAGGTTGTTTCTCCTCATGGCTCCTGCCCGAGCTAGTAGATTCACTGCTGTCAATTAGTCACCGAGAGCTCAGAGAGCACTACTGTTAACGGCCGACTGAAATCCGAGAAGTGAATACATGCGTGCTGTCCATACTCGAGACATACGTGTATGTGTTTCCATGTCTGCCAGGAGCGCTTCTCAGTTCTCACAAGATACAGTACATCAGTATGGATGGTAATCGAATTTCCATACGGAACAGGGCCGCATTCAACTTTACTCACTCCTTGTAATCATACCTTTTCGAATGGTAGACCTTTTGGAGTGTATATCATGATTGCAGTAGGTGATATGTTCATGGAGAGGAGTGCCTGCCATAAGACGTGCCTGCACGTCGTAAGAGTACGGTGGGCGATACTGCGCAACTCGTCGATACGACGTCACTTACACTGCAGTCTAGACCTCTCAAATCTTAGTCTCCGGCACCATGCACGCACGGATCGCCTCTAACTTGGACTTTTGGACTTAGACAACAACAGGAGCGTGTGACCATCTCACAAACCCCAGCTCCGACCTGGACCACTGATGAACGCCTCCAAATAGCCAACAGGGTCCCTCCGTAGAGCGGTAAAGCCCTCCTTCGACATGAGCTTCCTTTCGCGATTCCTCCCGGCTCACCCTCTGGATAGCGACCACGCCCCGGGGTATACAGATCTCTTCGGCACCTCCTCCAAACGTGAACCTCTTTTCCAGATTGCCCTGTCTCTAGCACTTGGCATCAGCTCCTTCCTCGGATTCTGCTTCTTGAGAACTCGGTGGCCGGGTCTCTATGCGGCGCGCAAGAAGCATGTAGACAATGGGGAGCTTCCGGTGCTCCCGGATACGATGTTTGGATGGATAGCACCCTTATGGAGGATTACAGACTCGCAGGTGCTTGCATCCGCTGGTCTGGACGCCTACGCATTCCTGAGTTTCTTCAAAATGGCCATGAAGTTTTGCTCCATCACCCTGGTATTCGCGCTCATCGTGATCAAGCCTGTACATGACGCCTATGAGGACGACGAGAAGCGTAACGATACCGACCACCACCCGAAGAAGCCCCACAACGACATGCGGCGCTCCATCAATTTGCTCGATGCCAGCTCTCGAAACAGCACCCTGCCAGGCTTTCCGGAATACATTGAGACCGACTACTTGTGGATGTACGTGGTGTTCGCGTACTTGTTCACCGGCATCGCTGTCTACATGATCTTTGCATACACGCGCAAAATCGTCGAGGTACGGCAAGATTATCTTGGCTCGCAGACCACCGTTACGGACAGAACTATACGACTATCCGGGATCCCTGCCCACATTCAAGATGAGGAAAGAATCAGGGAGTTCATTGAGAGTCTAGAGATTGGCAAGGTGGACAGCGTGACATTATGTCGGAACTGGAAAGAGTTGGACAGCGCCATGGCAGATCGTACAAACACAATGAGGCGCCTTGAGGAGGCCTATGCAGTACACACTGGCTTCCGCACCGTGGAGCGAAACTTGGAGTCGCTGCCAATAGCGCAACCGCCACCGCTAGTTCCTATTGACGACGGGGAACCGCACTCGGAGCCTGACCGCACAGATGTGTTTGAAACGCCAATCATGATTGACGGTCAGCCGCATGTTAGGCCGTACGCCAAAGTGCGCCCCAAGACGAGAGTTCGGTATGGTCGCTTCGGTTTGCAGAGTAAACAGGTGGACGCCATCGACCATTACGAAGAAGAGCTACGCAAGGCCGATGAACAAATAAAGCTTCTTCGCGAGAAAGATTACACCCCTACGCCGATAGCATTCGTTACGATGGATTCTGTCGCCGCCTGTCAAATGGCGATCCAAGCAGTGCTCGACCCATCGCCATTGCAACTCATTGCGAACCCTAGCCCTGCGCCGTCGGAGGTAATATGGCCCAACACCTATCGGTCTAGAAGGAGCCGCATGATACGTTCATGGTCAGTCACGCTTGGCATCTTACTGCTTTCGATCTTCTGGTCTCTTGTCCTGGTCCCAGTCGCTGGTTTGCTCAGTCTTGAGGCCATCGGCAAAGTCTTTCCTCAATTCGCCGATTTCCTTGAAGCGCACCAGAATATCCAGGTGCTCGTGGCGGCTCAGCTCCCTACTCTTATTGCTTCCTTGCTAATGGTAGCTGTGCCCTACCTTTACTGGTTCTTGTCGTACTACCAAGGCTGGATATCCATTGGCGACATGGAGCTATCGGCGATCTCGAAGAACTTTCTGTTCGTCTTCATCAACTTCTTCGTCGTCTTCACTGCGTTGGGCACCTTCTCCCACTTCTACCAATTCTTTGAGAGGTTCGGCGATGCGCTCCGAGACTTCCGCCGTGTCGCAATGACCCTCGCTGTGTCGCTTCAACAGCTGCTTGGATTCTACGTCAACTTCATCATCCTGCAAGGCTTAGGGTTGCTCCCCTTCCGGCTCATCGAATTCGGCACTGTCTTCTTGTACCCATTCTTCCTCATGGGTGCCAAAACTCCGCGCGACTATGCGGAATTGGTACAACCGCCAACATTCTACTATGGATTCTATCTGCCAGGCGCTCTTCTCGTGTACATCATCTGCATGGTCTACAGCGTCCTGCACCAGTCCTGGCGGGTCCTGCTCGCCGGTTGTTTCTACTTTGCGATTGGCCACTTTGTGTACAAGTACCAGCTTCTCTATGCTATGAACCACCAACAACACTCGACTGGACGGGGCTGGGGCATGATTTGCGACCGGATCTTCGTTGGTTTGGTATTCTTCCAGGTCACGACCGCCGGCCAGCTGATTCTCAGAGGCGCTATTCCGCGCAGCTTGCTTCTGCTGCCGTTGATCATTGGCACTATATGGATGTCGTTCGCGTACAGTAGCACGTACAAGCCTCTGTTGCGCTTCATCGCTTTGCGGAGTGTGCGAAGGGCGGAACAGACATCCTATCAAGATGAACCGGACAGCACGGTACCCTCTGCAAGCCAGAGCCCAGATCGCAACCCATGGGCAGATGCGGATAGCGCCCGACTCAGGTGGAGCAGAGAATCCGGCCGTGGCCGCTCCAAGTACGCTGGTAGTAGTGAGAGCAGCATGAGGTTCGTCAACCCGAGTCTGGTGGCACCTCTTGATCCTGTGTGGATTACGGAAAACGATGCGAGAGGTGGAGATCAGGACGGCGAGGCGACGCCGAGCGTTTGAGTTGTTATGCCGAGATACCCATTGCTTGCTTAATTTCGGAGTACCGCTACTATTGCTATAATCTTAATCTTAGCCTTGTTGATATCACGTTGTATGTACATTTTTACGAATTCCCTCCGGTTGCGTATCTGAGTCGGTCCCATATCTCGTCAGGATTTGCAATGATTTAACCAATCGAGACAAAAGTTGATAGCTTGCTGACATAACGAAGACTGTCTTTCGGCTCTGTTCCGTAGTTTTAAAAGTACGTCCATAGAGAGATGGTACCTTGGTATAGACCTCAGTCCAAAGTCTTGGCGCAAGTCCCACCTCTGATTGGCTCACGCAAAGTTTCTTGAAGGAATACATCCAACAACATCGACATCGACATCGGATCAACTCTGGCAACCCATTCCTTCCAGAAACGCAACAGTAAAATAATCCCAACCGAGAGAATGAAGCTCCTCACCCT
>Ga0265797_10000746_pt1 | contig 59228 bp, 52 predicted proteins | sample P2T30metagenome_FD_192433 | JGI IMG/M metagenome (GOLD analysis project Ga0265797, IMG submission 192433) | Plant litter microbial communities from East Loma Ridge, Irvine, California - P2 T30 | ecosystem: Environmental > Terrestrial > Plant litter > Unclassified | place: USA: California... | reverse complement strand
AAGGCCTTGAACGCGCCGGCACCCAAGGTGCGCGCCGCTTCCTCGAGCTGAGGCGCGGCCTTCGTAAGCGCCGTACGCACGGGCCCCTGCGCCAGCGGCAGGAACAGCAGGGCATAGGCCAGCACCAGCAGCGCGGTGGTTTGATACAGCACGGGCACGTAGTGCAGAGAGAAATACACCAGCGTAAGCGCAATCACCAGGCCGGGCAGCGCGTGCAGCAGGTAGGGCAGCCGCTCCGCCCAGATCGCCAGGCTGCCGCGGTACCGTACCACCAGCAAGCCCACCGGCAAGGCCAGTAAAAGGGATACCGCCGCGCCCGCGAGGGATAGGCCCAGCGACGACAGCAGTGCCTGGCCGATCGCGATGACCGGAAACGCCGCGGAGCTTCCCTGGGTCAGCCAGTATCCCAGCATTACCAAGGGCACGCCGCTGCCGAGAATGGCCAGCGCCGCGCAAAAGCCCTGGCCGCACACGCTCGCCCAGGCTGGCAGCCGCATGGGTGCCGCGCGTCGGGCCACGCCCTGCCCGGTGCGCACGTGCCTGGCACGGCCGCGGGCCTTGAGCTCAAGCCACAGAAAGCCCAGGCACAACACCAGTAGCACAGCCGAAAGCATGGCGGCATTGGCGTTGCTGAATTCCAGCTCGAACTGCTGGTAGATGGCCGTGGTGAAGGTGCGCACGTTGAGTATCGAAAGCGCGCCGAACTCAACCAGCATGTGCAGGGCAATCAGCAGGCTGCCCGCCAGGATGGAAGGCCACAGCAGCGGCAGCGTGACCTTGAAGAACAGGCGGCGGCGAGACGCGCCGAGTAGCCGGGCCGATTCTTCCAGCGAATGGTCCAGGTTTCGCAGGGTCGCCGCGACTGGCAGGAACACCAGCGGATACTTGGACAGGCTCATGATCAGGATAGCCCCGCCAAGCCCTTCGAACCCGGCGCTCAGGGATACCCACGTAAAGCTGGATACGAACGACGGAACGGCGAAGGGCAGGCACAGGATAACGCCCCATGCGCGACGCCCCCACAGATTGGTACGTTCGAGCAGCCACGCCAGCAGTGTTCCGGCGACCGCGCATGCCACCGTGACCCCGGCAAGCAGGGTGAGGGTATTGATCAGCAGGCCATAGACATAAGGGCGCAACAACAGGCGGGAAATGTCGTGCCAGCCTGCCTCGGCGGTGCGAATGGTGACGTACGCCAGTGGCAGGAGGCTCAGGCCGACCAGCAGCAGGACGGGCGCGACCAGCCAAGCGGACGGCCGTTTGGCCTGAACCGGCCGGGGGAGCGCCACCTCCTGCGGAAACCGAGCCTGAGCGGTCATCAGTTCAAGCCGACGTCGCGTTGAAGGTCCAGGGCTTCCTCGGCATTACCGATGTCAGCCGGGGTGATGTCCGGTGCTTCAAGCTCCTCGAAGGGCTTGAGGCCCTGATCGGACACCATGCCTTTGCGCAGCGGATATTCCGCCTGGGCGCGGGTGATAACGCGTTGCCCCTCTTCGCTGGTCATCCACGCCAGCAGTTGCTGCGCTTCCTTCGGATGCTTGGTGGCCTTCACCACCGCCGCGCTGGAAATACTCACCAGAGCGCCCGGGTCCTTGTTCTTGAAGTAGTAGAGCTGGGATTTGAGATCGCCCCGTTCCCGCTTCAACGCATACCAGTAGTAGTTGTTCACCAGCACCGCGGCGATCTCGCCGTTCTCCACTGCCTTGATCGCGACCATGTTGTTGGCGTAGGTCTTGCCATAGGCTTTCAGGCCGGTAAGCCATTCCTCGGCAGCTTCCTCGCCCTTGAGGCGAAGTACCGCCACGGCCTGTTCCTGGAAGGCGCCGCTGGTAGGAACGAAGCCAATCTGGCCATTCCATTCCGGGCGGGCAAAATCCATGACCGAGGCGGGCAAGTCCTTTTCAGCGACCAGGCCGGGATTGAAGGCAACGACGCGTACGCGTGCGGTAATGCCGATCCAGGTGCCGTCCTTGGCGACATAGTCGGAGGGCAGTGCATCGAGCGTGCTTTTGTCGGTGGCTGCAAGAAAGCCCTTTTCGCCCAGCGCGTTGAGGGGAGGCGATTCCTCGCTATAGATCACGTCCGCGGGAGAGCGCGCGCCTTCTTCCATGATCTGGCTGGCGAGCTGGTTGCTGCTGCCCTTTCGAACGTTCACATGGATGCCGGTGCTGGCTTCGAAGGCCTTGGCGATCGCTTCGCCCAGCTCTTTATGCTGGCCGTTGTAAAGGGTGATGGCGGGGGCGTCGGCGGCCTGGGCAGTGCCGGCAAGCAGTGCCAGTGCCAGGGCTGGCAAGGCGCACAGGCGCAGGAGGGCAATTCGCATTGACATCCGAGCGTATCTCCATGGGTACAAAAGTGCGCAAGTATAAAGGAGATCGCTTCTCGTATGCGGGCGTATTTGATTGGCAAACATTTCGACGGAGCACAAAAAAGCCCGCTGTTCGGCGGGCTTTCTTGAAGCGTTGACGCTTTGAATTTGGTGCCCAGGAGAAGACTCGAACTTCCACGGCCGTAAAGCCACCAACACCTGAAGCTGGCGTGTCTACCAATTTCACCACCTGGGCATATCGAAGACTCGCGTCGTCGATGGCGCGCACTATACGGCGGTCGAAACAGGCTGTAAACCCCCTCGGGGAGAAAAAAGGGGGGTACCGGTAGAAGGGGATTAATCAGGGCCGGAAATGCAAAAGCCCGCTTTCGCGGGCTTTTGGAACGCGCTGGACTGAGGTAGTCTCGCGTTTGAATATGGTGCCCAGAAGAAGACTCGAACTTCCACGGCCGTAAGGCCACCAACACCTGAAGCTGGCGTGTCTACCAATTTCACCATCTGGGCAAATCGACCACTTGCGTCGTCGATGGCGCGCACTATACGGTCGCCGTATTGCAGTGTAAACCCCTGACTGTAAAAATATTTCGTGGCTGCCTGGCCCAGCCTCCCAAGGCCCCAACCGGGCAGTGCGCCACGATTGAAAAGCCGGAATTTCCCGTTTCCACAGGGGTATGCCAAACTAACTTGCATATCACACAAGGTGAACACTCTCTAATGGCCGATTGGCAGTCCCTCGATCCCGAGGCCGCTCGTGAAGCGGAAAAATACGAAAATCCTATCCCCAGCCGTGAATTGATCCTGCACCACCTCGCCGAGCGTGGTTCTCCTGCGAGCCGCGAGCAGCTGGTCGAGGAGTTCGGCCTGGGGACCGAAGACCAGATCGAAGCCCTGCGCCGCCGTCTGCGGGCGATGGAGCGCGACGCTCAACTTATTTATACCCGCCGCGGTACTTACGCGCCGGTCGACAAGCTCGATCTGATCGCCGGGCGCGTCAGTGGCCACCGCGACGGTTTCGGCTTCCTGATCCCCGACGACGGCAGCGATGACCTTTTCCTGAGCCCGGCGCAGATGCGCCTGGTGTTCGATGGCGACCGCGCCCTCGCCCGGGTGTCGGGGCTGGACCGCCGTGGCCGCCGCGAAGGCGCGCTGGTCGAAGTGGTCAGCCGCGCTCATGAGAGCATCGTGGGCCGGTATTTCGAAGAAGGCGGTATCGGCTTCGTTCAGGCGGACAACCCCAAGGTCCAGCAGGAAGTGCTGGTTACCCCGGGCCGCAACGGCGGTGCCCGTGTCGGCCAGTTCGTGGAGATCAAGATCACCCATTGGCCAACCGCTCGCTTCCAGCCTCAGGGCGATGTGATCGAAGTGTTGGGCAATTACATGGCCCCTGGCATGGAAATCGACGTGGCGTTGCGCAGCTACGACATTCCTAATGTATGGCCTGAAGCAGTGGAGAAGGAAGCGGCGCGGCTCAAGCCGGAGGTGGAGGAAAAGCACAAGGCCAACCGTGTCGACCTGCGCCATCTGCCTTTCGTGACCATTGACGGCGAAGACGCCCGCGACTTCGACGATGCTGTTTATTGTGAACCCAAGGGCCGGATCAAGATGTTCTCCGGCGGCTGGCGGCTGTACGTCGCGATCGCCGACGTCTCCAGCTACGTGAAGATCGACTCCGCACTCGATGCCGAGGCTCAGGTTCGCGGCAACTCCGTGTACTTCCCTGAGCGGGTGATACCGATGCTGCCCGAGGAGCTGTCCAACGGGTTATGTTCCTTGAACCCGCACGTGGACCGGCTCGCGATGGTGTGCGAGATGACCATTTCCAAAAGCGGGCAAATGGTCGACTACAAGTTCTACGAAGCAGTCATCCATTCCCATGCGCGGCTGACCTACAACAAGGTCAGCACGATGCTCGAGCATAGCCGTACCGCCGAGGCGAAGGCGCTGCGTGGCGAGTATGGCGATGTGCTCCCGCACCTCAAACAGCTGTATGCCCTTTATCAGGTGCTGTTGGCGGGGCGGCACACGCGTGGCGCGATCGATTTCGAAACGCAGGAAACCCGTATCGTGTTTGGCGAGGACCGCAAGATCGCGGAAATTCGCCCAACCACACGTAACGATGCCCACAAGCTGATCGAAGAGTGCATGTTGGCGGCCAACGTGGCCACCGCTGAATTCTTGAAAAAGCACGAAGTGCCGGCGTTGTTCCGGGTGCACGATGGGCCGCCGCCCGAGCGCTTGGAGAAACTCCAGGCCTTCCTCGGTGAGCTGGGGCTTTCCCTGCACAAGGGCAAGGAAGGGCCGACCCCCAAGGACTATCAGGCGCTGCTCGAGCGCATCAAGGATCGCCCGGATTTCCAGTTGATCCAGACCGTGATGCTGCGCTCGCTGAGCCAGGCGGTGTATACCTCGGACAACAACGGCCACTTTGGCCTGAATTACCCGGCTTATACCCATTTCACTTCGCCTATTCGCCGGTACCCCGACCTGCTGGTGCACCGCGCCATCCGTAGCGTGATTCGCTCCAAGCGTGAAACCCCGCACGTGGTTCGCGCGGGTGCCGCCGCCATGCCAAAGGCGCGGATCTACCCCTACGATGAAGCCGCGCTCGAGCAGTTGGGCGAGCAATGCTCGATGACCGAGCGCCGGGCCGACGAAGCGACCCGCGACGTGGTGAACTGGCTCAAGTGCGAGTTCATGAAGGACCGGGTCGGTGAAGTGTTCCCGGGCATCATCACCGCCACCACCGGCTTCGGGCTGTTCGTCGCGCTTACCGACATCTATGTGGAAGGCTTGGTCCACGTCTCGGCGCTGCCGGGGGATTACTACCACTATGACCAGGTACATCACCGCCTGACGGGTGAGCGCACCGGCCGCAGCTTCCGCCTGGGCGACACTGTGCAGGTACGGGTGATGCGCGTGGACCTGGACGAGCGCAAGATCGACTTCGAGCTGGCCGACAAACAGCCGGAGAAAGGCGCTGGCAAGGGCGGCGATACCCATGCGCGCAAATCCCGGAAGGTGACCGACACCGCGCCCGCCGGGCGTTCACGCAAGGCCGAGGCTGTTGCCGCTCCGGCCGCCGAACCCGCGGCCGCGCCCGCGCGCCCACGAAAGCGCAAGGCGGACAAGGACCCGGCGGTGGATGAGGCCTATCGGGCTTCCCATGCCACGGCCAACAACGCCGAGGTTCGCAAAAGCCGTGAAATGAAAAAAGCCCTGATGAGCGATGCGCGGCATGCTCCCGCCAAGGCTGACAGCGGCAAGCCCACCAAACATCGCAAAGGGCCCTCCAAGGCAGGCTCGCGCAAGACCAAGGCGAAAACATGAGTCAGCTGGAAAAGATCTACGGCGTGCATGCCGTGGAAGCGCTGTTGCGCCACCACCCCCGTCGGGTCAAGCAGATCTGGCTGTCCGAAGGGCGTAGCGAGCCCCGGCTGCAAGCCTTGTTGCAACTTGCCAGTGAGCATCGGATCGCCGTCGGCGCCGCCGAGCGCCGAGAGCTGGACGCCTGGGTCGAAGGGGTCCATCAGGGCGTGGTCGCCGACGTGAGCCCAAGCCAGGTGTGGGGCGAAGCGATGCTCGAAGAGCTACTCGATCGCCATGAAGGCCCGCCACTGCTGCTGGTACTGGACGGCGTAACAGATCCCCACAACCTTGGGGCTTGCCTGCGCACCGCCGACGCGGCCGGCGCGCTGGCAGTCATCATTCCCAAGGACAAGTCCGCGACCCTCACCCCCGTGGTTCGCAAGGTGGCGTGCGGCGCGGCGGAGGTGATTCCTCTGGTTGCCGTGACCAACCTGGCGCGCAGCCTGGAAAAGCTTCAGCAGCGCGGGCTTTGGGTCGTCGGCACCGCCGGCGAAGCGGAGAAGGAAATCTACCAGCAAGACCTGACCGGCCCTCTCGTGCTGGTGATGGGGGCTGAAGGCAAGGGCATGCGAAGGCTCACTCGCGAGCATTGCGACCACTTGGTGAAGCTGCCCATGTCGGGCAGCGTCAGCAGCCTCAATGTTTCGGTCGCCACCGGTGTGTGCCTGTTCGAAGCGGTTCGCCAGCGCAAGGGCCGTTAACTGCCTATGTTCCCGGGCGCAAAGCCCGGGAATAGCCGGTTGGTCAAATATTCGCCAATCGCCTTGCGTTGCCCAGGGCCCTTCTCTACAATTGCGCCCCTTGCCCTGGCGGCAGGCGCGTGAGTGTCTGGCCGGGTCAAGTCACAGAAAAGATCAACTCCTTGTCTGACCGGTACTTCGGCAGGCTACAACCCGTAAGGAGCATTCATGCGTCATTACGAAATCATCTTCCTGGTCCACCCGGATCAGAGCGAGCAAGTCGGCGGCATGGTCGAGCGTTACACCAAGCTGATCGAAGAAGACGGTGGCAAGATTCACCGCCTGGAAGACTGGGGCCGTCGTCAACTGGCCTACGCAATCAACAACGTTCACAAGGCTCACTACGTGATGCTGAACGTCGAGTGCACCGGCAAGGCCCTGGCCGAGCTGGAAGACAGCTTCCGCTACAACGATGCCGTTATCCGTAACCTTGTGATCCGTCGCGACGAAGCCGTTACCGGCCCGTCCGAAATGCTCAAGGCTGAAGAAAACCGCAGCGAGCGCCGTGAGCGTCGTGACCGTCCTGAGCAAGCTGAAAGCGCCGACGGCGACGACAGCGACAACAGTGACAACAGCGACAACGCTGACGAGTAATCCACGGATCTTTAGAGGAGCCTGTTAAATGGCACGTTTCTTCCGTCGTCGTAAATTCTGCCGCTTCACCGCAGAAAACGTTAAAGAGATCGATTACAAGGATCTCAACACCCTGAAAGCTTACGTATCTGAAACCGGCAAGATCGTTCCAAGCCGTATCACGGGTACCAAGGCTCGTTATCAGCGTCAGCTGGCTACCGCTATCAAGCGCGCCCGCTTCCTGGCCCTGCTGCCTTACACCGACAGCCACGGCCGCTGATACGGGCTTTGTCGACAAGCCGTAAAGGATAGAGCGCATGCGTGCCTTGGCTGATTTCATCATGCGGGGTCGTATGCAAGCCACCCTGGTGGTGGCTGGATGTGCGGCATTGCCGCTGTTGTTCTGGTTGAGTGCCGCCGCGGGTTGCCTTGTGCTGCTGCGGCGGGGGCGAAGCGATGCCATTGGCGTCCTTGCCTGGGGAGTGCTGCCGGCGTTTGTCTGGTGGTACTTCGGCGAACCCCGCACCCTCATGGTGTTGCTGGGTTCGCTGGGCCTCGCGGCGCTACTGCGCGCGGGGTGGTCCTGGAGCAAGGTGCTGCTGGCGAGTGTCGGCCTGGGTGTGGTGTATGGCGTGGTACTGGGGGTCGCCTTCGGCGAAGCCCTGAACCAGCTGGCGGTGGCCATGAACGGTCACTTGCCCGACCTGCTCGGCGACATCTATCAGCGCTTGTCGCTGGAAGAGCAGGCCCACCTGGAGGCATTGATCGCTCCGGTACTGATCGGATTGATAGCGGCACTGTTGCAGGCCATCAGCCTGTTGGCCCTGATGTTGGGGCGTTACTGGCAGGCCGTGTTGTATAACCCCGGTGGTTTCGGGCGCGAGTTTCGCGCCACGAGAATCCCCGGTGCCGTAGCCCTGGCGCTATTGGCGTGCATGCTGGTGGGGCCGCATTTTGGCCCGCGGGTGGCGATGTTGACCCCCCTGTGCAGCGTGCCGCTGATGTTCGCAGGCTTCGCCCTGGTGCATGGGCTGGTCGTACGCGGCAAGCTCGGGCGCTTCTGGCTGGTAGGGTTGTACGTCACGTTCCTGCTGTTCATACAGCTGGCCTATCCGTTACTGGTGGCTGTGGCCATTGTCGACAGCCTGATTGATTTTCGCGGCCGCCTGGCCCCTGAAAAAGGGAACGACCAGGGCTCCGCGAACGGTGAAGGTTAAAGTTAAGAGGTTAATACCAAATGGAACTGATCCTGCTGGAAAAAATCGCCAACCTGGGCAACCTGGGCGACAAGGTAAACGTAAAGGCTGGTTACGGTCGTAACTACCTGCTGCCACAAGGCAAGGCTACTGCCGCGACCGCCGCCAACCTGGCTGCGTTCGAAGCTCGCCGCGCTGACCTGGAAAAAGCAGCCGCCGACAAGAAAGCTTCCGCCGAAAGCCGCGCCGCTCAACTGGCCGAGCTGGAAGTCACCATCACCGCTACCGCTGGTGATGAAGGCAAGCTGTTCGGTTCGATCGGTACTCACGACATCGCTGACGCACTGACCGCCTCTGGCGTGGAAGTAGCCAAGGCTGAAGTTCGTCTGCCGAACGGCACCATCCGTAACGTCGGTGAATACGACGTAGCCGTGCACCTGCACAGCGACGTTGAAGCTACCGTTCGCGTTGTGGTTGTAGCCGCCTGAGCCATTGGCTGGCCGCTCGGCCAGCCAGCGGTTTAACATGGGGCACGGCCCTGTCTTCGACAGGTCGTGCCCTTTGTTTTTTCCTGTACCCCCCAGATTCCGCCGGTTATGAACGAAATCTCGACGCCCGAACAGTACGACCTGCAAACCGCCGCGCTCAAGGTGCCGCCGCATTCCATCGAGGCCGAACAGGCTGTGCTCGGTGGTTTGATGCTGGACAACAACGCCTGGGAGCGGGTGCTGGACCAGGTGTCGGACGGGGATTTCTACCGGCATGACCACCGCCTGATCTTCCGCGCCGTTGCGCGCCTCGCCGACCAGAACCTTCCGTTCGACGTGGTGACCCTGCACGAGCAGTTGGACAAGGAAGGGCAGAGCAGCCAGGTGGGTGGCCTTGCCTACCTGGGCGAGTTGGCCAAGAACACGCCTTCGGTCGCGAACATCAAGGCCTATGCGCAGATCGTCCGCGAACGCGCCACCCTGCGTCAGCTGATCAGCATCAGCAGCGATATCGCCGACAGCGCTTTCAATCCTCAAGGGCGCAATGCGTCCGAGATCCTTGATGAGGCTGAGCGGCAGATTTTCCAGATTGCCGAGGCGCGGCCAAAGACGGGCGGCCCGGTAGGTGTGAATGACCTGCTGACCAAAGCCATCGACCGGATCGACACGCTGTTCAATACCGACCAGGCCATCACCGGCCTGTCCACCGGCTATGCCGACCTGGACGACAAGACCAGCGGCTTGCAGCCAGCGGACCTGGTGATTGTGGCGGGCCGCCCGTCCATGGGTAAAACCACCTTCGCCATGAACCTTGTGGAAAACGCGGTCCTGCGCAGCGACAAGGTAGTGCTGGTGTATTCGCTCGAAATGCCAGGCGATTCGCTGATCATGCGTATGCTGTCGTCGCTGGGCCGTATCGACCAGACCAAGGTACGAACGGGCCGGCTGGACGACGACGATTGGCCGCGCCTCACCTCGGCGGTCAATCTGCTCAATGACCGCAAGCTGTTCATCGACGACACCGCCGGCATCAGCCCGTCTGAAATGCGCGCGCGCACACGGCGCATCGTGCGCGAGCACGGGGAGATCGCGATGATCATGATCGACTACCTTCAGTTGATGCAGATTCCTGGTTCGAGCGGGGATAACCGTACCAACGAGATTTCCGAGATCTCGCGCTCGTTGAAAGCCCTGGCGAAGGAATTCAATTGCCCGGTGATTGCCCTGTCCCAGCTCAACCGCTCGCTGGAGCAGCGCCCCAACAAACGGCCGGTGAACTCGGACCTGCGGGAATCCGGAGCGATCGAGCAGGACGCCGACGTGATCATGTTCGTATACCGGGACGAGGTATATCACCCCGAAACCGAGCACAAAGGCATTGCCGAGATCATCATCGGCAAGCAGCGTAACGGCCCGATCGGCACCGTGCGCCTTGCGTTCATCGGCAAGTACACCAGATTCGAAAACCTGGCGCCGGGCAGCTACCAGTTCGATGACGAGTAGCCCTGGTTTCCGAGTTTCACCCGGCCCCACAGCGCAAACCTGCGGGACCGGGTGAAACCCGGGAACGAGCCCCAGCTATATCCGACAAAGGCCGTCGGATTTGGTTATTTTTTGTGCTATCCTCCGCGGCCGCGAATTCGCGCGTCCCTTTGCCACAACACCGGTCATTGTCATGCAAGCAGCCAAGCCATTATTCGACTATCCGAAATACTGGGCCGAATGTTTCGGGCCGGCGCCTTTCCTGCCCATGAGCCGGGAAGAGATGGATCAGCTCGGCTGGGATTCGTGCGACATCATCATCGTCACCGGCGATGCCTACGTGGACCATCCCTCGTTCGGCATGGCGATCATCGGCCGACTGCTCGAAGCCCAGGGCTTCCGCGTGGGCATCATTGCCCAACCGGATTGGACCTCCAAGGCCGACTTCATGAAGCTTGGCGAGCCTAACCTGTTCTTCGGCGTGGCCGCTGGCAACATGGACTCGATGATCAACCGCTACACCGCGGACAAGAAAATCCGCTCCGACGACGCCTACACCCCCGGCGGCCTTGCCGGCAAACGGCCCGACCGCGCCAGCCTGGTGTATAGCCAGCGCTGCAAGGAAGCCTACAAGCACGTGCCCATCGTGCTGGGTGGCATCGAGGCGTCGCTGCGCCGTATCGCGCACTATGACTACTGGCAGGACAAGGTCCGCCATTCGATCCTGATCGACGCCTGCGCCGATATCCTTCTGTACGGCAACGCCGAGCGCGCCGTGGTGGAAGTGGCCCAGCGGCTGGCGGCCGGGCAGTCGATCGACAGCATCACGGATATTCGCGGAACGGCGTTCGTGCGTCGGGACACGCCGCAGGGCTGGTATGAGGTGGATTCCACCCGTATCGACCGGCCGGGGAAGGTCGACAAGATCATCAATCCCTACGTCAATACCCAGGACACCCAAGCCTGCGCCATCGAGCAGGAGAAGGGCCCGGTGGAAGACCCGACCGAAGCCAAGGTCGTGCAGATCCTGGAAAGCCCGCGCATGACCCGGGACAAGACAGTGATCCGCCTGCCGTCCTTCGAGAAGGTTCGCAACGACGCCGTGCTTTATGCCCACGCCAACCGCGTGCTGCACCTGGAAACCAACCCGGGCAACGCTCGCGCGCTGGTTCAAAAGCATGGTGAGGTGGACGTGTGGTTCAACCCGCCGGCCATCCCAATGACCACCGAAGAAATGGACTACGTGTTCGGGATGCCCTATGCGCGCATTCCGCACCCGGCGTATGGCAAGGAAAAAATCCCGGCCTACGAGATGATTCGCTTCTCGGTCAACATCATGCGTGGCTGCTTCGGTGGCTGCACCTTCTGCTCCATTACCGAGCACGAAGGCCGGATCATCCAGAACCGTTCCGAAGAATCGATCATTCGCGAGATCGAAGAAATCCGTGACAAGGTGCCAGGCTTCACCGGGGTCATTTCCGACCTTGGCGGCCCTACAGCGAACATGTATCGCATCGCCTGCAAGAGCCCGGAGATCGAATCCGCGTGCCGCAAGCCTTCGTGCGTATTCCCTGGTATCTGCCCGAACCTGAACACCGACCACTCGGCGTTGATTCAGCTGTACCGCAGCGCCCGCGCCCTGCCGGGGGTGAAGAAGATCCTCATCGCCTCGGGGCTGCGCTATGACCTCGCGGTGGAATCCCCGGAATATGTGAAGGAGCTGGTGACCCACCACGTGGGCGGCTACCTGAAGATTGCCCCGGAGCACACCGAGGAAGGCCCGCTCAACCAGATGATGAAGCCGGGCATCGGCAGCTATGACCGCTTCAAGCGCATGTTCGAGAAGTACTCCAAGGAGGCGGGAAAAGAGCAGTACCTGATTCCGTACTTCATCGCGGCGCACCCTGGCACCACTGACGAAGACATGATGAACCTGGCCCTGTGGCTCAAGGGCAATGGCTTCCGCGCGGACCAGGTACAGGCGTTTTATCCCTCGCCCATGGCCTCGGCGACGGCCATGTACCACTCGGGCAAGAACCCGCTGCGCAAGGTCACTTACAAGAGCCCGGGCGTAAGCATCGTTAAAAGCGAAGCCCAGCGCCGACTGCACAAGGCTTTCCTGCGCTATCACGACCCCAAGGGGTGGCCGATGCTGCGTGAGGCGCTGGAGCGCATGGGCCGTGCCGATCTGATCGGCTCGGGTAAAAATCAGTTGATCCCGGCGCACCAGCCTGACGTGGATACCTATACCAGCGCCCGCCGCAAGAACTCCACGCCCGCTGGCAGCCACAAGGTCGGGCGCGAGCAGCGCATCCTCACCCAGCACACCGGCCTGCCACCTCGCGGTAGCGACGGCAGCAAGCCGTGGGACAAACGCGAGGAAGCCAAGGCCGCGGCCCAGGCGCGTCGTGATCAGGCCGCTCGCGCGGGCAAGGGAAATACCGGCGCCAAGGGCAAGCGCAAGCCTAGCCGGCAGCCGGTGCTTCCGCGCTGATCGAAGGGCTTCACCTCCAGCGAAGGGCCGCTGCGCCGATCCACAGCGATCGGCGGCGGCTCCCCGGCCTGCCTGCACAGCGCCTGGGTTATTAACGTCGCGCCTGCGTGGATAGAACAGCGGTTCGCTGAGTCCAACCTGAGCACCGCGGGCTGAGCCAGCTACGCATACCGACAGCAGGGTTGTGCTGGCACAACTCTTGCGCTGTTTCCCTGACCGTTTGGCCTGCAGGAGGCACGCTGTGTCGATACATGTCGCGTTAAACCACGTTACCGACTATCGCTACGACCGCGAGGTGGAGCTTGGGCCGCAGATAGTCCGGCTGCGCCCGGCGCCTCACAGCCGAACACGCGTACTCTCCTACTCCCTGAAAGTGCTGCCCGAAGGCCATTTCATCAATTGGCAGCAAGACCCCCAAGGCAATTACCTGGCGCGGCTGGTATTCCCGGAAAAAACCGAACGATTCAGGGTCGAGGTAGACCTGGTCGCTGAAATGGCGGTGTTCAACCCCTTCGACTTTTTCCTTGAGCCCTACGCCGAAACCGTTCCCTTCAGTTATGCCGCCGACGAGCGCCATGAGCTGGCGCCCTATCTGGAAAAATTGCCGCTGTCGCCCCGGTTCGCTGCCTACGTGGAAGGCATCGAACGTGAACCGAAGCCGACCGTGGATTTCCTCGTGGCACTGAACCAGCGCATCAGCCAGGACGTGCGCTACCTGATTCGCATGGAACCGGGCGTGCAAACACCCGAGCAAACCCTGGAACTGGCCTGCGGCTCGTGCCGGGATTCGGCGTGGCTGCTGGTGCAGGTGCTACGTAACCTGGGCCTGGCCGCGCGCTTCGTGTCGGGCTATCTGATCCAGCTCACCGCCGACGTGAAAGCCCTGGACGGGCCCACCGGCACCGATGTCGATTTCACCGATTTGCACGCCTGGTGCGAGGTGTACTTGCCAGGCGCGGGTTGGATCGGCCTGGACGCGACTTCAGGGCTGTTTGCTGGCGAGGGGCACATACCGCTCGCTTGTAGCCCGGACCCTACCTCGGCCGCGCCGATCACTGGACGGGTCGAGCCGTGTGAGTGTGACTTCGCGCACTCCATGTCGGTGCGCCGGATCTGGGAGGCGCCACGCGTTACGCGGCCGTACAGCGACGAGCAGTGGGCGGCAATACGCGCCTTGGGTGAGCACATCGACGCCGACCTCGCTGCGGGGGACGTGCGCCTGACCATGGGAGGCGAACCTACGTTCGTGTCCATCGACCACCCTGATGGCGCGGAATGGAACACCGCAGCGCTCGGGCCGCACAAGCGCAAGCTGGCCACCGAACTGTATCAACGGCTCAGGGAGCGTTATGCGGTGGGTGGCCTGATGCATTTCGGGCAGGGAAAATGGTACCCGGGTGAGCAGCTTCCGCGCTGGTCGCTCAATGCATTCTGGCGAACGGATGGCGAGCCGATATGGCATAACCCTCGGCTGATCGCCAACGAACAGGAAACCTACGGCGCCGATAATGAACTGGCGGCGCGGTTCCTGGTGGGCGTGGCCGAACATATGGGGTTGCCCGGTGATCTTGTATTCCCGGCCTTCGAGGACAGCCTCTACTACCTGTGGCGCGAGGGCACGCTCCCAGCGAACCTGAGCGTGAGCGATGCGCGGCTGGCGGACCCGCTGGAACGGGAGCGCCTGCGCAAGGTGTTTACCCAAGGCCTGGATCAAGTGGTAGGGCATGTGCTGCCCCTGGCGCGCACCGCGGCGGGGGATCGCTGGCACAGCAGTCGCTGGTACCTGCGCGATGAGCAGTGCCGGTTGCTGCCCGGCGATTCGGCCATGGGGTATCGGCTGCCGCTCAATTCGCTGCCCTGGGTTGAAGATAGCGATTATCCGTTCATCAACGCTCGCGATCCGAATCAGCCCTTTACGCCCCTGGCGTTGCAGCAACCCCCGGCCTCGGTTCAGGGCCGCTATGAAGGGGGCGCTCCGAAAGCGGGGGAATCGGCGGGCTGGATCGCCCGAACCGCGCTCTGTGCCGAGCCTAGAGAGGGGCGGCTTCATCTGTTCATGCCGCCGCTGGAGCGCCTGGAAGATTACCTGCAGCTGGTTGAAGTGATCGAAGCGGTGGCTAAAGCCTTGCGTTGCCCGGTAATACTGGAAGGGTATGAGCCGCCAGCGGACCCGCGCTTGCAAAATCTGCGTATTACACCCGACCCGGGTGTGATCGAGGTGAACGTTCAGCCCTCGGCAAGTTGGGCCGAGCTCGTTGACCGTACTGAATTCCTCTATGAGCAGGCTCGGCTTACCCGGCTGGCGAGCGAAAAGTTCATGATCGACGGCCGCCATACGGGCACCGGTGGCGGCAACCATTTCGTGCTGGGCGCGGCCACACCGGCCGATTCACCGTTCCTGCGCAGGCCCGACCTGCTGCGCAGCCTTGTCAGCTACTGGAATGACCATCCCTCCCTTTCGTATCTCTTTTCCGGGCTGTTCATCGGCCCCACGTCCCAAGCGCCGCGAGTGGACGAGGCCCGCAACGATTCGCTCTACGAACTGGAAATCGCATTCTCGCAAATGCCCGAACCCGGCGAGGAGGTTGCCCCGTGGCTGGTAGATCGCCTGCTGCGCAACCTGCTTACCGACGTCACGGGCAATACCCACCGCGCAGAATTCTGTATCGACAAGCTGTACTCGCCCGACAGCGCCAGTGGGCGCCTTGGCCTGCTGGAGCTGCGCGCTTTCGAAATGCCACCCAACGCGCGCATGAGCCTGGCGCAGCAACTGCTGCTGCGCGGGTTGGTAGCGCGGTTCTGGAAAGCGCCTTATGCACCGGAGCGCCTCACTCGCTGGGGTACGGAGCTGCATGACCGCTTCCTCCTGCCGCACTTCGTCGCTCGGGATTTTGCCGATGTGCTGCATGAGCTCACCGTGGCCGGCTATTCGTTCAAGGCAGACTGGTTCGCCGCTCATATGGAGTTTCGCTTCCCTAAAGTCGGCGACTACGCCGTGGCCGGTATCGAGCTGGAGTTGCGCCAGGCCTTGGAGCCTTGGCATGTGCTGGGGGAGGAGGGCGCTGCTGGCGGAACCGTGCGCTACGTGGACTCATCGCTGGAACGCCTGCAGGTGAAGGTCACCGGCATGGCTCCGCAACGCTATGTGCTCACTTGCAACGGGCTGCCCGTACCGCTGCGGCCCACGGGTGTTGCCGGGGAATTCGTCGCGGGGGTTCGCTATCGCGCATGGCAGCCGGCCAATGCGCTGCACCCCAACATCGCGCCGCACGCGCCTTTGGTGTTCGATCTGGTCGATTCCTGGATGCAGCGCTCGCTGGGCGGTTGCCAATACCACGTGGCGCACCCGGGCGGCCGCAATTACGAGACGTTCCCGGTTAATGGCAACGAGGCGGAAAGCCGTCGGCTGGCGCGTTTCTTCAGGGTCGGCCACACTCCCGGAACCCTTGCCGTGCCACCTGCGCAGGTTAACGAAGCGTTTCCCATGACCTTGGACATGCGGCGTTTCCAATGAGCCGGGCCCACTACCTGTAAGCCGAGCGTTTCATGCCAGACCTGCTTGAACACTACCTGCGCGCCGCGGGCAGCTATCACGAAATGCTCGACCCCGCCGGCGCGGTGCGGCCGCATTGGCGGCGCCTGCTCGATCATTTGCAGCGCAGCGCGCCCGCGCAGCTGGCCCAGCGGCAGGAGATGCTCAACCGGCAGATTCACGAAAACGGCGTGACCTACAACGTGTATGCCGATCCCAAGGGCGCGGACCGCCCATGGGAGCTGGACCTGCTGCCCAACCTGATCGAACAGAGCGAATGGCAATACCTGGCGGCGGGCATTGCTCAGCGGGCGCGGCTGCTCAACGCGGTGCTGGCTGACATTTATGGCCCACAAACCTTGATGCATGACGGCTTGCTGCCCTCCGAGCTGGTGTATGGGCACAACAATTACCTCTGGGCCTGCCAAGGCATCCGCCCACCGTGTGACATCTTCCTGCACCTGTATGCCGTGGATCTGGCGCGCAGCCCCGACGGGCGCTGGTGGGTAACTGCGGACCGTACCCAGGCGCCTTCCGGGGCCGGATATGCGTTGGAAAACCGGATGATCGTGTCCCGCGCCTTCCCCGACCTCTACCGTGACCTGCAAGCCCGGCACCTGGCGGGCTTTTTCCGAACCTTGCAGGAGACGCTTGCGCGCCTGGCCATCGACGGCACCGAAACGCCATTGGTGGTGGTGCTCACGCCCGGCCGGTTCAACGAGAGCTATTTCGAGCACCTGTACCTGGCGCGGCAGCTCGGCTACCCGTTGGTAGAGGGCACCGACCTCACCGTGCGTGACGCCACGGTGTACCTCAAGACGCTTAGCGGGCTACGGCAAGTGCACGCCATTCTGAGGCGCCTGGACGATGATTTCTGCGACCCGCTGGAGCTGCGTACCGATTCGGCGCTGGGCGTGCCAGGGCTCCTGCAATCAGTGCGCGAAGGCCGGGTGCTGGTCGCCAACTCGCTGGGTAGCGGCGTGCTGGAATCGCCTGGCTTGCTGGGCTTCCTGCCAGCCATCAATGAGCACCTGTTCGGCGAAAAGCTTCTGCTCCCCTCCATTGCCACCTGGTGGTGCGGTGAGCCGCCTGTGATGGAACATGCGCTTGATCACATGGCCGAGCTGGTATTCAAACCGGCCTTCCCCTCACAAAGTTTTGGCCCGGTGTTCGGCCGCGATCTCGACGCGACGCAGCGCCAGGCCCTGAGTGAACGGATCAGGGCCAGGCCTTACGCGTACGTGGGCCAGGCTATCGCTCAACTGTCTCAGGCGCCGGTGTGGCACGGCGACAGCCAAGGCCTGCAACCACGAGCCATCGGTATGCGCATGTACGCGGTGGCGGCTCAGGACGGGTACCGCGTGTTGCCGGGAGGCCTGACCCGCGTGGCCGCCCAGGCGGATGCCGATGTGATCGCCATGCAGCGCGGCGGTGCCAGCAAGGACACCTGGATACTCGGCGAGCCGGCGCCAAGCGCTGAACAGTGGCGCGCGCAACGCGCCCTTGGGGTGCAGGATATCGTGCGCAGGGACCCTTATCTGCCCTCGCGGGTGGTCGAAAACCTGTTCTGGTTCGGGCGCTATTCCGAGCGCTGTGATGACAGTGCCCGGTTGCTGCGGATCATCCTTACCCGCCACGTGGAAGGCGATGACGCGCAGGCGCTGCACGCCGCGGTCGCGCTTGCTCAAGCCCTTAACGTGATGCCTGACGAGGGCGGGCTGGAGGCACGATTGCTCACAGCGCTGGTAGGCGATGAATGGCCGTTCAGCCTGCGTAATAACCTCCAAAGGCTGCAGTGGGCGGCGTCCCAGGTGCGGGGCAAATTGTCCCGAGAGAACTGGCATGCCTTGGTCGAATTGCAGCGCGAGTCGGCACGGCTCGACGCGCTTGGCACAGACTTGGGCGAAGCCCTGGACCTGCTCAACCGCCTTGTGGTGTCGCTGGCGGCGTTGTCGGGCTTTGCGCTGGATGACATGACCCGCGATGAAGGCTGGCGCTTCCTGATGATCGGCCGTCGGCTGGAGCGCTTGCACTTTTTGTGCACCAGCCTTGCCGCCAGCCTGCGCAGCGAGCACGCGTTCGAGCCCTCGGCGCTGGAATGGCTGCTTGAGCTGGCCAACAGCAGCATCACGTACCGCTCGCGCTACCTCGCCGAAGCGCAGCTGATTCCGGTGCTGGACCTACTGCTGCTGGATCCGCAGAACCCCCACGCGGTGCTGTTCCAGCTCAGGCAGGTGGTGCGATCGCTCCGGCGGCTGCACGACGACCTGCGCACGCCTCGGGATAATTCGTTTGCGCCATTGATCGAGCGGCTTACAGCCTTCGATCTCGGTGCATTGGAGTATTCATTGTTCGGGATCGGCAGCGTGAGAGTGGTGCTGGGTGGGTTGGCTGACCTGCTCGACGAAGTCGGTGAAGCCAGCAGTAGCGTGTCCGACCGCTTGGCGCTGCGCCATTTCGCCCATGTCGATGATGTCAGCCAGCGAACGGTATCCGTATGACAGGCGCGCGCTATCGAGTGATGCACGATACGCACTATGCCTACGACGCGCCGGTGTCGTTGGCCAAGCAGCTGGCGCACCTTTGGCCAAGGCCCTGCGCTTGGCAGATCTGCCGTAGCCAGTCGCTTGAGGTGGCGCCAGCGCCAACCCAACGGATCGACGAGCACGACATCTTTGGCAACCCGCTGACCCGGTTGGCCTTCGAGCGCCCCCACGACGCGCTTACGGTCAAGGCGAGGCTGGAAGTGGAAGTGCTGCCCCGTCGGGTACCGAACATCCTGTTGTCGCCGCCTTGGGAAGCGGCCCGAGACAGCTTGTGCTTTAGCGGCCGGCCAATGCCCACGGACCTGCTCAAGGCCTGTCGCTTCCGCTTCGAATCGCCTTTCGTGCGGCTCAAAAAGCACTTCGTGAGCTTCGCTGACAGTTGCTTCCCGCCAGGCACTGCGCTGCTCGAAGGCGCCCAGGCGCTGATGGCCAAGATTTTCACGGAATTCACCTACGATGCCAGCGCCACAGGCGTAGCCACACCCTTGCTGGAAGTACTGGAGCGGCGCCGCGGCGTATGCCAGGACTTCGCCCACCTGATGATTGCCTGCCTGAGATCCCGCGGGCTGGCGGCGCGCTATGTCAGTGGTTATCTACTTACCCAGCCGCCGCCCGGCAAGCCTCGGCTGATTGGCGCCGACGCTTCCCACGCGTGGGTGGCTGTGTACTGCCCGGCGAACGGCTGGGTGGAGTTCGACCCCACCAACAACATTCGGCCGGGGCTGGGGCACGTCACCCTGGCCTGGGGGCGGGATTTTTCCGATGTGTCGCCATTGCGCGGCGTCATCCTCGGTGGGGGCACCCACGACCCGGAAGTGCAGGTCACCGTTATCCCCGTTGAAGAGGCATTGCCTACCTCATGATCAGCGGGGCAAGGCAGCGCTGTGCTCGGGCTCGGCGCCACTGGCACCACAGGCATACGCGGCGAGCAAACTACGGAAGAAGCTGTTGAAACCCATGATGGTTCTCCTCAAGTGTTGTTGAGAAGGCTACGCTCGGCAGGCAAGATGAGCTCGTTGAATGTGTCCATGGGCCCGATAGACAAGTGGCCCACTGCCTGGAGTGTATGCATGTTGGTCAAAGCTGTTTTCGCCGGTCTGCTTGGCTTGATTGCCGTTCCCGCCCTCGCCGCGCAATGCGAGGTGACGGTGGATTCCACTGACCAGATGACCTTCGATCAGAAGGACATCACCGTCAGCAAAAGCTGCAAAGCGTTCAAGGTCACGCTGACTCATTCCGGCACCCTGCCGGTGCAGGTGATGGGGCATAACTGGGTGCTCAGCAAGGCGGCGGACCTGCGCGGTGTCGCCAGCGACGGGATGTCCGCCGGTGCTGACGAGGGTTACCTCAAACCCGAAGACGAACGGGTGATTGCCCATACCCGCTTGATCGGCGCCGGGGAGCAGGACACGATCACCTTCGACGCGTCAGCGCTCGACCCTGCGGGCCAATACAGCTTCTTCTGCACCTTCCCCGGCCATACCTCCATGATGCAGGGCACCTTGAAGCTGGTGGACTAGCCGCGGAACAGGCCCAGCGCATGTGATAAGCGCCTTAGGTTTTACATCACCTTGAACACATGCCGCAGGTAGGACACGAAATTCGGGTCGCGGCATTGGGTCTTGGCGGCTTCGTCGGAAATCTTCGCCACCGGCTGGCCATTGCAGCTGGTCATCTTCAACACCATGCTCATGGGCGAAACGCCGTCGATGTCGCAGGTGAGATTGGTGCCGATGCCGAAGCTTACGTTGATGCGGCCGCGCAGGGCCCTATACAGGTTCAAGGCCCGGGGCAGGTCCAGCCCGTCTGAGAACACCAAGGTCTTGGTCATCGGGTCGATGCCCAGCTTGCGGTAGTGGCTGATGGCTTTTTCGGCCCATAGCAACGGGTCGCCCGAGTCATGGCGCAAGCCGTCGAACAGCTTGGCGAAGTACAGATCGAAGTCCCGCAGGAACGCATCCATCGTGATGGTATCGGTGAGCGCGATGCCCAGCAGCCCGCGGTATTCGCGAACCCAGCAATCCAGCGCTGCGATCTGGCTGTCGATCAGCCGAGGGCCGAGCTGCTGATGCGCCATTACCCATTCGTGGGCCATGGTGCCAAGCGGTTTGAGGTCATATTTACGGGCCAGGTACACATTGCTGGTGCCGACGAAGCGCGCCGGAAACTCCGCCTTGAGCAGGCGAACCACCTCGTCCTGCACGCCAAAGGAGAACCGCCGCCGCGTACCGAAATCCGCTACTTGCAGGCCCGCCAGTTCCTCGACCGTCGCGTTGGCGACCAGCCAGTCGAATTTGCGATACAGCTGATCCCGGGCTTTCTGAAGCGCAACGCCTGGGTGCAGGTTGCGGTTGCGCACCTCGCTCACCATCGCCAGCAAGGGGACCTCGAAAAGAATCACATGCAGCCAGGGCCCACGCAGCCGGATGAACAGCTCATCGTGCTCAATGCCCAATTGCACGTATCGCAAGTTGAAACGGAACAGCCCTAGAAATCTAAGGAAGTCCGGCTTCATGAAGCTGATGTTTTCAAGGAAGGCTGTTTCCTCATCCACTAGGCTCAATTCGCACAAGCGCTCCAGCTCTACCCTTAGCTCATCGAGATACGGGCGCAGGTCTTCGCCGTTACGGCAGCGGAATTCCCACTCCACATCTGTGTTGGGGTAGTTGTGCAGCACCGCCTGCATCATCGAAAGCTTGTACAGGTCGGTGTCCAGCAACGACTGGATGACGCTTGGGCGAAAGGGTGAATCGATCATCAAAGGCTCCGGGTTGGCCAACACGGTTCAGACAACGATGGGAGGGAAAAGTATGGAGCTTGTGAAGCGTGCCACTTCTCGGCGCAGGAGCGGAATATTCCTGAATATCAGTGTTGCCAAGGCCGCCTGCGACGCCTGCCGGACCCGGCTGCGATGGTGCGCGACGTAGCGATCGCGCACCGAGGTTGTGCAGTTCCGTTACGCTTGTTGTTACGCCTGGGTTGCGCTGGCTGGCTGGTACCGGTTGCTCTGCAAGCGGTCATCAGGTTGCTCCTTTGTTGTAACAGGGTACCACTAGCTTTGTATTAGACGGTTGCACGTCCCGTTTGGCCGACGCGTAACGGCCGGGTAAGAAATATACGCCTACGACTTTGATCGACCCTAAAAGTTGATGGCACGCCGCTTGCTCAGAGCATCACGCTGAAGCTGTTGTGCCAACCAAAAAAACGTTCAGGAGCATCACCTCATGTCGCAGACGTTTTACAAGAAAGGCTTTCTGGCCCTGGCGGTCGCTACCGCGATGGGCGTTGCGTCCTATGCACAAGCCGATGTGAAGATCGGTGTCGCTGGGCCCATGACCGGTGCCAACGCTTCGTTCGGCGAGCAATACATGAAGGGTGCGCAGGCTGCTGCCGACGCGATCAACGCCGCGGGGGGCGTGAATGGGGAAAAGATCGTTCTGGTAGCTGGCGATGACGCGTGCGAGCCCAAGCAGGCCGTTGCCGTGGCGAACCGTCTTGTAGACCAGGACAAAGTTGTGGGTGTTGTGGGGCACTTCTGCTCGTCGAACACCATTCCAGCCTCGGAAGTGTATGACGAAGCGGGCGTGATCGCGATTACCCCCGGCTCCACCAACCCGGCGGTTACCGAGCGCGGGCTCAAGACCATGCTTCGGATGTGCGGCCGCGATGATCAGCAAGGTATCGTCGCTGGCGACTACATCGTGGACATGCTGAAGGCCAAGAAGGTCGCGGTGATCAACGACAAAGACACCTACGGTAAAGGCCTGGCTGACGCCACCTCCGCTCAGCTGAAGAAGCGCGGTGTAACCCCGGTACTGGAAGAGGGCCTGACCCGCGGCGAGAAAGACTTCAGCGCCCTGGTGACCAAGATTCGCGGCACTGGCGCCGAAGTGGTGTTCTTCGGCGGCCTGCACCCCGAAGCCGGCCCGCTGGTCCGCCAGCTGCGCGAGCAGGGCCTCAAAGACGTGAAATTCGTATCCGACGACGGCATCGTGACCGACGAATTGGTGACCACCGCCGGTGGCGCCCAATACGTCGATGGCGTTTACATGACCTTCGGCGCCGATCCCCGCCTGCTGCCCGATTCCAAGGCCGTGGTGGACCAGTTCCGCAAGGCCGGCTACGAGCCTGAGGGCTACACCCTGTATGCCTATGCATCGCTCCAGGCCATCGCCGCGGGGCTGAATGGCGCCAAGGCCAACAATGGCGAAAAAGCCGCCGAATGGCTCAAGGCCAACCCGGTCAAGACTGTAATGGGCGAGAAGACCTGGGACAGCAAGGGCGACCTGAAAGTCTCCGACTACGTCGTGTACCAGTGGGGCCCGGACGGCAAGTACAAGCAACTCGAAAAACAAAAATAAGCCACGTGGCCGGGCGCGGTGGGCAATGGCTCGCCCGCCCTCGCCGCGCTTTCAACTTGCCTGCGCAACATTGCAGGTATTCGCGTTTCGGCCGTTCCCGAGGCGCGGGTGCCTGGCGCCCCAATACGTTCACGAGAGTGCATGATGGACGGTATTTTCCTGCAGCAAATGCTCAACGGGCTGACCCTGGGGTCGGTTTACGGGCTGATTGCCATCGGCTATACGATGGTTTACGGCATCATCGGCATGATCAACTTCGCCCATGGCGACGTGTATATGGTCAGCTGCTACCTCTCCGCCATCGGCCTGGCGGTACTGTCCCTCTTCGGCATCGATTCTTTTCCGTTCCTGATCCTCGGCACGCTTATCTTCACCATCGTGGTGACTGGCGTGTACGGGTTCGTGATCGAACGCGTGGCTTACAAGCCGCTGCGTAACTCCACCCGGCTCGCGCCGTTGATCAGCGCCATCGGCATTTCGCTGATCCTGCAGAACTACGTACAGCTCAGCCAGGGCTCGCGCCAGCAAGGCGTTCCCACCTTGCTCGAAGGCGGCTGGCGTTTCCATATAGGCACAGGCTTTGTGCAGCTGAGCTACACCAAGGCATTCATCATCGTCGCCGCGTTCGTTGGCATGGCGGTGCTCACCTACATCATCAAGTACACCAAGCTGGGCCGGATGTGCCGGGCCACTCAACAAGACCGCAAGATGGCCTCCATCCTGGGGATCAATACCGACCGGGTGATCTCCTACGTATTCATCATCGGGGCGGCCATGGCGGCGCTGGCCGGCGTGCTGGTTACCATGAACTACGGCACGTTCGATTTTTATGCCGGCTTCATCATCGGGATCAAGGCATTCACCGCCGCCGTGCTCGGCGGAATCGGCTCGTTGCCTGGCGCGATGCTGGGTGGGCTGATCCTGGGGGTGGCCGAGTCGCAATTCTCCGGGCTCGTCAACTCCGACTACAAAGACGTGTTCAGCTTCGGCCTGCTGGTGCTGATTCTGATCTTCCGTCCTCAAGGCCTGCTGGGTCGCCCACTTGTGGCGAAGGTGTGACCATGTCTTCCGCGATCAATAAACCTGTCAATCTCAAGAAAAGCATCATCGACGCCATTGTCGCCGGCCTGCTGGCGCTGATCGTATTCGGCCCGATCGTGGGTATCGTGCTCGATGGTTATGGCTTCAACTTGCAGCCCGCCCGTACCGCCGTTTTGGTCGCGGTGGTGATGGCTGGGCGTTTTCTGCTCAGCCTGTTCCTGCAGACGCCCAAGGGCCTGCGCATCCTGGAAGGGTTCGAAGGCAGCGGTGGTGGCGTGCATGTGCTGGCGCCCGACTACAAGTCGCGGCTGCGCTGGATCATCCCGCTGCTGATCGTGATTGCGCTGGTGTTCCCGGTGTTCGCCAACAAGTACATGCTCACCGTGGTGATCCTGGGCTTGATCTACGTGCTGCTGGGCCTGGGGCTGAACATCGTGGTGGGCCTGGCGGGGCTGCTGGACCTGGGTTACGTGGCGTTCTATGCCATCGGCGCCTATGGCCTGGCGCTGGGTTATCAATACCTGGGGTTGGGTTTCTGGTCCGCGTTGCCGCTGGCCGCCATCGCCGCGGCGCTGGCCGGATGTATCCTGGGCTTCCCAGTATTGCGAATGCACGGGGACTACCTGGCGATCGTGACCCTGGGCTTCGGGGAAATCATCCGCCTGGTGCTCAACAACTGGCTGGATTTCACGGGTGGGCCCAACGGCGTGCCGGTGCCGGCGCCAACCATTTTCGGCCTGGAGTTCGGTCGTAGGGCCAAAGACGGCGGCGTGCCGATCCACGAATACTTCGGGTTCGAATACAACCCTGACCTTAAGTTTCTGTTTATCTACGCGGTGCTGTTCCTGGTCGTGATGGCAGTGCTGTACATCAAACATCGGCTTACCCGGATGCCGGTAGGCCGCGCGTGGGAAGCACTGCGCGAGGACGAGATCGCGTGCCGCGCCATGGGCCTCAACCATGTGTTGGTGAAGCTGTCGGCGTTTACCCTCGGGGCCTCCACCGCTGGCCTGGCGGGCGTGTTCTTCGCCAGCTATCAAGGCTTCGTGAACCCGGCTTCGTTCACCTTCTTCGAGTCGGCCTTGATCCTTGCGATCGTGGTGCTCGGCGGGATGGGGTCCACGGTCGGGGTAGTGATCGCCGCGTTCGTGCTCACGGTGGCGCCGGAACTGCTGCGCAGCTTCGCCGAATACCGGGTACTGCTGTTCGGTATCCTGATGGTGCTGATGATGATCTGGCGGCCACGCGGGCTTATCCGCATCAGCCGTACCGGGGTTATGCCGCGTAAAGGAGTGGCGCCATGAGCGACGATATCATTCTGTCCGTGGAGCACCTGATGATGCAGTTCGGCGGCATCAAGGCGCTGAGCGACGTCAACCTTCAGGTCAAGCGCAACTCGATCTTCGCACTGATCGGCCCGAACGGGGCCGGCAAGACTACTGTGTTCAACTGCCTTACCGGCTTCTACAAGGCCAGCGGCGGGCGCATCCAATTGAATGCGCGCAGCGGCAGCGTGGAAGTTATCAAGCTGCTGGGTGAACCGTTCCGGGCAACGGATTTCGTGGCGCCGAACCGCTTCCTCAGCCGGCTGTACTACAAGATGTTCGGCGGGACCCACCTGGTGAACCGCGCGGGCCTGGCCCGCACGTTCCAGAACATTCGCTTGTTCAAGGAAATGTCCGTGGTGGAAAACCTGCTGGTGGCCCAGCACATGTGGGTCAACCGCAGCATGATCGCCGGCATTCTCAATACCCCGGGTTACCGCAAGGCCGAAGAGCGAGCGCTGGAGACGGCCTTCTACTGGCTTGAGGTGGTAGACCTCGTTGACTGCGCGAACCGCCTCGCCGGGGAGCTCTCGTACGGCCAGCAACGCCGCCTGGAAATCGCCCGGGCCATGTGCACGCGGCCTCAGGTGATCTGCCTGGACGAGCCGGCCGCTGGCCTCAACCCACAGGAAACCGAAGCGCTGAGTGGCATGATCCGCCATCTGCGTGACCACCACGACATGACCGTGGTGCTGATCGAGCATGACATGGGCATGGTGATGAGTATTTCGGATGAAATCGTGGTACTGGACCACGGCAACGTGATCGCCACCGGCAAGCCCGAGCAGATCCGCAACGATCCCAAAGTGATCGCGGCTTACCTGGGCGCCGACGAGGAGGAACTGGTATGACTACGCCCATCCTCGAGCTCAAGGCCATTGACGTCTACTACGGGCCGATCCAGGCCCTCAAACAGGTATCCCTGCACATCGACCCGGGCGAAACAGTCAGCCTGATCGGCTCCAATGGCGCGGGCAAGTCCACGCTGCTGATGTCGATCTTCGGCCAGCCCAGGGTGGCCGCCGGGCAGATCTTCTACCAAGGCACGGACATCAGCCAGAAGTCTTCCCACTACATCGCATCCAACGGTATCGCGCAGTCGCCAGAGGGGCGTCGGGTTTTCCCGGACATGTCCGTGGAAGAAAATCTGATGATGGGGACCATCCCCATCGGCGATAAATACGCTGGCGAAGACATGCAGCGGATGTTCGACCTGTTCCCGCGGCTCAAGGAACGGCGCAACCAGCGAGCGATGACCATGTCGGGGGGTGAACAACAGATGTTGGCAATCGCCCGGGCGCTTATGAGCCGTCCCAAGCTGCTGCTGTTGGACGAACCCTCGCTTGGCCTGGCCCCAATTGTGGTGAAGCAGATTTTCGCGACGCTGCGGGAGCTGGCGCAGTCAGGGATGACAATCTTCCTCGTGGAGCAGAACGCCAACCATGCGCTGAAGCTCTCGGACCGTGCCTATGTGATGGTTAATGGCCAGATTCGCATGACCGGCACGGGCAAGGAATTGCTCGCCAACGATGACGTTCGGAACGCCTATCTCGGCGGCCACTGAGCCCACGCAAAGGCATTTCGCGGCCGGTCGGGAATGTGGAAAACATTTTTGAACTGGCCGTGGAATGCGACTTGAAGTCGCATTGACCGCTTACTTATCCCCAATTGTTATTAACCCCCAACTAACGTGGACCAGCCTGTTAATAAGTTGGTGGCACAACGCTATGCGCCGCGAATTCCGTGGCCTGTAGCCAGATGGTTATTTATTGAACAGCGCTGCGCAACACGGCTAAGTACCTAAATGTCAAGGCTTGACATGAAAGGCTCTGGCCGCTAAGTGAGCTGTGGATAACTCTGTGGGAAAGCGTTGGAAACGCGAGCCTAGAGGCCGCCGCGCAAGGCCTTGGTGAAATCCATTCCAAGGCGCTGACCCTCTGCCCAGCGGTAACGAAACGGGCATAAACCTCCGCGCAGTGATTGTGCCAGCCCCTCTGGGCGGGCATTCTGAGCAAAGAATACATTCACAAGCCGGCCTGGCGCTGGCGCATTCAGGAGAACGCAATGACGTCCACTGTCTTCATTACTGGCGCAACCTCAGGCTTCGGCGAAGCCTGCGCCCGGCGTTTCGCCGAGGCCGGCTGGTCCCTGATCATTACCGGGCGCCGCGAGGATCGCCTCCAGGCGCTGGCCAAGGAGCTTTCCGAGAAGGTAGAGGTGTTGCCGCTGGTTGTGGACGTACGTGACCGCAAAGCCATGGAAGCCGCCATCGACGGTTTGCCGGAGCAGTTCTCCACCCTCACTGCCCTGGTCAACAATGCCGGCCTGGCGCTGGGAGCGGATCCGGCGCCCAAGTGCGACCTCGATGACTGGGAAACCATGGTCGATACCAACATCAAGGGCTTGCTGTATACCACCCGCCTGCTGCTGCCCCGCTTGATCGCCCATGGCAAGGGCGCGGGGATCGTCAACCTGGGTTCCGTGGCCGGCAGCTATCCCTACCCGGGCAGCCACGTCTACGGCGGCACCAAGGCTTTTGTGAAGCAGTTTTCCCTTAACCTGCGCTGCGACCTGCAAGGCACGGGCGTACGCGTGACCGACCTTGAGCCGGGCATGTGCGAAAGCGAGTTCTCACTGGTGCGTTTCGGCGGCGACAAGGCCCGTTACGATGCTACCTACGCCGGTGCCGAGCCTATCCAGCCCCAGGATATCGCAGAGACCATTTACTGGATTCTCACCCAGCCGGCACACATCAACGTCAACCGTCTCGAAGTGATGCCGGTTACCCAGTCGTGGGCCGGTTTCGCGGTGCATCGCCAGTAACCAGGCCGAGTGCGTTCGCCAGCGCCTCCAGGCACGTATAGAGATGGTATGGGGTGGTGGAAGGCATATCGTGCCGGCTTACCACTCCGCTGGCATCACGGCATTCGAACCAGCCTTCCGGGCGCATGAACTGCTGTTGCAGTTGCAGCAGGCCGCAGGCCAGGGTGTCGACCCGTTCCGGCAACAGGCTGAGGGCGCGCAGGTATTCGGCGTGTGCCCAGATCCGGCGGGTGCCGTCGACCAATTTGCCGTCCGCGGCGAGCATGGCGCATACCGCCCCGTCACGCAGGCCCTGTTGTTCGGAGCGCAAAAGTGCCTGCGCCATGTCCTTGGCCAGCGCATGGGCGTTCAGGCGGGGGGATGAGGCCAGCAAGTAGAACCACTCGAACTGATGGCCCGGTTCATACCAGTTATCCACAGCCGTGCGGGGCTTTTCCAGCAACACGCCCTGTTGCGCATCGAAGAATTCACGGTGCATCGCATCGCACAGCGCGTCGAGCGCGGCACCGGTTTGCGCGTCCGGCCGTGTATCGAGGCTGGCGAGAAACGCTTCGGCCAAGTGCATCAAGGGGTTCTGCAATGGGCCACGCCCCAAGCTGCTCCAGTCCCGATCCAGGCACGCCTCGTAAAGGCCGCCCGGGGTAGCGAAACGTTGCACTGCCGCCAGCGCCTGGGTCAGGCCAGTTTGAGCTTCTGGTGCCTGCCGGGCGTAATGTGCGCAGGCAAAGACGATGAACGCGTGGGTGTACAGATCCTTGCGCGCGTCCAGCGGCGCGCCTTCAGCATCGATGCTGTAGTACCAGCCACCGTTCACAGGGTCCGCGAAATGGCGGTTGAGTGAGGCGAACAGCGACGCTGCCCGCTCGCGCGCGCCCGGGCGGTCGCCCAGCGAGGTGAACACGAACAACTGCCGCGCGCAGGCCATGGCGCGGTAGCGCTGCGGCGCAAGCGGCTGATGGCCCTCGCTCAATGCTTCGTAAGGCAACTCAAGGGCATTGTTCCAGCCGGGGCCTTCCCACAATGGCACGATGGTGTCGAGGAAATGCGCCCACACCGTGGCGTAGGTTTCGGCAAGCGGGGTGTTCACGAAGGAGGCAGGCATGGACGGCTTCATGGGCGGCAAATGGGCGCCACTCTAGCAGAAAACCCGGTTTTGGAGTGGCTTGGCGGGGCAGGCAAGGAGGGGGCGCACCACCCCCCAGAACAAAAACCCAGGCATCAACCATAGAATCTTCTACGCCGAGTATCCGTTCCCGGTTTCCGCCTGTGGCTTCAACCGGCCCCACGGTACGGAGTCAAGCCGTGAGCAGGTACCCACCCGCAATGGCGGCGCCCAGGCCAGCCAGGCGGACCAGCGGCGCCGCGGCGCGGGGCGTCCAGCGGACGACAACGTAGCCTGCCCCATGGAGGGCTGCGGTGGCAGCGATGAACCCGGCGGCGTAGGTCCAGGCGCTGGCCATTGCCGGGAGTTCAAGGCCGTGGGCCATGCCATGGCACAAGGCGAACCCGGCGGTGGCCAGCATCGCCACAGGTAGAGGTGGGCGAACCGCCAGCGCGACGGCCAGCCCCAGCGCCAACACAGAGGCAGCGATACCGCTTTCCAGCCCTGGCAGGGAAATACCGGCAAAGCCCAGCGCACCGCCTGCCAGCATGCTGGCCAGGAACGTACAAGGCAGGGCCCAGCGCCCGCGGCCTTGCTGTTGCGCGGCCCACAGGCCGACCGCGATCATGGCGAGCAGATGGTCCAGCCCACCCAGTGGATGACCGGCACCAGCCAGCAGGCCTTGGCCATGGCCAGGGTGGGCAAAGGCGGCGGCTGGTGCCAGGAGGAGGGTGAACGCAGCGAGTAGTTGGTTACGGGTCACGGTGGCTTCCTTGTGTAGTTCAGGCTGCGGTAAGCAGGCCTTGGCGTTCGATGAAGGCGATGATCGCTTCCAGCCCCTGGCCGGTTTTCTGATTGCTGAACACGAATGGTTTCTCGCCGCGCATCTTTCGGGTATCGCGGTCCATGCTTTCCAGCGAAGCGCCTACCTGGTCAGCGAGGTCGATCTTGTTGATCACCAGCAGGTCAGACTTGCAGATGCCCGGGCCGCCCTTGCGCGGAAGCTTGTCCCCAGCCGACACGTCGATCACGTAGAGGGTGAGGTCCGACAGTTCCGGGCTGAACGTGGCCGACAGGTTGTCGCCGCCGGATTCCACCAGGATCAGGTCCAGGCCCGGGAAGCGCCGGTTGAGCTGATCTACCGCCTCCAGATTGATCGAGGCATCTTCGCGGATGGCGGTGTGTGGGCAGCCGCCGGTTTCCACGCCGATGATGCGCTCGGGCGCGAGCGCTTCGTTGCGCACCAGGAAATCCGCGTCTTCACGGGTATAAATGTCGTTCGTGACCACGGCCAGGTTGTAGCGCTCGCGCAATGCCAGGCAGAGCGCCAAGGTGAGGGCGGTTTTGCCGGAGCCGACAGGGCCGCCGATACCGACACGCAGGGGTTGGCTGTTCATGGAATCTCCTAGGATCGAAAGAGGCGGCTGTACTGGCGCTCGTGCGCCATGCTGGCCAGGGCCAGGCCGAAAGGGGCGCTGCCGATCTGCGCGGGGTCCAGCGCGCAGGTCGCGCGATGGGCCTCTTCCAGTGCCGGCAGCAGTTCGCTGGTCAATTGCTGCGCCGCTTGTTGGCCCAGCGGGAGGGTTTTCATCAGCACGGCCAGCTGGTTTTCAAGCCAGCTCCATAGCCAGGCGGCCAAGGCGTCGGACGGGGCGATGCCCCAGGCTCGCGCGGCCAGCGCCCAACCAAGGGCCATATGAGGTTCTTCGAGGCTGTCGAGAAAGTCGCGCCCAGCAGTGTCGAGCTCCGCCAGGCCAAGCAGCAGCTGGCGCAACGAATAGCCCATTTGCCTGCTCTCCAGGTGCAGCTCTCGGGTTTCCCGGCTGGCCCGGTATGCCTCGCACGCCTGGCGAAGGCCAACCCAATCCTGGACGTGGGCCAAAGTGCAGTGGTTCAGCAGCTGGGCCGCATCGAAACGAGGCAGGTTAAGCTCCAGCTGGTCACGCAGCCAAGTGGCGGCGGTAGCCCGGCAGGTCACCAGCCCACTCTCGACCGCCAGCTCCAAGCCTTGTGAATAGCTGTAGCCACCGATAGGTAGTTGTGGGCTGGCCAGGCGCAGCAGTGCCCAGGCCCGATTCACCGAAGCGTGCCGAACTGGTGCAGGCGAGGCGCGTAGTTGAAGCCTTCCTCGCCTTGATGGGAATGATGGTGGCCGCCCCCATAGGCACCGTGTTCCGGCTGGAAGGGCGCTTCGAGCGCCTCCACCGTAGCGCCCAGTTGCTCGAGCATTCCCTTGAGCACGTAGTCATCGAGCAGCCGCAGCCAGCCATCCCCGATCTGCAAGGCGACGTGACGGTTGCCCAGGTGGTACGCGGCGCGGGTGAGCTCCAAGCTATTGGCACATGTGACTTGGAGCAATTGTTCAGGGCGCGCGCAAACGCGAACGACGCGGCCGTCTTCGGCCTCCAGGAAATCTCCATCACGCAGCGGCGGCTGCCCACGTTCCAGAAACAGGCCAACGTCTTCGCCATCAGCGGCGAAGCAGCGCAAGCGGCTTTTGCTTCGGGCTTCGTAGTTAAGATGAATCTCGGCTGCCCAAGTGGGCTGCGGGGGCATACGGCGATGTATCACAAGCATGGGGCAATTCCAGCAAGACCGGTATGGTGCCTAGAGCAAGGGCCTTGCCAAGCCAGGCGGCTGGAGCAAACAGGGAGGATTACACGGTGGGATGAGCGGAGATAGGGCGGGGGCGAGCGATGTCGTGGTGCGTGTGGTAATCGGTTGCACTGTGTTGGTGCGATTTGCCAACGAATCAGGCCCGCTAGGGAACGCGGGCCGGTTATTCGTAAGTCATGGGCGATTCTCAGGCAGTGGCGTTCAGGCTGCGATCGGCGCCATCTTGAGCGACGGTGTTGAGCGAACGGTCCGAGCCATCCTGAGCGACGGTGTTGAGCGAACGGTCCGAGCCATCCTGAGCGACGGTGTTGAGCGAACGGTCCGAGCCATCCTGAGCGACGGTGTTGAGCGAGCGGTCCGAGCCATCCTGGGCGACGGTGTTGAGCGAACGGTCCGAGCCATCCTGAGCAACGCTGAAGCCGTGGGTCACTACGAGAGCGGCGGTAGGCTTGGCTTGGGATGAAATGGCTTGCTCGGTGACAGGCAGCGCGAAAGCGCTCACGGTAACAAGGGAAAGGGCGGCGGCGAGGATCTGACGTTTCATGGTGGTGGCTCCGAGAGGGGGTTGGAAATCTGTCTACGGGGCCAATGCTACGCTGTGCTCGCCAAGGTGGAAGTTGATCATGGGAATGGTAACAATCGACCGGAATGATGTTAGAGATAGGCTTGAAAATCAGAGATTTACGGGCATTGAATGGTCGTCTGGCCTGTACTTCTGCCGATCCATCGGTATCCCGCGCGCCCATCATCGAACCTCTGCCGCCTCGCTGTAGTCACACCTTTGACCATCGTTAGCGCGCTCATGAGAAAGGGTCGCTGTAAGGAGATACCTATGTCCCGCCCGCTTCGCATCGCCGCCTGGACAGTCGCCGTCCTGCTCGCCCTACTCGTGGCCATCGTGGTCTTTATCGCAGTGTTCGACTGGAACCGCGTGAAACCGACCCTCAACGAAAAGGTGTCGGCGGCCTTGCACCGACCTTTCGCCATTAATGGCAACCTTGCGGTGGAGTGGGCGCGGCAACCGGATGAAGGTGGCTGGCGGGCCTGGGTGCCGTGGCCGCAATTCATTGCCGACGATATCAGCCTGGGTAACCCCGACTGGGCCAAGGCGCCGCGGATGGCTGGCCTCAAGCGGGTGGAGTTTCGTTTGTCCCCGCTGCCGCTGATTGCCCAGCACATCGTGATTCCGCGCATCAACCTGACCGAGCCCAGCGCTGACCTGCAACGGCTTAAGGATGGCCGGGCCAACTGGGACTTCGATCTCGGCCCGAAAGACGAAAACGCAGAACCTTCCAGTTGGGTGCTCGATATCGGCGCCATTGGCTTCGATAAGGGCCGGGTGACCCTCGACGACGCCACGCTGGCGACGCAGATGGAAGTGTTGATCGACCCCTTGGGCAAGCCGATCCCGTTCAAGGCGCTCGCTGGCCAGAGCGAAGCGGCCAAGGCACTGGACAAGCAGGGCAACAGTGCACAGGACTATGCATTCGGCTTCAAGGCAAGCGGCCGCTACAAGGGCCTGCCCGTAAAAGGAGAGGGCAAGATTGGCGGGCTGCTGGCGTTGCAAGATGCCGCTCAACCTTTCCCGGTACAGATAGATGTCGCCGCTGGCGACACCCGTGCCGCCGCCGTGGGCACGCTTACCGACCCTCGCAACCTCGGCGCGCTGGACCTTCACCTGAAGCTTTCAGGCAGCAGCCTGGGGAATCTTTATCCGCTGACCGGCGTTACCTTGCCCGATTCCCCACCTTACAGCACGGATGGACACTTGGTAGCACGGCTGCACGAAGCCAGCGGCGCGACCTTCCATTACGAAGGATTCAATGGCCGTATTGGTGACAGCGATATCCACGGCGACCTGGGCTTCGCCGCAACTCAGCCAAGGCCTAAGCTGACCGGCAAGCTGGTGTCCAATCAACTGCTGTTCGCGGACCTGGCGCCGCTCATAGGCGCGGATTCGAACGAAGAGCAAAAGGCCCGTGGCGGCGCGAGCCAGCAACCCGAGGGTAAGGTATTGCCCGTGGAAGCCTTCAAGACCGATCGCTGGCGCGCCATGGACGCTGACGTGGAATTCGCCGGCAAGCGCATCGTGAAGAGCGAAAGCTTGCCCATTACCGACCTCAACACGCATGTGGTGCTCGACGACGGCCGGCTCAGCCTCGATCCGCTGCGCTTCGGCGTGGCGGGCGGGCAGTTGAACGCCCAGATAGACCTCAACGGCCGCGCTGCGCCCTTGCAAGGGCAGGCACGGTTGAGCGCGCGTGGGTTCAAGCTCAAGCAACTGTTCCCGACCTTCGAGCCCATGCGCACCAGTTTCGGCGAACTGAACGGCGATGCCCAATTCACCGGCACCGGCAATTCGGTCGCGGCCTTGCTGGGCTCGTCCAACGGCAACTTGAAAATGCTGGTGAACGACGGCGCCGTAAGCCGCGACCTGATGGAGATCGCCGGGCTGAACGTGGGCAATTACGTGATGGGCAAGATCTTTGGCGACAAGGAAGTGAAGATCAACTGCGCCGCGGCGGACGTCGGTATCAAGGATGGGCTGGCCAGCACCAACCTGTTCGTGTTCGACACCGAGAACGCGGTGATCTACATCGACGGCGACGCCAACTTCAAGACCGAGCGCATGGACTTCAAGGTCACGCCTGAATCCAAAGGCTTCCGGCTATTGTCGCTGCGCTCGCCGCTGTATGTGCGAGGCACCTTCGGCCAACCTAGCGCCGGCGTGCAGACAGTGCCGCTGTTGCTGCGCGGGGCGGGCATGGTCGCGTTGGGCGCTGTGGTCGCCCCTGCCGCCGGGCTGCTGGCCCTGGTAGCGCCGAGCGGAGAAGCGCCTAACCAGTGCCGCCCGCTGCTGGAACAGATGAAGCAAGGGAAGGTGCCCCAGACGGTACGTTGATGGCATACCGATGCAGGAAGTCCCTAACCCTGCGGGAAGCAACTGTCTTGAGCTGTTTGCTGTCTAGCTCTCATTCGCGAGCTACGCCTTCGGCTTCGCCAGGCTCCCACAGGTGCACGCCTGAACTTGTGGAAGCGGCGGGGCCGGCGCATCCGGCGCTAGCTCGCGAATAAGGCGGCCATAAAAAAACCAGGCACATGCCTGGTTTTGGGTGCTTTAGCCCTATCAGCCAAGGTCGGCCAGGATGTCCGCCATGTCGTCGGCGTGTTCTTCTTCCTGAGCCAGGATGTCTTCGAAGATCCGGCGGGTGGTGGGGTCTTTTTCGCCGATGTACTGCACGATTTCCCGGTAGGCATCGATGGCGATGCGTTCGGCCACGAGGTCTTCGTAAACCATTTCCTTCAGGTTGTTCCCGGCCTTGTACTCGGCATGGGACAGTTCGGAGAGCTTGTCCGGGTTGAACTCCGGTTCGCCACCCAGCTGCACGATGCGCTCGGCCAGGCGGTCGGCGTGTTCGGCTTCCTGCTGAGCGTGCTCGAGGAACTCATCGGCGGCGACGCTCGCCTTCAGCCCAGTGGCCATGAAGTAGTGGCGTTTGTAACGCAAAGTGCACACCAGCTCGGTAGCCAGGGATTCGTTCAGCAGGCGGATCACTTCTTCGCGGTCAGCGGTATAGCCTTCGGTTACCGCGCCGTTGTCCACGTTCTGGCGCGCGCGTTCTCGCAAGGCGGCCTTGTCTGTCAGTTGCAGGTTAAGCATGGTTGTTCTCCAGGCGGTTCACGGTGGGTGCCGGCTCGCTCTGTTACGCCCATGGCGCCCGGCAAGCTCGGTTCAGATGTGAGTAACCGCCGCGCCGAAGGTTTCACCCGGGAGGCGCAGCGGTAGGGCTCACTTGGCCTGTTCGTTCTGTTTGCGCTGCTCGCAGGTCATGAAGCCTTTGGTATCAACCAGGCCGGCGCTGTTGAAGCTCACGTAATAAGCCTGCTGGTGGCCTTCACGGTTGAGAATGTAGTTGTTACAGGTGCCGTTGGTGGAGCCGGCGGTGCCTTCGACCACGGTGGAGGGCGGGCCGGCGATGGTGCGCACTTGCTCCATGGTCATGCCTTTTTCCACTTGCTTGACCAGGGGTTCGTTGCGGTAGGTCACGAAATCCACCGGGTTTTCCGGAGTGGTCTGGCAACCGGCAAGCATGGCGAGCGCGCAGGCAGCGGTCAGGGTTTGCCTAAACATGGGTATCGCTCCTTGTAGGGCCGAACTGGCTACAGCTTTTGGAGCTTTGTTTGTGCGCAAGAGTTCGATGTTTCATTACGCTGGGCGGCTACGCATCGGCCGCCCCGCTTAAGGCTGGTGGTACGACGTGTTCACTGGCAGACTGCCCATCCTTATTGCGGGGTTTGTTCGAGGCCGTATGCCCACGTTTTCCTCACGTCATGTACTGATCGCCAGTTGGGTGCTGGTTATCGGCGGGCTGCTGCTAGTGCTGCCGCTGCGCTTGCTGCCCAGCCTGCTGGCGGGCCTGTTGGTGTTCGAGCTGGTCAACATGTTGACCCCTCAACTGCAGCGGCTTATCGCAGGCCCCCGCGCGCGCTGGGTGGCCGTGGCGCTGCTCGGTACCCTGGTCGTCAGCGCGTTGGCGCTGATTTTCTTCGGTGCCTTCAGCCTGGTTCTGCACGAGGTCGAGAACCCCGGCGCCTCGCTGGATAAATTCATGGTGGTAGTAGACCGGGCCCGAGGCCAGCTGCCGCCAGCGGTGGATGCGTACCTTCCCGCCAGCGCCGCTGAATTCCGCGTGGCCATCGGAGCATGGATGAGCAAGCACGTGAGCGACCTGCAGTTGATCGGCAAGGACGCGGTGCATACCTTCGTGACCTTGCTGATCGGCATGGTACTGGGGGCGATCATCGCCCTGCAGCGCGCCTCCGATCACGCCGCCCGCCAGCCGCTGGCCGCTGCGCTGTATAAGCGGCTGACGCTATTGGTTCAGGCGTTTCGCAATATTGTGTTCGCGCAGATCAAGATCTCCCTGCTCAACACTACTTTTACCGCGATATTCCTGGCGGTGGTGCTGCCCTTGCTCGGGATCAAGCTGCCCCTGACCAAAACGCTGATCGTGATGACGTTCCTGCTGGGCCTGCTGCCGGTGATTGGCAACTTGATGTCCAACACGCTCATCACCATCGTGGGCTTGTCATTGTCGGTCTGGGTGGCGGTCGGCGCGCTGGCTTATCTGATTCTTATCCACAAGGTGGAATACTTCCTCAATGCCCGCATCGTGGGCGGGCAGATCCGCGCCAATTCGTGGGAATTGCTGCTGGCGATGCTGATCTTCGAGGCGGCGTTCGGCTTGCCCGGCGTAGTAGCCGGGCCTATTTATTACGCTTACTTGAAGAGCGAGCTGCGCGAGGCGGGGCTGGTTTAACCGTACCGCCGCCAGGCTTCGATCGCCAGGCCGCTGCCGATGCTGCCGAAACGGTTACCTTCCACATGGCGGGCATTGGGCAGCATGGCCGCTACGCTGTCACGCAGGGCCGGGATGCCGCTGGAGCCACCGGTGAAGAACACCGTGTCCACCTGGGCTTCGCCGATGCCGGCGCGCTTGAGGGTTTCGCTCACGCTGTTGCGCACGCGCTCGAGCAGGCCTTCGATGGCGCTTTCGAACAGCACGCGGGTCAGGTCCGCGCTCAGCCCCGGCTCGATGCGGCCCAGGTCCAGCAGGCGGTTGGGCGCCTCGGTGAGCTGGATCTTGCTTTCTTCCACTTCCATGGCCAGCCAGTGCCCGGCCCGCTGCTCGATCAGCCTGAACAGCCGGTCGATGCCCAAGGTATCCTCGATGTCATAGCGCATGTTGCCCAGGGCAATCTGTGACTTCTGCAAATACACGGAGTTGATGGTGTGCCAAGTGGCCAGGCTCAGGTGGAAGCTGGTGGGCATCAAGGCCTGGCTCTTCATCCGGCTGCCATAGCCGAACAGCGGCATCACGCCTTGCAGGCTCAGTTGCTTGTCGAAATCGGTACCGCCCACATGCACGCCGCCGGTGGCGAGGATGTCGCTTTGGCGCTCGGTGAGCGCGCGACGCTCCGGTGCCAGCCGCACCAGTGAAAAGTCCGACGTACCGCCGCCGATGTCGACGATCAGCACCAGCTCCTCGCGGTCGATGCCCGACTCGTAGTCAAAGGCCGCGGCAATCGGCTCGTACTGGAACGACACGTCCTTGAAGCCGATCTTGCGCGCCACGGCGGCCAGGGTGTCTTCGGCTTCCTGGTCCGCCGCAGGATCTTCATCCACGAAGAACACGGGGCGGCCGAGCACCACCTGGTCGAAGCTACGGCCACCGGCCTGTTCGGCCCGCTGCTTGAGTTGTGTGATGAACAGGCCCAGCAGGTCCTTGAACGGCAGCGCGCTGCCCAGCACGCTGGTGTCGTGCTTGATCAGGCGCGAGCCCAGCAGGCTCTTGAGCGAGCGCATCAGCCGGCCTTCATAACCTTCCAGGTATTCCTTCAAGGCCAGCCGGCCATAGACCGGGCGGCGCTCTTCGGCATTGAAGAACACCACGGACGGCAAAGTGATCTTGCCGTCTTCGAGCGGCAGCAGGGTGTCCTCGCCGGGGCGGTACCAGCCTACCGTGGAATTGGACGTACCGAAGTCGATGCCGCAGGCGCGAGCGAAGGGAACGGAGGTCATGTATCGGCCCTGGGGGAAAAACGGCCGCGCAGTGTATGTCAGGGTCAGCGGAAATCGAAGGGCAAGCGTCGGTTATTTTGGTAGCCCGGTGCCTTGAAAGAAGCGCATCGGCCCCCCATCTGGAAGCCATTCCCGCGCGAACCTTTGCCACAGGCAACGTCTGATTGAAGGACGCCCTCGCGCTTTCCAATTTGCAGGTGGTACCCATAGATGGATTTCAAAGACTACTACAAGATACTTGGAGTGGAGCCCAGCGCGGATGAGAAGACCATCAAGGCCGCCTACCGCAAGCTTGCTCGCAAGTATCATCCTGATGTGAGCAAGGAGCCCAATGCCGAGGCGCATTTCAAGGAAGCGAACGAGGCTTACGACGTCCTGAGCAGCCCGGAGAAGCGCGCCGAGTACGACGAGCTTCGCAAGTATGGCGTGCACGGCAGGCCGTTCCAGGCACCGCCAGGCTATGGCGGCGGCGGTAATTTCGGCGGCGACACGGCGGATTTCTCCGAGTTCTTCAGCTCGATCTTTGGTAATCAAAGCCGCGCAGGCAACCCGTTCGGCAGTGCTCGGGGGCAATCGCGCAACAGTAGCCGCCGGGGCAAGGACGTCGAGCTTGAGCTGGCGCTTTTCCTGGAGGAGACGCTGGCAGGGGAATCCAAGCAGGTCAGCTTCCGAGTGCCTCAGTACAACGCCGCCGGCCATCCCGCGGGCAGCGTTACCAAAACACTGAACGTGAAGATCCCGGGTGGCGTTGCCGATGGTGAGCGCGTACGCCTCAAGGGGCAGGGCGGGCCCGGGCACGCCGGCGGCGAAGCAGGGGACCTGTACATCACCATCCGCTATGCGCCGCACCCACGCTTCACCCCCGAAGGCACCGACCTTGTGGTTGAAGTGCCCGTCGCGCCTTGGGAACTCGCGCTGGGCGCGAAGGTGCCGGTGCCTACGCTCACGGGGCGAATCAACCTCACCATCCGCCCTGACAGCCATAACGGCCAGCGCCTGAGGGTCAAAGACAATGGCTTGCCCATCAAGGGCGGCGGCCGGGGAGATCTGTTCGTGCAACTCAAGGTAGTGATGCCACCGCGCAACGAAGCGACCCGCGAGCTATGGGAAAAACTCGCCAGCAAGGCGGGGTTCGATCCTCGCGCGTGATCTGGCCGCAAGCTTCGCCCGCTTCCCACAGGTTGCTCTCAGGGCATCAGGATCAACCCTGTGGGAGCTGGGCGCAGCCGCAGGCGGAGCTCGCGAACAGGGACGTATGGATCAGAACAGAAAATACCGCTGGGCCATGGGCAGTTCGTCCGCCGGTTCGCACCACAGCAGTACGCCATCGGCCTTGACCTGGTAGGTCTGCGGGTCCACTTCGATGTCGGGCTGGTAGGTGTTGTGGATGAGGTCAGCCTTGCTCACGGTACGGCAGCCTTTCACCACGGCGATGATTTTTTTCAGCCCCAGTCGCTCCGGTACGCCTGCGTCTTTCGCGGCCTGGCTGATGAAGGTCAGGCTGGTGGCGTGGCGGGCGCCGGCGTAGCTGCCGAACATGGGGCGGTAGTGCACCGGCTGCGGCGTGGGAATGGAGGCGTTGGCGTCGCCCATCAAGCTGGCGGCAATGGTGCCGCCCTTCAGGATCAGGCTTGGCTTGACCCCGAAGAACGCCGGGCGCCACAGCACCAGGTCGGCGAACTTGCCCACTTCGATCGAGCCTACCTCGTGGCTGATGCCATGAGTGATCGCCGGGTTGATGGTGTACTTGGCGATGTAGCGGCGCGCGCGGAAGTTGTCGTTACGCTCGCTGTCCTCAGGCAACGGCCCGCGTTGCTTGCGCATCTTGTCGGCGGTTTGCCAGGTGCGGGTGATCACTTCGCCCACGCGCCCCATCGCCTGGCTGTCCGAGCTGATCATGGAGAACGCGCCCAAGTCATGGAGGATGTCCTCCGCGGCGATGGTCTCCCGGCGGATACGGCTTTCCGCGAAGGCGACGTCCTCGGCAATGCTCGGGTCCAGGTGATGGCAGACCATGAGCATGTCCAAGTGTTCGTCGATGGTATTGCGGGTAAAGGGCCGGGTGGGGTTGGTGGAGCTGGGCAGCACGTTCGGCAAGCCACAGGCCTTGATGATGTCCGGGGCATGGCCACCGCCCGCACCTTCGGTGTGGTAGGTGTGAATGGTCCGGCCCTTGAACGCGCCCAGGGTGGTTTCCACGAAGCCGGATTCGTTGAGGGTGTCGGTATGGATCGCCACCTGCACATCGTACTGATCGGCCACCGCCAGGCAGTTGTCGATAGCGGCGGGCGTGGTGCCCCAGTCTTCGTGCAGCTTGAGCCCGATAGCCCCCGCTTCGACCTGTTCGATCAATGGCCCCGGAAGGCTGGCGTTGCCCTTGCCGGTGAAGCCCATGTTCATCGGGAAAGCGTCGGCGGCCTGGAGCATCCGCGCCATGTGCCACGGGCCAGGGGTGCACGTGGTGGCGTTGGTGCCCGTCGCCGGCCCGGTGCCCCCACCGATCATGGTGGTGACCCCGCTCATCAGCGCCTCTTCGATCTGCTGGGGGCAGATGAAGTGAATGTGGGTGTCGATGCCGCCCGCGGTCAGGATCATGCCTTCGCCGGCAATCACTTCCGTGCTGGCGCCCAGTGCGATGGTCACCTCTGGCTGGATGTCCGGGTTGCCCGCTTTGCCGATCGCGGCGACGCGGCCATTTTTCAGGCCTACGTCCGCCTTGACGATGCCCCAGTGATCGAGGATCAAGGCATTGGTAATCACGGTGTCCACGACTTCCGCCGCCATCAGTTGCCCTTGGCCCATTCCGTCACGGATCACCTTGCCGCCACCGAACTTCACTTCTTCGCCATAGCTGGTGAAATCCCGTTCCACTTCGATCCACAGGTCGGTATCGGCCAGCCGTACTCGATCGCCAACGGTGGGGCCGAACATGTCGGCGTAAGCTTGCTTGCTGATTTTCATCCACAATCCCCGGATCAAGCTTCAAGCCATCAGCTTCAAGCTACAAGTAAGTCTGCGGCGCTGTTCGGGCCGCGTGAATGCTCAAGTTCGACGCGGCTTTTACCTGCCGCTTGTAGCTTGCAACTTGAAGCTTTATAGATCGCCCATGATCCGCCCGGCGAAGCCGTACACCCGGCGCAGGCCGGCCAGGTCTACCAGTTCCACTTCGCGGGACTGCCCCGGCTCGAAGCGCACGGCGGTGCCGGCCGGGATATTGAGGCGCATGCCGCGGGCGGCGGGGCGGTCGAAAGTGAGGGCGTCGTTGGTTTCGAAGAAGTGAAAGTGCGAGCCCACCTGGATCGGGCGGTCGCCACTGTTAGCCACGGTGAGGCTGACGGTGCGGCGGCCGGCGTTGAGTTCGATCTCGCCGGCGTCGATGCGGTATTCACCTGGGATCATGCGCGGGGTCCTTGCAGGATTCTGTAATACAGGGAGGTAGGGCGGTATGTGCCGTCGGGCGAGCAGGCGTAATCGGGTATCTCCCCGGCGCGCTGGTAGCCCAGGCCCTGATAGAAATGCTCCGCCGCCGAGCCGGTTTCAGTGTCCAGAAACAGCAGCCCACGCTGGAGTTGGCGCGCCGTGGTTTCGAGTTCGAGCATCAGTTGCGCGCCCAGGCCATGACGGCGGCTGTCGCTGCGTACCAGCACCTTCTGCACTTCGGCCCGGTTCAGCCCGTTGGGCTTCTGGCACAGCCCCAGCTGCGCGGTCGCCAGCACTTGTTCATGCTTGACGACCACCCAGAGCAAACGGCTGCCTTGGTGCAATTCACTGTGCACCTGGGCGAAATAATCGGCCGCCGCGGCCGCGTCCAGATCCTCCAGGAAGCCGATGGAGGCTCCGTGGCCGACCGCATCGAGTAGCAGCTCCACCAGGCCTGAGCGGTAGTGGGCGAAGCTTTCCACGGTAACGCGACGCAACTGTGCAACGTTCATGGCTTACTCCGGTCTTGAGGGCGGCGCGGCGCCAGGGGCAAGAATCAACTGCATGAAGGTCAGGTCCAGCCAGCGGCCGAATTTCACGCCCACCTGTGGCATCTGCCCGGTGGTGATGAAACCGTGCCGCTCATGCAGGCGGATCGAAGCCGCGTTGCCGCTTTCGATCGCCGCCACCACGACATGCTTGCCGCAATCGCGCGCGCGCTCGGTCAGCGGGCCGAGCAATTTCGCGCCGATGCCCAGCCCCCGCTGCCCGTCACGCACGTACACCGAATTTTCCACACTGTGGCGGAAGCCATCGAAGGGGCGCCAGTCGCCGAACGAGGCATAGCCCAGGACCTCTCCGGCGGCGTCGACGGCCACCAGGATCGGGTACCCCTGCTGCTGGCGCAGGTCATACCACGCCTGGCGGTTTGGCAGATCCACCAGGTTGTCGTTCCAGATGGCCGTGGTGTTGGCCACAGCGTCGTTGTAGATCTGAAGAATGCCCGGCAGATCCGCCGGGGTGGCATCGCGTATTTCGATAGTCATTGCGGCGCTCAAGCGATTGGCTGGTGCACGGTCACCAACTTGGTGCCGTCGGGGAAAGTCGCTTCCACCTGGATTTCCGGGATCATTTCAGCAATGCCTTCCATCACCTGATCGCGGCTGAGCAGCGTGGTGCCGAAGTGCATCAGCTCGGCCACGGTTTGACCATCGCGGGCGCCTTCGAGCAGCGCGGCGGAAATGTACGCCATCGCTTCGGGGTAATTGAGTTTCAGGCCGCGGGCCAAGCGCCGCTCGGCCACCAGGCCGGCGGTGAAGATCAGCAGCTTGTCTTTCTCGCGGGGAGTCAGGTCCATGTGGGTTTGTCACCTATGTCTATGTGGCCCAGATGCGCGGAGGTACCGCATCCCGGCCGAGTAATTGAGGGCGCAACAGCCGCCAGAGGCTGATCAGCCAGTCCCGCGCATGCAGGGCTTCGCTGGCCAGGCAGCGGGCGACCACCAGCCCCGGCAACTGAGTGAGATCACCCTGCCCGAGGCATGGCAGCGCCCGGCATTGCTCCAGCAACTCGGCGCTGGCCTGGCCCGTAATGATCAGAGTGGCGAACACGGGTTGGCCGCGCAAGCCGATCGGGGAGGCCAGCAAGCGATCATTACCCACGAGGCGCTGGCGCTCATGCCAGATCAGCTCGCCGTTGCGTGCGATGTCCAGCGCGCTCTGGAAGTAACCCAACGCGAACGCCTCCCCGCTGGCGGGTCGACCGAGCGCTACCACATCCCAGTAGCAGAGGCGGGCATCGCCTTCCAGGTTGATACAGGTTTTCAATTCAGCTTGGGCGCCGCTGAACACGATCGTTTCCTGAGGGAGCCATTCCAGCGTGGCGCCCGCGCTTGCGTGCAGTTCAAGGGTTTGGCTGGCGGCGCTGTCGGCGCGGTACCACTTGGCCGCGCCGGGGCTGGTGAGCTGGGCCCAGGCACCTTCGCCCACGCTGGCCGACAGGGCCAGCCGATCACCGCCGGCGATGCCCGCGGGAGGGTGCACAACGATGTGCTGGCACACCTGCGGGCCTTCGGGATACAGGTGCTTTTGCACGCGCAGCGGGCCAAGGTGGCGCCGGCGGACAGGGCGGGTCGCATCGCCATCGCGGGCATAGGCCAGGTCCAGCTCGGCATGCCAGCGGGGAACGAAAAGGGCGGGGTTGGCGGGTAGGTTCATTCGGCTTCAGTCAGATGGTCACCAGGCCGCGAACGCCGTCGGCTTCCATGTCGGCGCCGCGCCCTTCGCGGATGATTTCGCCTCGGGCCATGACCATGTAGTGGTCGGCCAGCTCGGCGGCAAAGTCGTAGAACTGCTCGACCAGCAGAATAGCCATGTCGCCCCGGGCGGCCAGTTTGCGGATCACCGCGCCGATTTCCTTGATCACTGACGGTTGGATGCCCTCGGTGGGCTCATCCAGAATCAGCAACCGTGGCCGGCTGGCCAGAGCTCGGCCGATTGCCAGTTGCTGCTGTTGCCCGCCAGACAAATCGCCACCGCGGCGGTGTTTCATTTCCAGCAGCACCGGGAACAGTTCATAGATGAAGCCAGGCACCTCCCGTGCTTCACGTGCCGGGAAGCGGGACAGGCCCATCAGCAGGTTTTCTTCCACTGTAAGCCGCGGGAAAATTTCGCGCCCTTGCGGCACATAGGCAATGCCGGCGTGCACGCGCTGGTGCGGCTTGAAGCCGGTGATCGGCTTGCCTTCCCAGCGAACCTGCCCCTCCTTGGCCGGGAGCAGGCCCATCAGGCAACGAAGCAAGGTCGTTTTACCCACCCCGTTACGCCCGAGCAGGCAAGTTACCTCACCTACCCGCGCTTCGAACGAAAGGCCCCGCAGGATGTGGCTGCCGCCGTAGTACTGATGAAGCGTTTCGACCTGGAGCATGTTCTTATTCCTTTGGTTCGGCGCATCCTTGGTAGGCGTGAGCGAAGCTCGCGAAAATGAGCAAATCGTTCGCGAGCTTCGCCCGCTTCCTACGGGCGTCAACGGCCCAGGTAAACCTCGATGACACGTTCGTGGGCCTGCACTTCTTCCAGCGAGCCTTCGGCCAGCACGCTGCCCTGGTGCAGCACGGTCACGTGGTCGGCGATGGTACCCACAAAGCCCATATCGTGCTCTACCACCATCAGGGACCGCTGGCCGGCCAGGGTCTTGAACAGCTCGGCGGTAAATTCGGTTTCCGCATCGGTCATGCCCGCCACCGGTTCGTCCAGCAACAGTAGCTGCGGATCCTGCATCAGCAACATGCCGATCTCCAGGAATTGCTTCTGCCCATGGGACAGCAGCCCCGCCGGGCGAGACGCCGAGGCCGTGAGGCGGATGGTTTCAAGGGTTTCATCGATATGGTCCCGCTGCTCGCCCTTGAGCCGCGCCCTGAGGCTGGCCCACACGGATTTGTCCGCCTTCTGGGCCAGCTCCAGGTTTTCGAACACAGTCAGCGCCTCGAAAACGGTGGGCTTCTGGAATTTGCGGCCGATCCCGGCCTGGGCAATCTGCACTTCGCTCATGCGGGTGAGGTCCAGGGTTTCGCCAAACCACGCGCCGCCGGTCGTGGGCCGGGTTTTGCCGGTGATCACGTCCATCATGGTGGTTTTGCCCGCGCCGTTGGGGCCGATGATGCAGCGCAGCTCCCCCACGCCGATGTAAAGGTTGAGGTTGTTCAGCGCCTTGAAGCCATCGAAGCTTACGCTGATGTCTTCCAGAGTCAGGATGGTGCCGTGCCGGGTATCCAGCCCGCCTGCGTTGACGCCGCCCAGGCCAATGGCATCGCGGCTGGTGCCGGCGTCCTGGTTAGGGTCCAGCGCAGGTTCAAGCATGAAGTCCGGGGTTGGGGTGATTCTCATGACTCACCTCGCTTGTTCAGCAGGCCGATCACGCCCTTGGGCAGGTACAGGGTTACCACGATGAACAGTGCCCCAAGGAAGAACAGCCAATATTCGGGGAAGGCCACGGTGAACCAGCTTTTCATGCCGTTGACCAGCCCGGCGCCGAGAAGGGGGCCGATCAAGGTGCCACGCCCGCCCAGCGCCACCCATACGGCGGCCTCGATGGAATTGGTGGGGGACATTTCGCTGGGGTTGATGATCCCTACTTGCGGCACATACAGCGCGCCGGCCAGCCCGCACAGCACGGCGCTGAGTACCCACACGAACAGCTTGAAACCGCGCGGGTCGTAGCCGCAGAACATCAGCCGGTTCTCGGCATCGCGCAGGGCGGTAAGAATGCGCCCGAACTTGCTTTTAGCCAGGCGCCAGCCCACGAACAGGCTGGCCAGCAGCAGCGCGACAGTCAGCAGGAACAACACCGCCCGCGTGCCTTGAGAGGTCACCGAGAACCCCAGCAAGGTGCGGAAGTTGGTGAAGCCGTTGTTGCCGCCCAAGCCGGTTTCATTGCGGAAAAACAGCAGCATGCCAGCGAAGGTCAGGGCTTGGGTCATGATGGAGAAATACACGCCCTTGATCCGCGAACGGAAGGCGAAGAACCCGAACACCAGCGCCAGCAGCCCCGGCGCCAGCACCACCAGGCACATGGCCCAGAGGAAGTGCTGGGTGCCGGCCCAGTACCACGGCAATTCGGTCCACGACAGGAACGTCATGAAGGCGGGCAAACCGTCGCCTGCCGCTTCGCGCATCAGGTACATGCCCATGGCATAGCCGCCCAGGGCAAAAAACAGGCCGTGGCCCAGGGACAACAGCCCCGCGTAGCCCCACACCAGGTCCAGCGCGAGCGCTACGATGGCGTAACAGAGGATTTTGCCCACCAGGGTCAGCGTGTAGGCCGACACTTGTAGGCTGTTGCTCTCGGGCAGCAATGACAGCAGCGGGAGCGCCAGCAGAACCAGCACCACCACCACGCCCACGGCAATCGATACGCGCGGCCCGGCCTTGCGCGCGACGGTAACCATCAAAGGCTGATTCATCAGTCGATCACCCGTCCTTTCAGTGCGAAGAGCCCTTGAGGGCGTTTCTGGATGAAGAGGATGATCAGCGCCAGGATCAGGATCTTGCCCAGCACCGCGCCGATCTGTGGTTCGAGGAATTTGTTGGCGATGCCCAGGCCGAAGGCGGCGCAAATGCTGCCCGCCAACTGGCCTACGCCACCTAGCACCACTACAAGGAAGGAATCGATGATGTAGCTCTGCCCCAGGTCCGGGCCCACGTTGCCGATCTGGCTCAGGGCAACGCCGCCCAGGCCGGCGATGCCCGAACCCAGGCCGAACGCGAGCATGTCTACGCGACCGGTTGGCACGCCGCAGCACGCGGCCATGTTGCGGTTCTGGGTCACGGCGCGCACGTTCAGGCCGAGCCGGGTCTTGTTCAGCAGCAACCACGTCAGGCCAACCACGAACAGCGAGAAACCGATGATCACGATGCGGTTGTACGGCAGCACGAGGTTAGGCAGCACCTGGATGCCCCCGGAAAGCCAGCCCGGGTTCGCCACCTCGACGTTTTGCGCGCCGAACACCACCCGAATCAGTTGAATCAGAATCAGGCTGATGCCCCAAGTCGCTAGCAGGGTTTCCAGCGGCCGACCATACAGGTGGCGAATCACCGTCCGTTCCAGCGCCATGCCGATGCAGGCGGTGACGAAGAACGCGACCGGCAGCGCCAGCAACGGGTACCAGGCCAACGCGGCGGGCGCGTAATGCTGGATCGCGACCTGCACCACGTAGGTGGTATAGGCCCCCAGCATCAGCATTTCGCCGTGGGCCATGTTGATCACACCCAGCAGGCCGAAGGTAATCGCCAGGCCAAGGGCCGCCAGTAGCAGGATCGAGCCCAGCGACAATCCACTGAACGCCTGGCCCAAAAGTTCGCCCACCATGAGTTGGCGATTTACTTGCACCAGGCTGGTTTGGGCGGCGGTGCGCACGGCGGCGTCGGGCTCTGCATCGGGCGCGAGCAAAGCGTGGAGCCGAGTACGCGCAACCGGGTCGCCGGTTTCACCCAGCAGCCGAACAGCGCGCAGGCGAACGTCGGCCGCCGGGTCGGTGAGCTGCAGGTTGGCCAGCGCCAGGCCTAGCGCGGCCTTGATGCCGACGACCTTTTCACCTTCGAATTGATGCTGCAGCGTGCCCACTTGAGCGGGCAGGGCGCTGCGTTGCAATTGCAGGGCGGCGGCCAGCCGCACGGCATCGTCATTGGACAGTAATTGGTGGCTGGCGAGAGCATTGTTCGCCAACCCTCGCAAACGGTTGTTCAGCCGCAGTTTTCGCGGTTCATCGGTAGGCGTAGGTACGTCCACGCCCGTCAGCTTGCCGTCGGCTTCGATGAAGGGATGTTTTTCGCTGTCGGCGGCCAGCCGCCCTTCCTGCACGGCCTGTAGCAAGGCGAGGCGCTCGGGGATGGGTTGCGCGGCCCAGGTTTCCAGCAATCGGGCCTGGCCCGAGGCATCGGCCGCGACAAAGTCACCGGCGTCGCTGGCGTGGGCGGCGAGCGGCAGCAGCAGGGCGAACAGCAATATCAGGCGATCAATACGCATCAGGCTTTTTCCTCGCGCCTCGGCGGCACCTGCCGGGGGAGGCAGGGCCGCAAACCCTTCGGGAACCCTTTCAGGGCCATATAGGCGGTGGATCAGTTGCTCTTCACCGGGTGGTCAGGCTTCTTGTCGTTGCCTGGGATGTACGGGCTCCATGGCTGGGCGCGAATCGGCTCTTTGGTCTGCCACACTACGTTGAACTGACCGTTGTCTTCGATTTCGCCGATCATCACCGGCTTGTGCAGGTGGTGGTTGGTCTTGTCCATGGTGAGCGTAAAGCCCGAAGGCGCCTTGAAGGTCTGCCCCGCCATGGCCTCGCGCACCTTGTCCACGTCGGTTGATTTGGCTTTCTCGACCGCCTGGGCCCACATGTGGATGCCCACGTAAGTGGCTTCCATCGGGTCGTTGGTCACGACCGTGTCAGCGTTCGGGAGGTTGTGCGACTTGGCGTAGGCCTTCCAATCGGCCACGAACTTCTTGTTCACGTCATTTTCGACGGACTGGAAGTAGTTCCAGGCAGCCAGGTTGCCCACCAGCGGCTTGGTGTCGATACCGCGCAGTTCTTCCTCGCCCACGGAGAACGCCACCACCGGTACTTCGGTCGCTTCCAGGCCCTGGTTGGCCAGCTCCTTGTAGAACGGAACGTTCGAGTCGCCGTTGACGGTGGAGATCACAGCGGTTTTGCCACCGGCGGAGAACTTTTTGATGTTCGCCACGATGGTTTGGTAATCGCTGTGGCCGAACGGGGTGTACACCTCTTCGATGTCTTTGTCGGCCACCCCTTTGGAATGCAGGAAGGCGCGCAGGATCTTGTTGGTGGTGCGTGGATATACGTAGTCGGTGCCCAGCAGGAAGAAGCGCTTGGCGGCGCCACCGTCTTCGCTCATCAGGTATTCGACCGCCGGAATGGCCTGCTGGTTAGGCGCGGCGCCGGTGTAGAACACGTTCGGGCTCATCTCTTCGCCCTCGTACTGCACCGGGTAGAACAGCAGCCCGTTGAGCTCTTCGAACACAGGCAGTACCGACTTGCGGGACACCGACGTCCAGCAGCCGAACACTACGGCTACCTTGTCCTGGGTCAGCAGCTGGCGGCCTTTTTCCGCGAACAGCGGCCAGTTGGACGCCGGGTCCACCACTACAGGCTCAAGCTGCTTGCCGTTTACCCCGCCCGCCTTGTTGATCTCGTCGATGGTCATCAAAGCCATGTCCTTGAGCGAGGTTTCGGAGATCGCCATGGTTCCGGAGAGCGAATGCAGGATGCCAACCTTGATGGTTTCCGCGGCCTGGACGGTCCAGGTCAAGCCCATCGCGGCTACGGAAGCCGAGAGGGTAAAAGCCTTTAGCAAACTGCGGCGCTTCATGTGCTATCTCCAGTGCTTTGGTTTTTTGGTATGGGCAGACGGCGTGCTCCTGAACGGACCATTGCAAGGGGTGTGCCGGAAGAACGGAACGGCCCGCCAGCGCGGAAGTTGACGGGTCGGTCAACCCTGGCGTTGCGCCAGGGCGGGGCTCGGACAGGGCGCTGGTGCAGGGTTGCGCCCTGTTATGGTGCTTCGGTGAGCTGCGCAGCCCGGCTGGCTCAGGCGGGTTCAGGTACCTTGCGCATCCATCGCAGAACCCCGTACTCGAGTGCAGCGACCACCAGCAACGAAGCGCCGACCAGAGGGAAGGCCACCCCAAGGGCAATCATTACCGCGACGGCGGCTTTCCACAGGGGCAATCCATGGCGCAGCGGGGGCACTCCCAGGCCTTTGGCGGGCCGGCGCTTCCACCAGATCACCAAGCCACTCACCGACCCCAGCAAGACCATCAGGCATACCAGCAGCACGATCAATTGGTTAGCGAGCCCGAACATCTTGCCTTCGTGCAGCATCACCGCCAGCTCTGTTGCCCGGGCCAGCAGGCCGTATTGTGCATAGCGCACATCCACCAGCACCTGGCCGGTGTATTGATCCACGTGCAGGGTGGCATCATTGCGTGGGTCGTCAGCGAACACCGCAACGGTGTAAACCCCAGTGCCGGTTTTGGGGAGGGTAATGCTGTAACCGGGGTGGACGCCCGCCCGGTTTGCGGTTTCGACCACGGCCTGCAGGCCCACCTGCGGTGCGGCAGGGCCGCTGTCCGCGCCAGCATGGCCCATGTGCTCGGCATGGGCGCCACCGCTCATGGGCATGGGGGTGGTTTCCAGTGCCCAGGGTACGGTTTGCCGTGCGGCGTCGTTCAAGGTGCGCGCCTTCACATCCGATAGCGGCACTTCGCTGAACATGCCGGTGGGGAAGCGGTTCCACAGCTCTGCGTACTGTTTGCCCCAGATCCCGGTCCAGGTCATGCCTGTAAGCAGCATGAACAGCAGCCCCAGCGACCCCCAGAAGCCGATCACCGCGTGAAGGTCGCGCCAGAACGCCCGGCCCCGGCTGCGCAGGCGCGGCCAGAACACCCCCGCGCCACCGCTGCCACGGGGCCACCAGAGGTACAGCCCGGAGACCACCAGTACGATCCCCCACCCGGCTGCAAGCTCCACCACCGCGTCGCCCACCTTGCCCACCATCAGCTCGCCGTGCAGCGCTCGCGCGATGGCTTGCAGGTTGTACAAGCCATGCTGGGTACCCAATACCTGGCCGGTGTAAGGGTTGATGAACAGATCCAGTGTCGCGCCGTTCACCTGCAGCACGAATTGGGCGCTGCTATCAGGGCTGGCGGGTGGCAAGTACTGGTCCACGATGGCGCTGGGGTAGGTTTCACGCACCCGCGCCAGTTGAGCATCGGCCGAGAGCGCCGTCTCTTGCGCCTGCACTTGCAGCAGGTGCGGGTACATGAGCGGGTCCAGCTGCGGCTTGAACAGGTAAATGATGCCGGTGATGGCAAGCAGGATCAGCACCGGGGCGACCAGCAAGCCTGCGTAGAAGTGCCAGCGCCAGGCCAGGTTGTAGAAGGAAGTGCGCATGATCGTGCCTCAGGGCTCAGAAGGTCAGGTCAACTTGGGTCCAGAGCGTGCGCCCCGGTTCGCGTATGGCTTCGGTCGCATCACCCGGGTAGCCGAAGCCGGCATTGCCCGCCAGGTTCAAGTGCTCGGCGTAATCCTTCCCAAACAGGTTATCTACGCCCGCGCTGAGCTTCAGTTGCGGGCTTAACCGCACGGCGCCATTGAGCGAAAACACGCCAAAGCCAGGGGTATCGCGGTAATCCTTGCCAACCACGTTGCCGCGGCCCGGGTCGGTACGGTGCTGAGCACTGACCACCCGCCACAGTGCACCGGCGCTCCAGCGATCTTGCAGGTAACCAAGCCCCAGGCGGGTATCCAGTGGTGGCATTTGGGCAAGGGGGCGGCCATCGCTGCGGTTTTCGCCCCAGGCATACGCGACAGTTACGTCGGCTTTCCAGTGTTCATCGATGTGCCAGGCGGCGCCTGCCTCCCCGCCAGCAATGCGTGCGCTCACATTACGGGCCACCGATTGGCCTGCGCTGTAGTCGAACAGAATGTAATCCGACACATGCCCCGCATAGGCCGATAGCCAGGCTTCAATATGCTCGCCCTTGTATTGCAGCCCGGTGTCCAGCTGTGTGGTTTTTTCCGGGCGGATACCGTCAAAGGCATTGGCGCTGCCCGCTGGCCCGCTGGTGGGGGAATACAGTTCCCAGTAATCGGGGAAACGCTGCGTATGGCCAATACCGGCGTAGGCCGTGACAGGCAGGCCCTGGAGGTCATGTTCGAAACGTAGGAAGCCGCTGGGTAGCGTGTCGCTACGGGTTTCGTTGGCCGTTGGGTTGGGGCGCAGGGCCATGCCGGAGCCCAGGGTTGCGCGGTAGTCCCTGGCCGTAGCGCGGTCCAGCCGCGCCCCGCCGATCCAGCGGCCACGCTCGGTGGCATGCCATGTGAGCTCGGTGAAGGCACCCAGGCTGGTCATCATCGCATCCCGCTCACGGGGCACGTCGCTGTAAGCACCTTCGCCCATGGCAGAGCGTTTCCGGTGCTCGCTGGTTTGCCCATCCAGCCCGGCTATCAGGGCCAGGTCTTGCCACTCCCAAGTGGCTTTCACACGCCCACCCAAGGTGCGCCTGTCGACGTTGCTGGCATAAGGGCCTGCCATCATGCCGCCGGTGGGCGGGGTACGGAGGCTGTAGTTGTCCATCACGTGGTCGGCATAGTTGTAATAGAACTGCGCTTCCAGGCCTTGAAGCACCTGCCCCAGCCCGTGTTGTTCCACGCGCAGGCCCAGGCTTTCACGCTTGAAGCTGGCGCCGTCCATGCCACGGCCGGCATAGCGGGCTTCCCCGTCGCCCTTGCCGGCGGACACTTCCACCAAGGTGTCCTCGTTTGGCGTCCAGCCCAGCGCAAGGTCGCCGTTCCATTTGCGCCAGCGCGACGGGACAGTGCCCCCATCGCCGGCGCGGTAGTCGTCGCCCTGGGCATCGTTGGCAATGAAACGGGCATACGCCTCTCGGCTCCCGGCGGCGGTGTCCAGGCGGCGCTCGAACCGGCCATTGGAGCCCGCCAGCAGGCTGGCCTCACCGCGGGCGCCTGGCTCGTCGAAGGTTTCGGGGTCCCGCTCGAACCGTACCGTACCGGCTGAGGCACCCGGGCCCCACTGCACGCTTTGCGGGCCCTTCACCACCACGAGGCGGTCGTAGCTCTGTGGTGAGATATAGGCGGTAGGCGCGTCCATCCGGCCAGGGCACGCGCCCACGATTTGCCCGCCATTGGCGAGGATATTCAGCCTGGAGCCAAACATGCCCCGCAGCACTGGGTCCCCATTGCTGCCACCGTTGCGAATGGCGCTGAACCCGGGAATGGTCTTGAGGTAGTCGGCGCCGTCGGTGGCCGGCAGCGGTTGCCGTGGCGCCTTGGGGTCGGTGGTGATGGTCAACGGCGATTCCGGAGCCACGGCAGTGACCACGGTTGGCGCGAGCTCCACGTCGTCCCGACGACCTGGGCGCGCATCTTCGGCGGCAAACGCCGTTGGGCTTGCAAGGGCGCCGATCAGCAGCGCCGCGGAACGCGGCGCGGGGCGCCACACAAAGGAAAAGGCAGGCATGGTATTCCCACAGCAATGAGCAATCGGGCACGCGCCGCTGCAGCCGGTGATACGGCAACCGGGGTTTGGCGCGTGATGGAAAGGTCAGGCGTGTGGGAAGGGTGGTGCGCGAGTGCGCGCGCCCGGGAATACCGGCTGAAGGCCATGGCCCTGGCGAGCCTGAACCAACAGCCTTGCGGTATGGGCAGGGGCGGCATCGGCCTGGAACTGCAGGGTTTGCGGCAAGGCGGGGCAGTGGAAGAACAGGCTGCAATAGCCGCATCGCTCCCACAAAGGGTGAAGTTGCTTGTCGCCGGCCTGGCTGGGTTGAGCCTGGCAATGCTCTATGCCCTCGCTCATGACCATTCCGGCATGCGCTGGCATGGGCGCCATCGAAGCGCTCCCGCCATGGTTCATCGGCATGGCCTGGGAGATCAACGGCCCGATGAACATCATCAGCACCGCGAAGAGGCTGATCCAGGCACTGGGGCGGCTATGAGGCCAGATACGCATCAGCCGCCGTGCTGGTGCATGCCAGCGCCTTCAGGTGGCTCGGCCAGAACCTGCACCTCCACGTTCAGATCGCCGGCCTTTTCGAAATGCAGGGTCAAAGGGAAGTGAGCGCCGTCCACCAGCTGGCGACGATCACCCAGGCCCAGCAACATGACATGGTTGCCCATGGGGGCGAAGCGAACCTGGCCGGCGGCGGGCACGATCATGCCGTCCACCTGCTGCATCTTCATCATGCCATCCGCCCCTATGTGCTCGTGCAACTGGGCCTCGGTAGCCAAGGGAGAACTTACCCCCGTGAGGCGGTCGTCGCTCATCCCCGTGTTACGTATCAGGAAATAAGCGGCAACGGTTGGGGCATTCGGCGGGAGCTGCTGCGACCAGGGGGCAATCACCTGAAGGTCGCCGACGCGATAATCCTCGGCGGTGGCGGTGCTGCCTGTCAGTGCAAGGACGAAAGCGAAGAACCATGGCAGCGAGCGCCGGTAGAAGGGCATGCGTAGCGTTCCGAGGCAGGAAGAAATCTGGCCGGTATTTAGCCAGAACCCTGGGCCGAAGTAAAAAGGGGAAATGTTACGATATTGCATGGATCAACGCCTCGGCACTCTTGAACTCACGGTCCACTGAAGGGAGCGCGGGCCGGGCCAGCATCAGCACCGGGAGCCCTCGCTCCCGCGCAACGCGCAGCTTGGGCTCGGTGGCCCCGCCGCCGCTGTTTTTACTGATCAATACATCGAAGCCAGCCTCGGCGAATAGGAGGCGTTCGTCATCGAGATGAAAAGGCCCCCGGGCCCCGATTACATTGCAGCGAGCGTTGCCAGGGTGGGGATCGAGGCAACGGAGGGTCCAGTATTGATGTGGCGGTATTTCATCAAGGTGCGCGAGAGGCTCTCGCCCCAAGGTGAAAAATGGCCGACGGAAGGCTTGCAGCGCCTGGGTCAAGGCAGCCCAGCCGGTCACTTCGCGCCAGTCGTCGCCGGGTTGCGGGTGCCAGCCTGGGCGGCGCAACGCCCAGCAGGAGATGCCTGCCAGCTTGGCGGCTTGTACCGCGTTGTGGCTCATGCGCGCCGCGTAGGGATGGGTCGCGTCAATCACCAGGCTGATGCCTTCAGCACGGATATAGGCGGCCAGGCCCTCCGGGCCACCGTAGCCGCCAACCTTTACCGAGCAGCGAAGATCGGTAGGTACCCGGCCGATGCCCGCCAGGCTGTAAACGTGTCGCGGGCCAAGTTCCCGTGCCACGCGAAGGCTCTCGGTAACCCCGCCGAGCAGAAGAATACGCTTCACCACGGCCCTCCGGCGCGGCCCACCACACCGCCCTGGCGGTCGATGGCGATCACTTCCACCTCTACCGACGCCGGGACAACGCTGCTGGCGAAGGCCAATGCCTGGCGGCAGACCTCATCCCCAAGAGGGATTCCAACAGCCAGCGCCTGGGCCAGGGCTTGCTGGCTGGTATTCGCGCCATGGATCTGCGCTTGCAGTTGTTCATTCGCGCCAAGGCTGGCCGCCCATCCCGCCAGCTGTGGCAGGTCGATTGCCGAATGCCGGCTGTGCAGGTCCATATGGCCCGCCGCAAGCTTGCTGATCTTGCCGAAACCGCCGCACAGGCTCAGCCGGGTAACGGGTACTTTGCGTAGGTGCTTGAGCACGGCGCCCACGAAATCACCCATTTCAATCAGCGCAATATCAGGCAGGCCATAAAGCTGGCGGATAGTGTCTTCGCTGGCGTTGCCGGTACAGGCGGCGATGTGGTCGTAGCCGTTGGTATGAGCCACATCGATCCCTTGATGGATGGATGCAATGTACGCCGCGCAGGAGAACGGCCGCACGATGCCGCTCGTACCCAGAATAGAAAGCCCCCCCACAATCCCCAGGCGAGGGTTCATGGTCTTGAGGGCAAGCGCCGCGCCATCGCGCACGCCCAATGTGACTTCAAAGCCGCCCTCATAGCCATGGACCCTCGCGAGTTGGCTCAGGTGCTGGGTCATCATCTGGCGCGGGACTGGATTGATTGCCGGCTCGCCGACGCCCAGCACAAGGCCGGGGCGGGTCACGGTACCTACCCCTTCGCCAGCCATGAACGCAACGCCGGGTGTTTCTGTCAGCCGCACCTGGGCATGTACCAGTGCCCCGTGGGTCACGTCTGGGTCGTCGCCCGCGTCCTTGATGGTTCCTGCTTCGGCCATGCCATTGGCCACGGCGCGGCAGAACTCCAGCCGCAAGGTAACGATGCGGCCCTTGGGAAGGGTGATCTGTAAGGCGTCATTGACCGTGCCGCCCAGCAATAGGGTGGCGGCCGCCAAGCTGGTGGCGGTAGCGCAGGTGCCGGTGGTCAGCCCACTGCGCAGGGGGGCGGGCTGTTCTGCGGTTTCGTCACGCATCGGCGGATTTGACCACATCGAGCAGCGTGATCGGCAGCGCCTGGCGCCAGGTCTGGAAGGTACCCAATGGCCGCGCCTGGGCGATCTGTACCCGCACCAGTTCCCCTCCATGGGTGGCCTGCCAGTGGAACAGCGCCATTTCGCTTTCCAGGGTTACGGCATTGGCCACCAGCCGGCCACCGGGCTTGAGCGCAGCCCAACAGCGGCTCAGCACGCCCTCGACGGTCACGCCGCCGCCAATGAAGATCGCGTCCGGGCGGGGCAGGCCGTCGAGTGCTTCCGGCGCGCGGCCAGGCACCAACTGCAAGCCTGGCACGCCCAGCGCATCCCGGTTACGTTCGATCAGCCCTTGACGGCCGCTGTCGGCCTCCACGGCAATGGCGCGGCAGTTGGGGTGCGCGCGCATCCATTCGATGCCAATGGAGCCACAGCCAGCGCCCACGTCCCACAGCATTTGCCCTGGCCGCGGCGCGAGGCGCCCCATGGTGAGCGCGCGAACGTCGCGTTTGGTCAGTTGGCCGTCATGCTCGAAGGCGCTGTCTGGCAGGCCACCGAGGCAACTGAGCGGTTGCGCGCCAGGGCCCCCGGCCAGCTCCAGCGCGATCACGTTGAGGTCTGCCGCCGCGCGGCCTTGCCACCGGCCAGCAGTGGAGCTGAGGTGCCGTTCATACGGCCCGCCGAGATGCTCGAAAACCTGCATCCGCGTGGCTTCGAAGCCCGCCGCGCACAGCAGCTCGGCTACGGCGCCTGGCGTATGCCCGTCATTGCTCAGCACCAACAACCGCGCGTTATCGTACAGGTGGCGATTGAGCAGGGCCGGGGAGCGCGCCACCAGGGAAATCACTGGGATGTCGGGCAGGGACCAACCCAGCCGCGCGGCCGCCAGCGACACGGAGGACGGCGCGGGGAGTACTCTAATGGCTTCGTCGGGCAACGCCCGGCCAAGGCTTGCCCCTACGCCATGGAACATCGGGTCGCCACTGGCCAGCACGCAGGTGGGCTGGCCGCGGCGCTCCAGTACCGGGGCAAGGGAGAACGGCTTTGGCCAAGCCAGGCGCTCGGCATTCAGGCAGGCAGGAAGCAAGGCCAGTTGGCGGGGCGCGCCGATGATCAGCTCAGCGCCTCGCAGCGCCTGCCTCGCTGATTTGCCAAGGCCTGGGTAGCCGTCTTCGCCGATCCCGACAATGGTCAGCCAGGGCAACATGAAGCATCCTCATGGGTAATCCGACAGGCTGGATTTTCATGCTGTCGGCCAAAGCAGGCATAATACCGCGCACTTCTGCTCAGAAGTGCCTTTTGACGATTGCCGGGTGATCTTTTGAACGAGCCATTGCCGGCCCCTCCGCCTGCTACACCGCCGCGCACTTCAGCCTGCCCCGGGCTGTTGCGCATCGTTGCCGCGCGCGATGGTGGGTTGTGCCGCATCAAGTTGCCCGGTGGCCTGCTCACGGCCGCTGGCGCCCGAGCCGTGGCCCGTGCCGCGCATCGCTACGCAAATGGCGCGGTGGATATAACCAACCGCGCCAACGTTCAGTTGCGCGGTATCGATCCGGCCCGGCAGCCGGCTTTGATCGCCGAACTGATGGCGGCCGGGCTTGGCCCCGCTTCGCCTGCCTCAGACGATGTGCGCAATCTCATGCTCAGCCCCTTGGCGGGGCGGGACCCGGCAGCCGCCTTCGATACCCGCCCATTGGCCAGCCAGCTGTTGCGAACGCTGGAGCACGATCCGCGTTATCACCGGTTGTCGCCCAAGTTCGCTATCCAGCTCGATGGCGGCGAGGCCCTCGCGGAGCTGCGCCACCATCATGACCTCTGGCTCTCGCCGCTGCGGATAAACGGCCGCTGGCATCTGGCGTTGGGGCTGGCCAGCGAGGTCCATGGCGCGACACCGGTGGCCGCGGTGCCGGCCGATCACGGGTTGGCCCTGCTGATGGGTGTGCTCGACCGTTTCCTCGAACTCGCCGGCCCGGCGCCTGGGCGGCTCCGAGAGTTGCTGAGCGGGGTATCGCCCGAAGCCTTGCTGGAGGCATTGCCGCTGCCGCTTGTTCGAGGGGGCCTGCCCGCCTTGCCGAAGCGCGTGGTGCCGCCCGCGCTGGGGATTCATCCGCAGCGGCATGCCGGGCAGGTGGCGATTGGCGTTGCGCCGGTGCTCGGTCGGCTGCCCGCCGATGCCCTCGATGCCCTGGCGTGCCTGGCCGACGAGCAGGCGACGGGGGAATTGCGGCTTACGCCCTGGCAAGGGCTTTTGATTCCCGACGTCACGGCGCAGGCGGCGCCTGGCCTGCAATCCCAGGTACGGGCGTTGGGCCTGCTGACCGACGCCGATCAGCCATTGGCCAGAACCGTGGCGTGTACCGGCTCGGCAGGTTGCGGCCGCGCGCTGGCCGATACCAAGGCAGACGCCCAACGGTTGGCCGGCTTGCTGGGCCGGCCGGTGCCGGTGCATATGAGCGGCTGCCCACGGTCCTGCGCGCATGCTTCGGTAGCACCCGCCACTTTGCTGGCGGTAGCGCCAGGCCGTTACGACCTCTTTTTCCGCGACCCGTCGGCGCCAGGCTTCGGCCGGCTGCAGGGGCGCGATCTCACCTTGCAAGACGCGGCGACGCTGCTCGCCGCCTGCTCATGGAGCGCATTTGATGATTGATTACATTCGCGATGGTCAGGCGATTTATCGCAACTCCTTCGCCACCATTCGCGCCGAAGCGGACCTCAGCCAGATCCCCCCGGACCTGGAAAAGCTGGCCGTGCGCGTCATTCATGCCTGCGGCATGGTGGATGTGGTCCAG
>Ga0265797_10000745_pt1 | contig 59231 bp, 54 predicted proteins | sample P2T30metagenome_FD_192433 | JGI IMG/M metagenome (GOLD analysis project Ga0265797, IMG submission 192433) | Plant litter microbial communities from East Loma Ridge, Irvine, California - P2 T30 | ecosystem: Environmental > Terrestrial > Plant litter > Unclassified | place: USA: California... | reverse complement strand
AGCGGGCCCTGATAGATCTTGCTGATGCCTCGAAGGCGAATGTGCGGCGCCTCGACGTACGGGTCAGGCGCTTGAAAGTTTTCCCCGGGCAAAGCCGTATTATCGATCAACCGCAGCGAAGGCGCGTTCATGGCTTACTCCTTCCAGCCGACCTGGTAAAGCGTACCCAGGGACTTATCCAGTGCAGCCTTCACCACCGGCGAATGCTGGTAGATATCAATGAATTTCGCCAACCTTGGGTCGTCTTTTTTCTTCCGCTGTATCACGAACTGAATCACGTACTCGGGGTGGTCCAGGCCATCGAAGAGCAGGGCGGATTCCGGATCGAAGGTCTTTGCCAGGCGAATGTAGGCGGGGTAGCCCTGCACCAGGTCGGCGTCGTCATAGGCCCGCACCAGTTGTACTGCCTCTACCTGGAGGATTTTCAGCTGCTTGGGGTTGCTGATGATGTCATCCTCGGTGGCCTTGTAGCCCACGCCTGGCTTGAGGCCGATCAGCCCTGCCTTGGCCAGCAACTGCAAGCCACGGCCGCTGTTGATCGGGTCATTGGCAATGGCGACCGACGCGCCCTGCGGCAGGTCTTCAAGGCGTTTGAAGCGCTTCGAGTACAGGCCCACGTTGTTGATGATCCCTGGCGCATAGGGCACGAGATCGAATCCCGCGGCCTGCTTGGCATTTTCCAGGAAGGGAATGTGCTGGAAGTAGTTAACGTCGATATCGCCGGCGGCCAGGCTCACGTTAGGGGCGATCCAGTCGGTGTATTCCACCAGCTCTACTTTCAGCCCCTGCTTTTCCGCTTCCGCCACGGCGGTTTCCAGCGGAATGGCAAACGCGGCGGTGGTGCCGACTTTCAACGGAGCATCGGCGGCGTGAGCACCGCCGGCGAGCAAGCCGGCACTGAGTAGCAGCACCCGAAGTGGGGTAAACAGGGAAGCCCGAACCATACCGTCCTCACGAAATAGATACCGCGCGCAGGCGGCGTGCATGTGATGGTCCGGTGGTCCGGTCGTTATACCCTAAAGGAGCTTGAAGAGGATTTGAAATAACCGTTGGTGCTTTGGTTAGAAGTGGAACAGTGCGGCTTCAGCCCAGGAATTTCCCAAGAAACTGCCGTGTGCGCTCATGTTGCGGCGCAGCGAACAGGGCCTTCGGGTCCCCTTGTTCGATGATCCGGCCCTTGTCGAAAAACACCACCCGGTTGGCCACGTCCCGCGCAAAGCTCATTTCGTGGGTCACGATCACCATGGTGCGCTTTTCTTCAGCCAGCCCACGAATGGTCGCCAGCACCTCACCTACCAATTCAGGGTCCAGTGCGGAGGTAGGTTCATCGAACAGGATGACCTGCGGTTCCATCGCCAATGCCCTGGCAATCGCCACACGCTGTTGCTGGCCTCCGGACAGCCTGCGAGGGTAGGCGTCTTCCTTGCCAGCGAGCCCTACCTTGGCTAAAAGCGAACGGCCGAGGGCCTGAGCGTCGGCGAGCGGCATCTTTTTCACCACGACAGGGCCTTCAATCACATTCTCCAGCGCGGTGCGGTGGGGGAATAGATTGAAGTTCTGGAACACGAACCCTACCTGTTGCCTGAGTTGCCGAACCGCGGCCTGCTGCCGAGCGATAGGCTGGGCGGCATCAATCTGTACCTTACCCACTTGTATACGGCCTGCGCTCGGTGTTTCGAGCAGGTTGAGACAGCGCAGGAACGTGGTTTTACCCGAACCGCTGGGCCCGATGATTGCCACTACTTCTCCTTCGTTCACGTTCAGGTCCACGCCGTCCAGCACGGTGGTTTCGTTGAATCGCTTGGTCAGGTGTTCCACCACAATCATTGCTTAACGCTCCAGGTCGTGGCGGTTGGCGCGCTGTTCCAGGCGGTTCTGGAAGTGCGCGAGGATGCTGGCCAGCACCCAGTAGATCAACGCGGCCGTAAGGTACATGGCGAAAATTTCAAAGGTACGCGCGGTTACCAGCTGCGCCTGGCGGAACAGCTCCGGCACCTGGATAGTGGCGGCCAGCGCCGTGTCCTTCACCAATGAGATGAAGCTGTTACCCAAGGGCGGCAGGGCCGTGCGCGCGGCTTGCGGCAGGATGGTCCGGCGCAGGGTTTGCGCCCGGGTCATGCCGATACTGGCGGCGGCTTCCCACTGGCCCCGGTCGATCGAGCTGATTGCCGAACGAAGGATTTCGCATGCGTACGCGGCCATGTTCAGCGAGAAGCCGATCAATGCCGCTGCAAGCGGGCTCAATTCCAGCCCTATCGACGGCAGCCCGTAGTAGATCAGGAACAGCTGCACCAGCAGGGGCGTGCCGCGAAAGAACGACACGTATACCCGCGACACCCCCCGCAGCACCATCAGCCGGGACAGGCGCATCAGCGCCAGGGCAAAGCCGAGCACGAGCCCGAAGAACATCCCGCCCAGGCTGAGAATCACCGTAAACCAGGCGCCCTGGAGCAGGAACGGCAAAGACTCCAGGGCGACGCGCAGACTTTCCTGATTCATTGCGTTACATCAGCGCCGAACCACTTCTGCGACAGCTGGGCAAGGGTGCCGTCCTTGCGCAGTTTGGCCAACGCGTCATCCACAGCCTTGAGCAATTCGGGCTCACCCTTGCGCAGGGCAATGCCGGCTTCCTGGCGAGAGAAGGCATCACCCGCCACGGCGAGGCGGTCGCCGGTTTTCTTGACCGTATCCAGCGCGGCCAGGCGGTCCACCAGGATCGCGTCGATGCGTTTGTTCATCAGGTCCTGGAACTTGGTGGGGTCGTCTTCATAAGTGCGTACATCCGCCTGCGGCACGTTCTGCTTGAGCCATTGCTCGTAGTTGGTGCCCAGGCCCACGCCGACTTTCTTGCCGGCAAGGTCCGCGGGTTTGCTGATGGAGCTGGCGTCTGCCTTGCGGGTCAGGGCTTGAATCCCGGACACCGTGTACGGTACCGAGAAATCATATTTTTTCTTGCGCTCATCGGAAATGGTCACCTGATTGATCACCACGTCCAGGCGCTTCGATTCCAATGCCGCGAGGATGCCATCCCATTTGGTCGGTTGAACGTCTGCTTTCACACCCAGCTCCTTGGCCAGCGCCTGGGAGAGTTCTACTTCGAAGCCGGTGAGCTTGCCGCTTTCGTCCACATAGCTGAAGGGCGGATAGGTACCCTCGAGGCCGACCTTGATCGCGCCACGGTCCTTGATTTGCTGAAGTTGCTCGCCAGCCTGGGCCTGGGCCCCGAAGGCGGTGGCAAGCACCAGGGCGGTGAGGGCGAACTGGCGACGCAGTGCGTTCAAGCGCATGGGAATATCCTTGTGAGTAAGGGAGGGTCAGGCTGACCAGGCATCGGTATAAGCGAAAAGCGCAGGGGCGCCGCCGGTGTGCAGAAACAGGATCGGGCCATCATCGAAACGCTGACGGCCCACGCCATCGAGCAAACCCGCCATGGCCTTGGCGGTGTACACAGGATCGAGCAGGATCCCTTCCTGCCCCGCCATCAGCTTGATAGCGGCCAGCGCGCCGGCGTTCGGCTCGCCATAGCGCGGGGCGTAATACTCATCCCACAGATGCACGTTGAAGTCCGCTGGCACAGGCACGCCCAACAAGGCGGCGGTGGCCTCCACCAGCTGGCGAACCTTCGGGCGCTGCTGCTCTTCATCGCGTGAAACGGTCACCCCGATCACCGGTAGCCCGGGGAGTTTTTCGCTCAAGGCAAGGGCCAGGCCGGCATGGGTGCCCGCGCTGCCGCTGGCCAATACCACGGCGGAGAACGCCACGCCGCTGGCGCTTATCTGCTGCGCAAGCTCAAGCCCGGCGCGCACGTAACCCAAGGTCCCGACAGGGCTGGACCCGCCAATGGGCACGATGTAAGGCTGCTTGCCGGCCGTACGCAGGCGCGCCGCCAAGGCTTCGAGGGAGGCTTGGGCATTGTCGAGGTTATCCACCAGCTCGACGCGGGCATCGAACAGGTCCAGCAGCAAGCGGTTACCGTTGTGCAGGTAATCGGCGTGGGTGGTGCCGGTGGGGTTTTCGAGCAGGGCGAAGCAGGCCAGCCCCAGGCGCGCGGCGATGGCGGCGGTCTGGCGAACATGGTTGCTCTGGATCGCCCCGGCGGTAATCAGCGTATCGGCGCCTTGGGCCAAGGCATCGGCGGCCAGATACTCCAGCTTGCGCAGCTTGTTGCCGCCCAGCGCCAATGGCGTGAGGTCGTCACGCTTGATGTACAGGTCCCGGCCCAGCCAGGTGGAAAGCCGTTCCAGCTTTTCCAGTGGCGTGGCGGTGGGCATCAGGTCCAGGCGGGCGAAACGGGAAAGCTGCTCGGTGATCATGAAGTATCCGATAAGTGGACGAACCGCGACTATAGGCATGGCTCCACAGCCAGGCAATACGTTCTCGACCGCACTTTGCCGAGCTTGTTACATATTCCTGCGCGCGAGGTGATGCGTAGAAACGGATATTTTTTGATGCGGGCAATATCCCGTACAGTAGGCGCCGGAGCGGCGCGTACCTGGGCCGTATGTACCGCCCTTAACCGCAGGAGAAGCAACGTGAGCGAAAATGGGCAAGGCTTGGGCCAGAACGGCGGCCATTGGCAACTCAAGCATATCGTGGGTGAGTTGCGCGCGGCGCGCGAACAGTGGCGTCGGCAGAACGGGCGCAGTTGCGGCTCCACGGGCGGCCGCGATCTGCCTTCCCGGGAGGCGATGGCCGATATCCTCGAGCTTTTGTGCGGCGCCTTGTTCCCCATGCGCCTCGGCCCGGTAGACCTGCGCGAGGAAAGCGAGGACTTCTATGTGGGGCATACCCTTGATGCCGCGCTGAACGGGTTGTTGACCCAGGCCCGCCTCGAACTTCGCTACGCCGGCCGCCATGGCCCATGCAACACCGAAGCGCTGGATGCTACTGCCCTGCGCCTGACCCAAGGTTTCGCCGCTGCCTTGCCGGGCATTCGCCGGCTGCTCGATACCGACGTGCTGGCGGCCTACCAAGGCGACCCCGCGGCGCGAAGCGTGGACGAAGTGTTGTTGTGCTATCCCGGCGTGTTGGCGGTCATTCATCACCGGCTTGCCCACCACTTGTACCAGGCGGGGCTGCCACTGCTTGCGCGTATCGCTTCGGAGCTGGCGCATTCGACCACGGGTATCGATATCCACCCCGGCGCCCAGATTGGCCCCAGTTTCTTTATCGACCACGGTACCGGCGTGGTTATCGGAGAAACGGCGATCATTGGCGAACGGGTGCGTATCTATCAAGCGGTAACGCTAGGCGCCAAGCGCTTCCCGGCGGCGGAAGACGGCACCCTGCAGAAGGGCTTGCCACGCCACCCTATCGTGGAAGACGACGTGGTGATCTATGCCGGGGCCACCATTCTTGGGCGTATCACCATCGGCAAGGGTTCGACCATTGGTGGCAATGTATGGCTCACCCGTAGCGTGCCGCCAGGTAGCAATCTCACGCAGGCGACCTTGCAGCAGGATGAAGGCAGCACGCGCTGACTCAGCCGCTTATATGGCCGCCGGTCGGCCGCCGCGGTTTGGCCTCGATGGATAAACATGTTTTAATTGAACGCTCGTTCAATTAAAACATGTTCGCATGCTGCGTTCATCCGGAGGCCCGACCTGTCCGTGAGCAGTCTTTCCGCACCTGTTCGTATGAACCCGCCAGTATTTGCCTTCGCCGCTGGCGCCATCCTCCTCTTCGCCGCCGTTGTGCTGGCTTTTCCTGTCCAGGCCGGGGCCTGGCTGTTGGCCGCGCAAAGCTGGGCCGCCAATACCGTTGGCTGGTACTACCTGCTGGCCATGACCCTGTATTTGATATTCGTGGTGGTAACAGCGTTGTCCGGCTATGGCCGTATAAAGCTGGGCGCCGACCATGACGAGCCGGAATTCAGCTACCTCTCATGGGCGGGCATGCTGTTCGCCGCTGGCATCAGCATCACGCTGTTCTTCTTTTGCGTTTCCGAGCCCCTCACGCACTTCTCCCATCCGCCTCAGGGCGAAGGCGGTACCGCCGCGGCCGGGCGCCAGGCCATGCAATTGCTATTTCTCCACTGGGGCCTGCATGGCTGGGGCGTGTTCGCGTTCGTAGGGATGGCGCTGGGTTATTTTGCCTACCGGCACAACCTGCCACTGGCACTGCGTTCGGCGCTGTACCCGTTGATTGGTAAGCGCATCAACGGGCCCATCGGCTACGCCGTGGACGGCTTTGGCATCATCGCTACCGTGTTTGGCCTGGGCGCCGACATGGGCTTTGGGGTGTTGCACCTCAATGCCGGCCTGGATCAGCTCTTTGGCGTGCCCCACACCCACTGGGTACAGCTGGGGTTGATCGTGCTGATGATGGGCGCGGCGATCCTGGTGGCCGTCTCGGGGGTGGACAAGGGCGTGCGCCTGATGTCGGACCTGAACATGCTGCTCGCCTGCGGCCTGCTGCTGTTCGTGCTGTTTGCCGGGCCCACGCAGCATCTGCTCAATACGCTAGTGCAGAACATCGGCGATTACCTTTCGATATTGCCCGCCAAAAGCTTCGACCTTTACGCCTACGGTAGCGCCGGCGGCTGGCTGGGGGACTGGACGGTGTTTTACTGGGCGTGGTGGATTGCATGGGCCCCGTTCGTTGGCTTGTTCATCGCGCGGATTTCCCGGGGGCGGACCATCCGCGAATTCGTATTCGGGGTACTGTTCATCCCGCTGGGCTTTACCCTGGCCTGGATGTCCATCTTTGCCAACAGCGCGCTGGATCTCCAGCTGCACGGCGTGCTCGATCTGGCGGGTTCGGCGGTGGCAGACCCTTCGCAGACGCTTTACCGGATGCTGCAACAGTATCCCTGGAGCCGCACGGTCATCGGGGTCACGGTGTTCGTGAGCTTCGTATTCTTCGTGACCTCGGCTGATTCGGGCACCGTGGTGCTGTCCACGCTCTCGGCCAAGGGCGGCAGCCCCGACGAGGACGGACCCAAGTGGCTGCGGGTGTTCTGGGGTAGCGCCACGGCGATGGTCACAGGCGGCCTGCTGTTCGCTGGCAGCATCGATTCGCTCAAGTCGGCGGTGGTGCTGACCTCGCTGCCGTTCTCGTTGATCCTGCTATTGATGATGTGGGGCCTGCACAAGGCCTTTTACATGGAATCCCAGCGGCAGATCGCCCAGTTGTATTCGCTGGCGCCTACCACCCTGGCGGGGCGTGCGCGCGGCCGTGGTGGGTGGCGCCAGCGCTTGAGCCAGGCGGTGCATTTCCCGTCACGGGATGAGGTATACCGCTTCATGGAGGGTTCGGTACGCCCCGCGATGCAGGATGTATGCGCCGAGTTCGTGGGCAAGGGGCTGAACGCCCGGGTCGAAGAAGATACCGGCCATGGGGCCGAGAGCTTGATCGTGACCCACGGCGAGGAACGGCCTTTTGTGTATCAGGTGCGCATGCGCGGCTATTTCACGCCGTCCTTCGCGCGCGCTGGCATGGGTAACCGTGAGCTGAAGAACCGCCGCTACTACCGCGCCGAGGTACACCTGGCCGAAGGCAGTCAGGATTACGATCTGGTCGGCTACCACAAGGACCAGATCATCACCGACATGCTCGACCAGTACGAACGGCACATGCAGTTCCTGCACCTGGTGCGGTAAACAGAGCGGCGGTGTTTAAACGATGCCGCCGTTAGCGCGAAGCACCTGCCCGTTTATCCAGCCGCCTTCCGGGCCCACCAGGAAGGCCACCACGTTGACGATATCGTCGGGTTCACCCAAGCGCTCGAGCGGCGGGCGCTTGGCCAGCGCCTGCACCTGTTCCTCGCTTTTGCCTTCGAAGAACAGCTCTGTCGCGACGGGCCCAGGCGCAACGGCGTTGACGGTGATCTGGCGGCCGCGCAGTTCTTGCGCGAGCACCTTCGTCAGCGACTCTACCGCCGCCTTGCTGGCGATGTAGAGCGAGTAGTTGGGCAGGTTCATGCCCACGGTGCTGCTGGAGAAATTCACGATACGGCCGCCATCGTTAAGCCGACGCGCAGCCTCGCGCAAGGTGTTGAACGTGCCCCGCGTATTGATATTGAACGTGCTCTCGTATAGCTCATCGCTGCTGTCGGCCAACGACACCATTTTCAGCACGCCTGCGTTATTCACCAGTACGTCCAGCTTGCCGAGCTGGGCTTCGGTCTCGTCGAACAGCCGGCGTACGTCCTCGCGCCTGGCGACATCCGCCTGAATGGAGATCGCCCTGCCGCCTTCATCGGTGATCCGCTTCACCAGCGCCTCGGCCTCCGCCGCGCTGCGGGCATAGTTGATGGCCACGGCATAGCCGTCATCCACCAGCCTGAGGGCCAAAGCGGCGCCAATCCCGCGGGACGCTCCGGTAACCAGCGCGACTTTCTGACCAGGCTTGACCATCACACACTCCTTCGAAATTGAGAGATCCAGGGCCTCAACCATAGCCCAGCCAGTGCCGGGATTGGGTGAAAATCAACGGCCACCGCTGGTGGCCAGCACTTTAAGGGTTACCGGCGAAGCGTAGAGCCCTTGGGCGCTGTGGCCCACGCCTGGAATCTCGGCCTGCCTGCGATGGAGGTTGGCGTGCCATTGCTGGCCAAGCAGCCGTTCATAGGCGAGGAAATACCGCTGGCGGTCCAAGCGTGAGCGACCCTGCGCCTCGGCCGCGCAGGATTTATCCAAAAGCCGGTGATCGGGGTCGTTGTCAGCCCCGCCCACCAGATACGTGATGTGCTTTGCGGCGTAGCGCTTGAATAGCTCAGGGGCGGCAATGGGCTGGGCCGAGAGGTACGGGGGAAGGCCCTCAAGGCCGTAACGGTAGTGGTTCACCTCGGGGCATGGGACCACGGCAGAGTTATCGAAGCCCGCGCCCGCGGGGCGGCGATCATCGAAGTACAGGTAGCTCGATGGGCTCGAGATCACGTAGCGCACCTCAATGCCTGGCACTGAGAGGTGCTGCTCGGCGCCGCCGAATACAGCGTAGCGCTGCAGCAGCTGGCCGCCCGCGGAATGGCCGATCAGCAGAACGCGCTTGAGCCGGGGATAACGGTTGCCGTCGGTTATCCATGTGAGTAGGTCGTCCAGCGCCTGCATGGGCGTGATACCCGCCTGGCCTTGCACTGACGGGCTGCCCTGCATCCAACGCTTGTCCCACAGGGCAAGGCCGGGCACGTTGGGCTGGTCACGCGCGGTGAAAAACCCTGGGGCGATCAGCAGCGTGTGGGCGGCCGGCCAATGCTCCGCGGCCAGCAGCCGCTCCCCGATATGAAAGTAGTCCTCGGCGTTGCGGCGTTCGCCGTGCAGGATAATTACCGCTTGCTCCACAGCGGGCGCTGGCGTGGCCGCGGCCACGGCCCGGTTCACATAGGCGGCCAATGCATATTCGGGGGTGAGCTGCACCGCCTGGAGCGGATCAGCCGCTTCGGCGACCGTGGCCAGCGAGCAGAGCAGGCACAGCAGGGCGGTGAGGTAACGAGGCGGCATGGGCGAACTCCATTGCAGGGCCACCGCGGAGTGTGGGGCACCCACTCGAGCGCTTCAATGCGGGACGCCCCCTAAAATGGTCGCCCGGTGCATCACCCGACGTGCCGGGCGATAGTCATCCACCGCGTAGTGCTGGGTTACCCGGTTGTCCCAGAACGCCACGTCATTGACCTGCCATTGCCAGCGCACGGTGTATTCCGGGCGGGTGGCATGAGCGAAGAGCATGGGCAGCAGCGCGGCGCTTTCCTGTTCGCAGAGCTCGTTGATCCGTGTGGTGAACCCGTCATTCACGAACAAGGCCCGGCGCCCGCTCACGGGGTGGGTACGCATCACCGGGTGGCTTACGGGCGGATGCCGACGGCGAGTGTCCTCCCAGCGCGCCAGGTCCTCTGGTGTGCTGCCGAACCGCTCAAGGGGGAATGATTTGGTGAAGTCATGGGTAGCGGTCAGCCCTTCGAGCAAGCGCTGCATGGGCGCGGACAGCCCTTCCCACGCCGCGATGCCGCTGGCCCACAAGGTGTCGCCACCGTAGGCCGGCACCTGTTTGGCCGCCAATACCGCCCCCATGGCCGGGGCTGGGAGGAAGGTCACGTCGGTGTGCCAGATGGCGTTGTCGCGTACGTCGGTCACGGCCGTATCCAGAATCAATACTTCCGGCTGCTCGGGCACATTGGGGTAGATCGGGTGGATGTGCAGTTCCCCGAATTCCATCGCCAGGCGCGCTTGTTGCCTAGGCGTGAGGGGCTGATCGCGGAAGAACAGCACTTGGTGAGCCAGCAGGGCTTGTTCGAGCGCTTGTTGCTGCGCGGGGGTAACAGGCGTGGCGAGATCGATGCCCTCGACCCGTGCGCCGATCGCCGGGTTGAGGGGGGTAACGGTAAGTGTCATTTCAGTTCGCTCGGTTGACCAATACGAATACAGGGATCAGTGACTCTGGCCATGCCACGGCACCAGCCTGCGCTGCAAGGCGCGCAGCCCCAGTTCCAGCGCGAACGCCACCACGGCGATGATCAGGATGCCTAGCACCACTACATCGGTAACCAGAAACTGCGCCGCCGACTGCACCATGAACCCCAGCCCACTGGTAGCCGCGATGAGTTCGGCGGCGACCAGCGTGGACCAGCCCACGCCCAGGCCGATGCGAACACCGGTCAGGATGTCGGGCAGGGCGCTGGGCAGAATGACGTGGCGCACCAGTTGTGCCCGTGTGGCACCCAGCGATTGAGCGGCACGCAGGCGCGCCGGGTCGGCCGTACGCACGCCTGTGGCGGTAGCGATGGCAATGGGCGCGAAAATCGCCAGATAGATCAACAGCACCTTCGAGAACTCGCCAATGCCACACCAGATCACGATCAGGGGGAGGTAGGCGAGCGGTGGTATAGGCCGGTAGAATTCGATCAGCGGATCGAGGATACCGCGCGCGACTCGGTTGCGCCCGATAGCGATCCCCACCGGGATTGCCGTGACAATGGCCAGCCCTAGCGCGATGCCGATGCGCTGCAGGCTGGCGCCCAGGTGCTGCCACAGGGTGGAATCCATGTAGCCGGTCGTCGCCAGCAACCACCCCTTTTGTGCGACCGACGCGGGGGCGGGCAAGAACAACGGGTCGATCAGGCCGAAGTGGGTCGACGCCCACCAGGCCAGCAGCAGGCTCGCTCCGGTCAGCACGCTGATGGTGCGGGTGCCCAGGCGCCAGCCCTTGGACGTAGCGGCGGAGGCCGTTGGTTGCAGGGCAAGATCCACGCTGCTCATATGGCCTCCTGGGTCACGCTGCGCTGGGAGAACACACGCGACAGCACGTGTTCGCGGGTTTCGATGAAGCGAGGGTCGGATTTGATCGCGCGCGCCGGCTCGCCGTCGGCGTATCGGCGGCCAAAGTCGAGCGACAGCCGCTCCACGATACGCCCTGGATTCGGGGCCAGCAGGATCAGCTCGGTCGCCAGAAACACCGCTTCCTCGATGTCATGGGTAATCAGGAAGACAGGTTTGGCGGTGCGCCGCCAAACGTTGAGCAGCAGTTCCTGCATCTGCTCGCGGGTAAACGCATCAAGCGCGCCGAACGGCTCGTCCATCAGCAGTACCCGTGGGTCGGCGGCCAAGGCGCGAGCCAGGCCCACACGTTGCTTCTGGCCGCCGGACAGCTCCCATACCCTGCGTTCTCCGAACCGCGCCAGGCCTACCAGTCCCAGCAGTTCCTCCGCCCGCGCCTCGCGCATGGGGCGGCCGGCGCCTGCCAGGGCGAGGCCGAAGGCCACGTTTTGCAGCACGTTCTGCCAAGGCAGCAATACGTCATCCTGGAACACCACGCCGCGGTCCGCGCCCGGCCCCTGCACAGGCTCACCGTCCAGGCGAATGCTTCCCGCGGTGGGAGGCACGAACCCCGCGATAAGGTTAAGCAGTGAGGTTTTGCCGCTGCCGGAGGGGCCAAGCGCCACGGTCAGCTGCCCCGGCCCAAGGTGCAGAGAAATGTCCTGCAGTACGGGTACTGAAGCGCCAGGGTACTGTGCGCTGACGCGATCGAGTTCCAGGTGTGCCATCGTTCGGTCCTCTCAACTACGCAGCTTATTTGACGAAAGTCGCGCTGACATAGGGGCTATAGTCGGGTAGCACGGCCTCCACCTTGCCCTGCTCCTTGAGGAATTTGGCGGTTTCGCTGATCGCCTGGGCGGTGCCGCCCTCGAGCAGTTGCGCCGATGCCTGGGCTTTCGCATCCGGGAAGGCAGAGCCGGCCAACAGCTCGGGTACGTCGCTGGCACTGGAGCCGGTCAATCTGGCGATCTTCTGCACCGGGGCCGAATCAGCGGTCCAGGTGTCTTTGTGGGCCGCATAGTCGGCGTAGGCATCCAGAGTGACGTGGGCAAACTTGGCAATTACGTCCGGGTGCTTCTCGGCGTAGTCCTTGCGGGCTACCCATACCTCGAAGGTAGGCGCGCCCCACTGCCCTACCTGGGCGGCATCGGTAAGCACTGTGCCGGTCTTGCGAATCTCCCCCAGCGCCGGCGACCACACAAAGGCGCCATCGATGTCGCCGCGCTTCCAGGCAGCAGCGATTTCAAGCGGTTGCAGGTTAACCACTTTCACTTTTGTCGTATCGAGCCCCCAATGCTTGAGTGCCCCCAGGAGGCTGTAGTGGGAGGTGGAAACGAACGGCGTGGCGATGGTTTTGCCGATCAGGTCCTCGGGCTTGGATATCCCGCTGCCGTTGCGCACCACAAGCTGTTCTGACGAGTTGATCTGCGCGGACACGATAAACGCTACGATCGGCAGCTTGCGAGAGGCCGCCGCCGCCAGCGGGCTCGAGCCCAGGTTGCCGATCTGTACGTCGCCGGAGGCCAGCGCCGTGACCACTTCCGGGCCGCTGTTGAAGCGGCGCCAGTCGATCTTTTCCCCAATGGCCTTTTCATAAGCACCATCGGCTTGCGGGACCTTGCTGGGATCGATGCCGGTCTGATAACCCACGGTAAGGTTCGCGGCCTGTGCGGAGAACGCGACGGCGGCAAGAGCGACAGCGGTGAACAGAGCGCGGGGAAGGAGATGGCGTGCCATGGGGTTTGCCTTGACAGGGGGGAATGGCACCTAGGTTATCGTTATAAAAACTTCCAAATAAATACTATTTGAGCATTAGCTTATGGCGGTTCGCTTCGAGCCGTAAGCGACGTAGTCAGAGGCGTGAGCTACAACTATGAGGGCTGTAGCCACGCTCATTGCTAAAACCGCAGCCCTGACGTTCGGTTATAACCACAGCATCATTCATTCTTTTTTTAATAAGCCTGAGGCGTGCAACATGGCCTCAACGGACCCCACAGGAGTTAGCAACATGGGCCTCAAGCTTGGCGACATCGCCCCTGATTTCGAGCAGGACTCCAGCATCGGCCGCATCCATTTTCATGAATGGCTCGGGAGCAGCTGGGGTGTTCTTTTCTCTCACCCTGCGGATTTCACCCCTGTTTGCACGACCGAGCTGGGCTTCACCGCCAAGCTCAAGGATGAATTCGACAAACGCGGGGTGAAGGCCATAGCCCTGTCCGTGGACCCGGTCGACTCTCACGTCAAATGGATCAAGGACATCAATGAAACCCAGAACACCACGGTCAACTTTCCGATCCTGGCTGATGCCGATCGCAAGGTGTCGGACCTGTACGACCTGATCCATCCCAATGCCAACGACACCCTCACGGTGCGCTCGCTGTTTGTGATCGACCCGAATAAGAAGGTACGCCTGACCATTACTTACCCGGCGAGCACCGGCCGTAACTTTAATGAAATCCTTCGGGTGATAGATTCGTTGCAGCTTACCGACAGCCACAAGGTGGCAACCCCCGCCAACTGGCAGGACGGGGATGAGGTAGTGATCGTGCCGTCGCTCAAGGACGAAGCTGAAATCGCCCAACGCTTTCCCAAGGGCTATCGCGCCGTCAAACCCTACCTGCGCCTGACGCCGCAACCCAACCGTTGAACCGAATGCCTAAGCAGGGCTTTGGGGGCCATCGACTTGGCCCCCTTTTTTTTGTGAGCTGCCGCACTGCCCTACATGCGAGGCTATAGCTACCACCCGGTGCTGCAATATCAATCAGCAATGTTAGCCCTACGGGCGCCCTGCGTTCTGGGGCAGTGGCGCGCCCGACTGCTGACGCGGTGCTGTGTAGAGGGTGAGCAATAACAGGCTGACTGAACAAAAGCGATTCACGCATGTTTGATATCAGCGGCCGTAAAAGCACGCACAGGCGCCAGCAAGGGGATTCAAGTACTGCTCCAGGCGCTTATGCCGGTAACCCTTAGGCTATGCCCTCTGTTAAACAAACTGCCGGAACAGCCAGTACAGCCCCGCCGACAGCGCAATAGCCGCTGGCAGGGTAAGCACCCATGCCATCAGCAGGTTGCGCACGGTGCGCATCTGCAGGCCGGAGCCGTTCGCCGCCATGGTGCCCGCCACGCCCGAGGACAGCACATGAGTGGTGGACACGGGTAACCCGTACATATCTGCCGCGGCAATAGTGAGCATGGCTACCGTTTCGGCGCTGGCGCCTTGCGCGTAGGTGAGGTGGGTTTTGCCGATCCGTTCGCCCACGGTTACCACGATCCGCTTCCAGCCCACCAGGGTTCCCATCCCGAGCGCCAGCGCCACGGCTACCTTGACCCAGGGCGGAATGAAACGCGTGGCCTCGCCGATGTAATCCTGGAAGGCCTTGAGCTTGTCGCGGGTGTCGGCGTCGAACGTGCCAATCTTTTCCTTTTCCATCACCCGAATCGCCTCGGAGGCCAGGTACATGTCATTGCGCACGTTCGAACTGGCGCGGGCGGGCACGCGATCCAGCGAGCCGTAAGACCTCACCTGGTCGCCGATGCTGCCCACCACCGCGGCCAGCGCAGGTACCAGCCCGGGCGTTGGCTTGTGATCGATCAGGAAGGCTTCCAGGTGCTGGCGCGGCTCCTCGGTCAGGGGGCGTGGCTCGGCTTTGACCAGCGCTTGTTGGGTCACCTGCGCCAATGCCGCGAACCGTTGCGTCTGTTCCTCCGGGATTGCCCGATTCAAGGCGTAAGCCATGGGCAGCGTGCCGATCAGGATGAGCATGATAAGCCCCATGCCTTTTTGCCCGTCGTTCGAGCCATGGGCAAAGGACACGCCCGTACAGGTGAGAATGAGCAAGCCGCGAATCCAGAATGGCGGCGGCGCGCTGCCTTCAGGCGCCTGGTAGAGCGCGCGATTCTTCACCAAATAGCGCAAGGCAAGCATCAACAGCCCCGCGCAGGCAAAGCCTATCAGGGGCGACAGCAGCAAGGCATAGCCCACTTTGGCGGCTTGGCCCCAGTCCACGCCAGACACGCCGTCCCTGCCGTTCATCAAGGCATTGGCCACGCCTACGCCTATGATCGAGCCGATCAGCGTATGCGAGGACGAAGCAGGCAACCCCAGGGCCCAAGTGCCCAGGTTCCAAAGGATCGCCGCCAGCAACAGGGCGAAGATCATCGCGAAGCCCGCCGACGAACCCACCTGCAGGATCAAATCCACGGGCAGCAGCGCAATGATGCCGAAGGCAACCGCCCCGCTGGAGGCGAGCACGCCTATGAAGTTGAAACAACCAGACCACATCACCGCCACATGTGCCGGCAACGAGTGGGTGTAGATCACGGTGGCCACAGCGTTCGCGGTGTCATGGAAGCCATTGACGAATTCGAAACCCAGCGCGATGAGCAAGGCGACCCCCAGCAGTACGTAAGGTGCCCACGTGGTGCTGTATGCGTTACTCGTATCAAGGTCGTGGCTCAGGCTCCAGAACATGTAGCCGAGCCCGACCGCCAGCACCGCGTAGAAGATCGACCTGATCAAGGGCGAAGCGCGGCGATCAAGAACCGGCCCGGTTCTGACAGCTCCCGCATTGAGGGGAGAGGTGGTCATTGGGCAGCTCCGAATAAGAGGGACTTGACCCATGATCCGCTTTAAATATGACAGAAAGTTTCCAAGTGTTTCAGAAGGACCGAAAGCGGATGTGCGGCAATGCCATTTAGGTATAAGCAAATAAATAAATATGATTTATGGATATAAACCATCCGCTGTACTCTCGGCTTACGTTCACACAGCGACCCTAAGGAAGCCCGGATGCTAGTTGTCTCAATCGGAGGAAGCCCCAGCGTACGCTCTCGCTCCAATGTGATACTCGAACGCGCCCGGCAATCGCTCCAGCAACGCGGCGTGGAAGTGGTGAGCTACCAAGTACGAGAGTTCCCCGCTGAAGATCTGTTGCATGCCCGTTTCGATAGCCCTCAGGTACTCGACTTTCAACAGAAAGTCGAAAAGGCAGACGGCTTGATCGTAGCCACTCCTGTGTACAAGGCATCGTTCAGCGGCGCGTTGAAAACCTTGCTGGACCTGCTCCCCGAGCGCGCGCTTAGCCACAAGGTGGTACTGCCTATCGCTACAGGCGGCAGCATCGCCCATATGCTCGCGGTCGATTACGCGCTCAAGCCTGTGCTCGCGGCGCTCAAGGCTCAGGAAATGCTGCAAGGCATATTCGCTGAAGACAACCAGATTACTTATGCACAGGCATCAGCCCCGGCTGGCCTTGCGCAAGCGTTGGAAGAGCGGCTTGAAGCTGCGCTGGACGATTTCCACCAAGCCCTTGCGCGGCGGCCTCGCCCGCTTGCCCCTGGGCAACTCAGCCGCAGCCTGATCGAGGCGCGCTGGAGCATCTGAATCCCTTGCGTACTGGCTGACTCGATCACGGGAAGCAGGTACCGGTACCCCGATATTCATCAAGGAGAGCGCCATGCGCCCGTTTACCTTGCGTCGAGGCCTGGTCGCCCTGTTTGCCGCGACCCTCGCCTCCGGCGCCCTCAGCCAGGCCCAGGCCGACACCCTGCGCATCGGCTATCAGAAGTACGGCACCTTGGTGCTGCTTAAAGCCAAGGGCACCCTTGAAAAACGCCTGGCGGGCCAAGGCATCAACGTGCAGTGGACCGAATTCCCTGGCGGCCCGCAGTTGCTGGAAGGGTTGAACGTCGGCTCGATCGACTTCGGCGTAACCGGTGAAACCCCTCCGGTGTTTGCTCAAGCCGCTGGCGCTGACCTGCTGTATGTCGCGCATGAACCTCCGGCACCCACCAGCGAGGCGATCCTGGTACCCAAGGATTCGCCTGTTGCCAGCGTGAAGGACCTCAAGGGCAAGAAGGTGGTGCTCAACAAAGGCTCCAACGTGCACTACCTGTTGGTGCGCGCGCTGGAGGATGCGGGCCTGATATACAGCGATATCCAGACCATATTCCTGCCGCCCGCCGACGCGCGCGCGGCATTCGAGCGGGGCAGCGTGGACGCCTGGGTGATCTGGGACCCGTACCAGGCCGCCGCTGAGCAACAGCTCAACGCCCGTACGCTACGTGATGGCACAGGCCTTGTGGACAACAACCAGTTTTATCTGGCGACGCGCCCTTATGCCCAGGCGCATCCGGATGTGGTCGTGGCATTGGTGGACGAGGTGCGCAAGACGGGCGAATGGTCCCGCGCCAACCCCGATGAAGTCATCCAACAGGTAGCGCCGCTACTGGGTTTGCCATCGCCCATCGTGCGTACGTCGGTGAAGCGGCAAGGCTTCGGCGCCGCGTACATCTCTCCTGAGGTCATCACGGCCCAGCAAAAGATCGCTGATGCGTTTTATCAGCTCAAGCTGATTCCCAAGCCGTTGAGCATCAAGGACGTGATCTGGACGCCGCCGGCTGGCTTCGCCAGCAAATAACCTCGCGCCGGCCGAACCGGCGCTTACTCTGGAGACAACTCCCATGAGCCTGAATATTTTCTGGTTTCTACCTACGCATGGCGACGGTCACTACCTGGGCACGTCGGAAGGCGCCCGCGCGGTCGACCATGGTTATTTGCAGCAAATCGCCCAGGCGGCCGATCGTCTTGGTTTCGGCGGCGTGCTGATCCCCACTGGCCGCTCTTGCGAGGACTCCTGGCTGGTTGCCGCGTCACTGATCCCGGTGACCCAACGGCTCAAATTCCTCGTAGCGTTGCGCCCGGGGATCATTTCGCCCACCGTGGCGGCGCGCCAGGCAGCCACGCTTGACCGGCTGTCCAACGGCCGCGCGCTGTTCAACCTGGTAACCGGGGGCGACCCGGACGAGCTGGCGGGCGACGGCCTGTTCCTCAGTCATGAAGAGCGTTATGAAGCCTCGGTGGAATTCACCCGCATCTGGCGCCGCGTGTTGGAAGGGGAAACCGTCGATTACGACGGTAAGCACCTGAAAGTGAAAGGCGCCAAGCTGCTGTACCCCCCGATCCAGCAACCGCGCCCACCGCTGTACTTCGGCGGTTCATCGGACGCCGCCCAAGACCTTGCCGCAGAGCAGGTCGAGTTGTACCTCACCTGGGGCGAGCCGCCGGCCGCCGTGGCCGAGAAGATTGCCCAGGTGCGCGCCAAGGCGGCAGCGCAAGGGCGTACGGTTCGCTTCGGTATCCGCTTGCATGTGATCGTTCGGGAAACCAACGAAGAAGCCTGGCGCGCCGCCGATCGCCTGATCGCGGAGCTGGACGACGAGACGATTGCCAAGGCGCAGTCGGCATTCGCTCGCTTCGACTCTGTGGGCCAGCAGCGCATGGCTGCATTGCACGGTGGCCGCCGTGACAACCTGGAAGTCAGCCCCAACCTGTGGGCCGGTGTAGGGCTGGTTCGTGGTGGCGCGGGCACCGCCCTGGTCGGGGATGGGCCAACCGTTGCCGCGAGGGTCAAGGAATACGCCGAGCTTGGCATCGATACGTTCATCTTCTCCGGCTATCCGCATCTTGAAGAATCGTATCGGGTAGCGGAGCTGTTGTTCCCGCATCTGAACGTGGAGCGCCCTCAGGCCAACGGTAAAGGCTACATCAGCCCGTTCGGTGAGATGGTCGCCAATGACATCCTTCCCAAAGCCGCGGCGCAGAGCTAAGGGGGCACCATGAGCATTTCTCGTAAAGCCGCCGACCGGCTAGCCCCCTGGGCCTTGCCGGTGATGCTGCTGGCGGTATGGCAGCTGGCCGTAAGCGCGGGCTGGCTGTCCACCCGCATTCTTCCGGCGCCCAGCGCGGTGTTGGAGGCCGGGGTGCAACTGGTTCGTTCCGGCGAGATATGGACCCACCTGGCAATCAGCAGTTGGCGGGCGGCGGTGGGCTTTGCCATCGGTGGCAGCATCGGGCTGGCGTTGGGCTTCATCACAGGCCTGTCCCGCTGGGGCGAGCGGTTGCTCGACAGTTCGGTGCAAATGATCCGAAACGTTCCACACCTGGCCCTGATTCCGCTGGTGATCCTGTGGTTCGGCATCGATGAGTCGGCCAAGATCTTCCTTGTGGCGCTGGGTACGCTGTTCCCGATTTACCTGAACACTTACCACGGCATCCGTAACGTCGACCCGGCCTTGCTGGAGATGTCCCGCAGTTACGGGCTGTCGGGGTTCGCGCTGTTCTGGCAAGTGATTCTTCCCGGGGCGCTGCCCTCGATCTTGGTGGGCGTGCGCTTCGCGCTCGGCTTCATGTGGTTGACGCTGATCGTTGCCGAAACCATTTCCGCCAGCTCCGGTATCGGTTATCTGGCGATGAACGCGCGAGAGTTTCTACAAACCGATGTGGTGGTGCTGGCTATCGTGCTGTACGCGGTGCTGGGCAAGCTAGCGGATCTGGCCGCGCGAGGCCTGGAGCGGGTATGGCTGCGCTGGCACCCTGCCTATCAAACGGCGAAGGAGGGGCGCGCATGAGCGTCTTGAACGACACACCTCACTTCCTCCGCGGCATTGGCCTGGATGTACAGAGCCTGACCAAGACCTTTGGTGAGCGCCAGGTGCTGCAGGGTGTGGACCTGCACATTCCCGCTGGGCAATTCGTAGCGGTGGTAGGGCGCAGCGGTTGCGGCAAAAGTACACTGCTGCGCCTGCTGGCCGGGCTGGACAAGCCCAGTAGCGGCCGCCTGGGTAGTGGAGAAGAAACGCTGGAGGCCGTTCGCGAAAGCACCCGGCTGATGTTCCAGGAGCCCCGCCTGCTGCCGTGGAAGACAGTGATCGAAAACGTAGGCCTGGGCCTCAAGGGCAACTGGAAGCACAAGGCGCTGGAAGCCCTGGATGCCGTAGGGCTCGCCGAGCGGGCAAAGGAGTGGCCCGCCGCGTTGTCTGGCGGCCAGAAGCAACGCGTGGCCCTGGCCAGGGCGCTGATTCACGAACCCCGCCTTTTACTGCTGGATGAACCGCTTGGCGCGCTCGATGCGCTGACCCGTATCGAAATGCAGCAACTGCTCGAGCGGCTATGGGCGCGGCACCGCTTTACCTTGCTGCTGGTTACTCACGACGTTGCCGAAGCCGTCGCTGTGGCGGACCGGGTGATTCTCATTGAGCAAGGCCGGATCGGCCTGGACGTGGAAGTGGACCTGCCACGCCCACGTCAGCGGGGCTCGCACGCCCTGGCAGAGATAGAAACGCGCATTCTGGATCGAGTGCTGTCGTTGCCCGGGCAGGAAATCCAGGAACCCCAATCCCCACTGCCCACGCAATTGCGTTGGGCTTATTGACGCCATCCCGAGGAAATTGCCATGACCATCAAAGCCATCAACGTTCGCAACCAGTTCAAAGGCACCGTGAAGGAAATCATCGAAGGCCCGGTGCTTTCGGAAATCGACGTACAAACCGCCTCCGGTATCGTGACCTCGGTCATCACCACCCGCTCCGTGAAAGAGCTGGAGCTGGGCGTGGGCAGTGAAGTGATCGCCTTCGTCAAATCCACCGAGGTGTCCATCGCCAAGCTGTAATGCGTGGGCGTGTTCGAGCGCAAGGTGCGGCATGGTCGATAATCCGCCCCCTTCGCTATTTCCTACAAAGGTTAACGAATCGGCTGGCTTACACCCCTGGGGGCGCGCTCTAGAGTAGCGGTTTTCCCCAGCGGGTAGCCTTCGATGACCGTTTCGCTCAGCAAGCAACAAAGCCTGTCCCTGGACAAAGCCACCGGTAGGCCGCTTACCCGGGTTTCCCTCGGGTTGGGCTGGGACCCTATCCGCACAGGTTTTCTCGGCAAGTTCATGCGCGCCGGGGAAATCGACCTCGATGCTTCCTGTATCGTTTTCGATAGCGCGCTGAACACGCTGGATATCGTGTGGTTCCGACAGCTGTCCTCGAAGGACGGAGCCATTGTCCATTCCGGAGACAACCGTACCGGGCAGGGCGATGGGGATGATGAAACCTTGAACATCGACCTTCAACAGCTCGCGCCTGAAGCCGCCCGGCTGGTGTTCACCGTCAACAGTTTCACCGGCCAGACATTCGAGCGGGTCCAGAACGCTTATTGTCGCATCCTGGATGGCACCACCGGCCAGGCGCTTGCCCGTTTCGACCTGAACGAAAAAGGTCGGCATACCGGCATCGTGATGGCGTGCCTCAGCCGTGAGGCTGGCGGGTGGGCCTTCAAAGCATTGGGCACTACCACTGGCGGGCGCACGGCCGCGGATCTGGCAAGCGCTGCGGTCAACGCGCTTCGTGCCTGACTGGCCCTATTTATTGGTATCCGTTCTCACGTTTCGCCATGTAGGGCGGCAGGTAAAGGCCCAGGTAGGCATCGAACACCCGCATACCTTCCTCGGCCAAGCGTGGCGTGATCTCGCCGTGAAGCTGTACCGAGCGGGCATACACCCGATCTCCCAGCTCCATGGCGAGCGTGAACACATCCACGTCCTGCGGCAACTGCGGTAGCAGGAAATGGCGGGCAAACACGTCCCGCATCAGCGCGCCCAGCTCGATGTCATGCCGGCGATCCGCCTGGGTCACTTCGCTCAAGCCATGCTGCGCCAGGATCAGCTGGCGAGCCGCGGCATCCTGGTTGTACAGGCTGAGCATGCGCTGCTCCACCAACCGGGAGAGGTCGTGCCAGGTACCAAGGGCCGATGCATCGACAGGCGCTTCGAGGCATGCGCGGAACGCCGCATGAATGTCAGCGGTGAGCCCTTCGAGCAACGAAGGAACGCTGGGAAAGAAGTGGTACACCGAGGAAGGCGGAATCTGGGCCAGCTCCGCCACGCCATAGACCGAAAGCCCGGCAACCCCTTCCCGAACCAGCAACGTGCGCGCGGCCGCCAGGATCGATTCGATCCGGGCCTGGCTGCCGGGGCGGGGTTTACGGCTGGTGACGGTACGAGGCATGACGGGCTCCCTGAAGGCAGCCCGCATTCTAGCGTGAAGCTTGCCGCCCTACACCGTGTGCAAGTACCAGTTGTATTCGAGGTCCGAGATAGAGTGCTCGAATTCTTCCAGTTCGCTTTCCTTGCAGGCCACGAAGATGTCGATGTACTTCGGATCGATGTACTTCGCCATGATCTCGCTGTCGTCCAGTGCCCGCAGCGCATCGCGCAGGTTGTTGGGCAGGCTGGGTTCGGTCTGCTCGTAGGCGTTGCCTTCCAGCGGGGCGCCCGGGTCGCACTTGTTGGTCAAGCCGTGGTGAATACCCGCAAGCACGGCCGCCATCAACAAGTAAGGGTTGGCGTCGGCGCCAGCGACACGGTGCTCGATGCGCACGGAGTCCGGTGTGCCAGTAGGTACACGCAGGGCCACGGTGCGGTTGTCCAGCCCCCAGGTTGGCGAGTTCGGGACATAGAACTGCGCGCCAAAGCGGCGGTAGGAGTTCACGTTCGGGCAGAGGAAGGCCATGGAGGCCGGCAGGGTCTCGAGCACACCGCCGATTGCGTTGCGCAATGCGGCGTTCTGCTCGGGATCCTCGCTGGTGAAGATGTTCTTGCCGTCCTTGTCCAGGATCGAGATATGCACATGCAGGCCGTTGCCCGCTTGCCCGGGGTAGGGCTTGGCCATGAAGGTGGTGTCCATCTCATGGTCGTAGGCAATGTTCTTGATCAGTCGCTTGAGCAATACCGCGTAGTCGCAGGCCTTGAGTGGGTCTGCCACATGGTGCAGATTCACTTCGAATTGCGCCGGGGCGCTTTCCTTCACGATGGCGTCGGCGGGAATATGCTGTTCCTTGGCGCCTTCCAGGATGTCTTGCAGGCAATCCACATACTCATCCAGGTCATCGATCAGGTACACCTGGGTCGATTGCGGACGCTTACCCGAGATCGGTGAGCGCGGCGGCTGCGGGCGGCCATTCACGTTCTCCTGGTCGATCAGGTAGAACTCGAGCTCGAACGCGGCGCAAATGGTCAAGCCCATGTCGTCGAACTTCTGCACAACCTGGCGCAATACCTCACGCGGGTCCGCGAAGAAGGGCTCGCCTTCAAGCTCGTGCATCGTCATCAGCAGCTGCGCGGTTGGGCGCTTCTGCCAGGGCTCGTTGCTGAGGGTATTAGGGATGGGATAGCAGATCCTGTCCGCGTCACCGATATCCAGGCCCAAGCCGGTGCTTTCCACCGTGGAGCCGTTGATATCCAGTGCAAACAACGATGCCGGGAGGTTGATGCCTTTTTCGTACACCTTGTGCAGGCTGGTGCGCTCGATGCGCTTGCCACGCACTACACCATTCATATCTGCAATCAGAAGGTCGACGTACAGAACCTCAGGATGATCCTTAAGGAATGCGTTCGCTTCATTAAGCTGAACGGCACGCGGGGGTACCGACATGATGCAACACCTTTGTTGTTAAAAATTTCAATCATTGGCTTACAAGCGTCTCAGTCAATCCGAAAGCCAATCCGAAGTCAAGCTGGCCCATCTGCGCACAATATCAGTGCACTTTAGGCGTTTTTGCACATTCAGGGGGCGTTTTCCGCTGAGTTTTCCGTCATGTTCTGAATCTCCTTTTCCGCCGTGCTGAATTTTTTACGGGCTGTTGTATAAAAAATTGAACGGCGCTAAGCTCGGTTGCATCCCATAACAGCAACAATAACGGGGAATATCATGGCACGCCTGCTCTGCAGTGGCGCTATTGCCTGGTTCGCACGGCTGCTGCCCACGCCGTACCGCCTGGCCTGGGTGCCGGCGCACCGCACCGAACATGCTGCAAGGGCCTTGCCGGCCAGCCCGGGAGACACGCAATCGCCGCCCGCGCATGGCGCGTTGGGCCGCGCGGGGTTGGTCACACCCTATCATTACAAGGCCTCTGGCTCGACCGGAGCGCTCCACGAATCTTCACAGGTTCGTATTACCATACTGCCAGAAGTCGCTACGACGTACTTGCCCGGCTTGTCGCCCGGTTGTGCTCGTCAGCGCGCGTTCGCACCAATGGCCACTGTCAGGCCCTCGGTGGGTCGGCGCTCGCGGGTAAACGGCACATGGCGGGTTCGCGCATCATGCTCCACCATACTCTGACGTGCACACGTCAAAAACCCCCGGCTCCGCCGAGCCTGGGCCTTACCTCCTGAGGTATTTATGAGTACCAACCTCGACCAGCTCACTGATTGGTTGAAAAAGCATAAGATCACCGAAGTCGAATGCCTGATCAGCGACCTGACGGGTATCACCCGCGGCAAGATCTCCCCTACGAACAAGTTCATTGCGGAAAAGGGCATGCGCCTCCCCGAGAGCGTCTTGCTGCAAACCGTGACGGGGGACTACGTAGAAGATGACATCTATTACGAGCTGCTCGACCCGGCCGACATCGACATGCTGTGTCGCCCGGATGAAAACGCTGTATTCCTTGTGCCTTGGGCGATCGAGCCGACCGCTCAGGTGATTCACGATACCTACGACAAGCAGGGCAACCCGATCGAGCTGTCGCCCCGCAACGTGCTCAAGAAGGTGCTCAAGCTCTACGCCGACCGTGGCTGGCAGCCAATCGTGGCGCCGGAGATGGAGTTCTACCTCACCAAGCGTTGCGACGACCCGGATTTCCCGCTGCAGCCACCTATCGGCCGCTCCGGCCGGCCGGAGACGGGCCGGCAGTCCTTCTCGATCGAAGCCGCGAACGAATTCGACCCGCTGTTCGAGGACGTGTACGACTGGTGCGAACTGCAGAACCTGGACCTCGACACGCTGATTCACGAGGACGGTACGGCGCAGATGGAAATCAACTTCCGTCATGGCAGCGCCCTGGCCCTCGCCGACCAGATCGTGGTGTTCAAGCGCACCATGCGCGAGGCCGCCCTCAAGCACAACGTGGCGGCCACCTTTATGGCCAAGCCCATGACCGGCGAGCCAGGCAGCGCCATGCATCTGCACCAGAGCGTGGTCAGTGTCGAAACCGGCCGCAGCATCTTCTCCAACGAAGATGGCTCCATGAGCCAGCTGTTCCTGCACCATGTGGGCGGCTTGCAGAAGTACATCCCGGAGCTGCTGCCGCTGTTCGCCCCTAACGTGAACTCCTTCCGCCGCTTCCTGCCGGACACCTCCGCCCCCGTGAACGTGGAATGGGGTGAGGAAAACCGCACCGTAGGCCTGCGCGTGCCGGATGCCACCCCGCAGAACCGCCGCGTGGAAAACCGTTTGCCTGGCGCCGATGCCAACCCTTACCTGGCGATCGCAGCCAGTTTGCTGTGCGGCTTCATTGGCATGGTCGAAGGGATTCCGCCCAGCGCGCCGGTGCATGGCCGGGGCTACGAACGCCGCAACCTGCGCTTGCCGCTCACGATCGAAGACGCGCTGGAGCGGATGGAAAACTGCAGGACTATCGAGAAATACCTGGGGCGCAAATTCGTGACCGGGTATGTGGCGGTGAAGCGGGCCGAACACGAAAACTTCAAGCGCGTGATCAGTTCGTGGGAACGGGAGTTCCTGCTGTTCGCGGTCTGATCGTTACCGGCAAGGCCCCCGGCCGCCGGCTCAGGAGATGGAAATGAGCAATAACAATCCACAAACCCTGCAGTGGCAATCCCTCAGCGGCGACCATCACCTGGCGCCTTTCAGCGACTACAAACAGCTGAAGGAAAAGGGCCCGCGCATTATCACCAAGGCCCAGGGTGTGCATTTGTGGGACAGTGAAGGCCACAAGATTCTCGACGGCATGGCCGGCCTCTGGTGCGTGGCCGTGGGGTACGGCCGCGAAGAACTGGTCGAGGCCGCGGCCGCCCAAATGCGCGAGCTGCCTTATTACAACCTGTTTTTCCAGACCGCTCACCCACCCGCCCTCGAACTCGCCCGCGCCGTGGTCGACGTAGCGCCCGAAGGCATGAGCCATGTGTTCTTCACAGGCTCCGGCTCCGAGGGCAACGACACCGTGCTGCGCCTGGTTCGCCATTACTGGGCGCTTCAGGGCAAGCCGGGCAAGAAAACCATCATCAGCCGCATCAACGGCTACCACGGCTCTACCGTGGCGGGCGCCAGCCTGGGCGGGATGTCCGGCATGCACGAGCAGGGCGACCTGCCGATCCCTGGCATTGTGCACATCGCGCAACCGTACTGGTTCGGCGAAGGCGGGGACATGAGCCCAGAAGAGTTCGGGGTGTGGGCAGCCAACCAGCTCGAAGAAAAGATTCTCGAGCTGGGCGAAGACCAGGTGGCGGCCTTCATCGCCGAGCCCATCCAGGGCGCGGGCGGTGTGATCATCCCGCCGGAAACCTACTGGCCGCGCATCAAGGAAATCCTCGCCAAATACGACATTCTCTTCGTCGCCGATGAAGTGATCTGCGGCTTTGGCCGCACGGGTGAGTGGTTTGGTAGTGACTACTACGACCTCAAGCCAGACCTGATGACCATCGCCAAGGGGCTCACTTCCGGTTACGTGCCCATGGGCGGCGTGATCGTTCGCGACCGGGTGGCGCGGGTCATCAGCGAAGGCGGGGATTTCAACCACGGCTTTACCTACTCGGGGCACCCCGTTGCCGCCGCGGTAGGCCTGGCCAACCTGCGCCTGTTGCGTGAAGAAAAAATCATCGAAACGGTGAAGAGCGAAACGGCACCATATTTGCAGAAACGCCTGCGGGAGCTCGAAGACCACCCACTGGTGGGCGAGGTCCGGGGGTTGGGCATGCTCGGCGCGATCGAGTTGGTGAAGAACAAGGCGACCCGGGAGCGGCACGAGGGGCGTGGGGTCGGCATGATCTGTCGGCAGTTCTGCTTCGACAACGGCCTTATCATGCGCGCGGTGGGTGACACCATGATCATCGCGCCGCCGCTGGTAATCAGCCGTGACGAAATCGACGAGCTGGTGACCAAGGCGCGCTTGTGCCTGGACCTGACCCTTAATGCGCTGAATGGCTAAATGCTAGTCTGTGCAGCGGCGCGCTTGTATCAAGCGCGCCCCCAGGCCAGCCTGCGTTTCGGTTTACCGCCTCGCTGGTGAGGCACCGGCGCCCTACAGGTGGTTTTTCAAAAAAATTTGGAGCATTACGCATGAAGAAATTTGGCAAGACGCTGCTCGCGATGTCGATGATGGGGGCCGTAGTCGGGGCTGTTCACGCTGATGAGAAGGTTCTGCACGTTTATAACTGGTCGGACTACATCGCACCGGATACCGTGAAAAAGTTCGAGGACGAGTCGGGCATCAAGGTCGTGTATGACGTGTTCGACAGCAACGAGACGCTGGAAGCCAAGTTGCTGGCGGGTAAGTCGGGTTACGACATCGTGGTGCCGTCGAACAACTTCCTGGCCAAGCAGATCAAGGCCGGCGTGTACCAGGAACTGGACAAGTCCAAATTGCCAAACTGGAAAAACCTGGACGAGTCCCTGCTCAAGGCCGTGGGCGATGCCAGCGATCCGGGTAACAAGCATGCGTTCCCGTACATGTGGGGCACGATCGGTATCGGCTACAACCCCGAGAAAGTGAAAGCCGCCCTGGGCGTGGACAAGATCGATTCCTGGGACGTGCTGCTCAAGCCAGAGAACATCGCCAAGCTGAAATCCTGTGGCGTGAGCTTCCTCGATTCGCCAACCGAAATGCTGCCAGTGGCGCTGCATTACCTGGGCCTGCCGACCAACAGCCAGAAGAAAGAAGATATCAAGCAGGCCGAAGAGCTGTTCCTCAAGGTTCGCCCAAGCATCACCTACTTCCACTCGTCCAAGTACATCTCCGACCTGGCAACCGGCAACATCTGCGTAGCGGTAGGCTATTCGGGTGACGTGCAACAAGCCAAGTCCCGTGCCGAAGAGGCCGGTGGCAAGGTGAAGGTCAGCTATACCATTCCAAAGGAAGGCGCGGGCACCTTCTATGACATGGTCGCCATTCCCAAGGATGCCGAGAACGCCGAAGGCGCCTACAAGTTCATGAATTTCCTGCTCAAGCCTGAAGTGATGGCCGAAATCACCAATGCCGTGCAGTTCCCGAACGGCAACAAGGCAGCTACTGAGTTTGTAGACGAGGCGATCAAGTCGGACCCGAACATCTATCCGTCGGACGACGTGAAAGCCAAGTTCTACGCGATCTCCGACCTGCCAGCGGCCACTCAGCGTGAGATGACCCGCAGCTGGACCAAGATCAAGTCGGGCAAGTAATCCGCCCAGCCCGGGCGCTTGTCAGGCCATGGATCTGGCCGGCGCCCGGCGTTATCGACAAGCTTGTAACGAATTCATTTTGCCCGGCAGGTTTATCGAAGGTAAGTTGCGCCCCGGTTTTGTATCCCGGTCGGTTGAATGCCGTCTGAAAAAGATCACTTTCAAGAGGATTTCCACTTGGCTGACTCCCTGATTGGCAAGGCGCTGTTGCTCACCGCCGGGCTTGCACTCACGGCCGGCGCTCATGCCGCCGGCACGGTAAAGATCTACAACTGGTCCGACTACATTGGCGAGACCACGCTGGCCGACTTCGAGAAAGCGACTGGCATCAAGCCGTCGTATGACGTGTTCGATTCCAACGAGACGCTGGAAGGCAAGCTGCTGGCCGGCCATACCGGCTACGACGTGGTGGTGCCGTCCAACCACTTCCTTGGCAAACAGATCAAGGCTGGCGTGTTCCAGAAGCTGGACCGCGCTCAACTGCCGAACTGGAACCACCTGGACCCCGCCTTGATGAAGCGTCTCGAGGCCAATGATCCGGGTAACCAGTACGCGATTCCCTACCTGTGGGGCACCAACGGCATCGGCTACAACCCCGAAAAGGTAAAAGCCGTGCTGGGCGTGGACAAGATCGACTCCTGGGCAACGCTGTTCGAGCCGGAGAACATGAAAAAGCTGCAGAAGTGCGGTGTGGCCTTCCTCGATTCACCCGATGAAATGATGCCCGCTGTGCTTCAGTACCTGGGCCTGGATCCGAACAGTACCAACCCTGACGATTACAAGAAGGCCGAAGCCAAGTTGCTGGCCGTGCGGCCTTATGTTCGCTACTTCCATTCATCGAAGTACATCACCGACTTGTCGTCGGGCAACATCTGTGTAGCGGCCGGTTTCTCGGGCGATGTGTTCCAGGCCCGCAACCGCGCCAAGGAAGCGAAGAACGGCGTGAACGTCGCCTACGCTGTACCCAAGGAAGGCGGCAACCTTTGGTTCGACATGCTGGCAATCCCGGCCGATGCCAAGGACGTGAAGGAAGCCCATGCGTTCATCAACTACCTGTTGGACCCCAAAGTGATCGCACAAGTAAGCGATTACGTCGGGTACGCCAACCCTAATCCCGAGGCCAAGACCGACATGGATGAGGCCGTGAGCGAAGATCCCGCGGTATATCCGCCGCAGGACGTGCTCGACAAGGCGTACGTCAGCCACGAGCTGCCGCCTAACATTCAACGTTTGATGACCCGCTCCTGGACCCGAATCAAGACGGGCAAGTAATTAACCTACGCCCGCTGGTTACGGCGGGCACGTGAAAAAGTTGGGAGTTCGTTGATGGCCGTTGCCTCCAGTGCCTATAAGAAAGCCCTCGAAGGCGGCCAGCACCCCAAACAGGTGTTGGTCAAGATCGACCGGGTAACCAAAAAGTTCGACGAGACGATCGCTGTGGACGACGTGTCTCTGCAGATCCACAAGGGTGAGATCTTCGCTCTGCTGGGTGGATCGGGTTCGGGCAAGTCAACCTTGCTGCGAATGCTCGCAGGCTTCGAGCGGCCTACGGAAGGGCGGATTTTCCTCGACGGAGAGGACATCACGGACATGCCGCCCTACAAGCGGCCGATCAACATGATGTTCCAGTCTTATGCGTTGTTCCCCCACATGACCGTGGCGCAGAACATCGCCTTTGGCCTCAAGCAGGACAGGATGCCCAGCGCCGAGATCGACGCCCGCGTGGCCGAGATGCTCAAGCTTGTTCACATGACCCAGTACGCCAGGCGCAAGCCGCATCAGTTGTCCGGCGGCCAGCGGCAGCGTGTTGCATTGGCTCGCTCACTGGCCAAGCGCCCCAAGCTGTTGCTGCTCGACGAGCCCATGGGCGCCCTGGACAAGAAGCTGCGCTCGGAAATGCAGCTTGAGTTGGTGGAAATCATCGAGCGCGTGGGCGTGACGTGCGTGATGGTAACCCACGACCAGGAAGAGGCCATGACCATGGCCCAGCGCATTGCGATCATGCACCTGGGCTGGATCGCGCAGATCGGCAGCCCTGTGGATATCTACGAAACCCCGACCAGCCGCTTGGTGTGCGAGTTCATCGGCAACGTCAACCTGTTCGACGGCGAAGTGGTCGAGGACATGGAAGGTTATGCATTGATCAGCTCACCGGAGCTGGAGCGCAGTATCTACGTGGGCCATGGCGTGAGCACGGCCGCGCAGGACAAGAGCGTGACCTACGCGATTCGCCCGGAAAAACTGCTGGTCACTACCGAGCAACCGGCCACCGAACATAACTGGTCGCGCGGCAAGGTTCATGACATCGCCTACCTGGGTGGGCACTCTGTGTTCCACGTGCAGCTGCCCAGCGGCAAGATCGTGCAGTCGTTCGTGGCCAACGCGGAACGCCGTGGCGCGCGCCCGACCTGGGATGACGAAGTGTTCGTATGGTGGGAAGACGACAGCGGCGTGGTGCTTCGGTCATGAACAAGAAACTCAAACGTATCTACAACCGCTGGATGCCCGGCGGCCGCCAGGTAGTCATCGGGATTCCCTTCCTGTGGCTGTTCCTGTTTTTCATGCTGCCGTTCTTCATCGTTCTGAAGATCAGCTTTGCCGAAGCGGACGTGGCCATCCCGCCGTATACCGATATCTGGCAGTACGCCGAAGGCAAGATCGATATCGCGCTGAACCTAGCCAACTACCTGTTGCTGGGTGACGATGAACTCTACTTCTCGGCGTACTTCGGCTCGCTGAAAATGGCGTTCGTCAGCACGCTGCTGTGCCTGCTGATCGGTTACCCGATGGCCTACGCGATGTCCGTGGCCAAAAAGGAAACCCAGACGGTATTGCTGCTGCTGATCATGATGCCGACCTGGACGGCGATCCTGATCCGCGTTTATGCCTGGATGGGCCTGCTCAGCAACAATGGGCTGCTCAACGGCTTCCTGATGTACCTGGGTGTTATCGACCAGCCGCTGCAGATTCTCAACACCAACCTGGCGGTGTACATCGGCGTGGTTTATTCCTACCTGCCGTTCATGATTCTGCCCTTGTTCGCCAACCTGGTAAAACACGATCAGAGCCTGTTGGAAGCGGCATCGGACCTGGGCTCCAGCCGGTTCAACAACTTCTGGAAGATTACCGTCCCGCTGTCCAAGAACGGCATCGTGGCCGGTTGCATGCTGGTGTTCATTCCGGTCGTGGGCGAGTTCGTGATTCCCGAGCTGCTGGGCGGCCCGGAAACCTTGATGATCGGCAAGGTGCTGTGGCAGGAGTTCTTCAACAACCGCGACTGGCCGGTAGCCTCGGCGTTGGCGGTGGTAATGCTGGCACTGCTGATTGTGCCCATTCTTCTCTTCAACCGTAGCCAGGCCAAAGAGATGGAGGGCAAGGTATGAATTCCCGGTTCCGATTTTCAACCTTCATGCTGTGGGCGGGCCTGATCTTCATCTACGCGCCCATGCTGATCCTGGTGATCTTCTCGTTCAACGCCTCGCGCCTGGTAACAGTGTGGGGCGGGTGGTCGGTGAAGTGGTACGTGGGGCTGATGCACAACGATCAGCTGATGAGCGCTGTGTTCCGCTCACTGGAGATCGCGACCTACACGGCTATTTCTTCAGTGATACTGGGTACCCTGGCCGCGTTCGTGCTTACCCGCGTCCCGCGGTTCAAGGGCCGTACCTTGTTCGGTGGCCTGGTCACCGCGCCGCTGGTAATGCCGGAAGTGATCACCGGCCTCTCGCTGCTGTTGCTGTTCGTGGCGATGGCGCAAGTGGTCGGCTGGCCGCAGGAGCGTGGCGTACCCACCATCTGGATCGCTCACACGACCTTTTGCGCGGCCTATGTGGCGGTGGTGGTTTCGGCCCGCTTGCGCGAGCTGGACCTTTCCATCGAGGAAGCCGCGATGGACTTGGGCGCGCGGCCGTGGAAGGTGTTCCTGCTGATCACCATCCCGATGATCGCGCCCTCGCTGGCGGCGGGCGGCATGATGTCCTTTGCCTTGTCACTGGATGACCTGGTGCTGGCCAGCTTCGTGGCGGGCCCGGGCTCGACCACGTTGCCGATGGAGGTGTTCTCCCAGGTGCGCCTGGGTGTGAAGCCAGAGATCAACGCCATTGCCAGCCTTATCCTGCTGGTAGTGTCGATCTTTACCTTCTTCGTATGGTTCTTCAGCCGCCGCGCCGAGGAACGCCGTCGTCGGGCTATCCAGCAGGCAATCGAGGAGGCCGCCGTGGCCAACTCGTCGCAGCCGGATCCACGCCGCGCCAGCGCCGAAGCCGTCTCGGCCTGAGGCGCCACGGCGCGGGCCTTGTTAGTGGGCTGGTAGAGGGGGTAGGGTTACCCGTATAACCGGGTAGCCCATATGACTTCGACGTTCCATCCAGACCAGCTGCGCGCCAGCCTCTCTTCGCTCAGCGAATGCCGCCCCCTGTGTGAACAGGGGGCGGCGTACCAGCGCTTCTACGGGCTTGATCTTCCTGGCTGCGCGGTGCGGTTCGATACTCATCTGGGGCTTTTCGAAGCCGAGGGCTTTGAGCTGGTCTGTCAGGCGTGGATCCCTCGGCAGCCTCGCGGTACCCTGATATTGCTGCACGGTTACTACGACCACATGGGCTTGTTCCGTCATGTTATCGAATGGGCATTAGGGTGCGCCCTGGCGGTGGTCTCCTGTGACCTGCCAGGCCATGGCCTCTCCAGCGGCCCGCGCGCCAGCATCCAGGATTTCGCCCACTACCAGTCCACCCTCGATGGCTTGCTGGCTCAGGCCGCGAGCCTGGCGCTGCCGCGGCCCTGGCATGTGCTTGGGCAGAGCACCGGTGGCGCTATCATCATCGATCACGCGCTTCATAACGGCGGCAAAAGCCCCGTGGATGGGCGCCTCATGCTACTGGCCCCACTCGTGCGCCCCAGGGCTTGGGCGCGTTCGCGGCTAAGCTACAGGGTGCTCAACCCTTTCGTGGATGGTATTGCCCGGCGGTTCAGCGAAAACACTAATGACCCCGCGTTTCTACCTTTCCTCCGGGCCGACCCGCTTCAGCCGCTCCGGCTGCCTACGGCCTGGGTGGGTGCGCTGGTGCAGTGGATCAACCGCATCGAAGCCGCCCCCGCGTCCAAACACACGCCGTTGATCGTGCAAGGCGAGCAAGACATGACCGTGGACTGGCGCTACAACCTTCGCGTGCTCGAGCGTAAGTTCAACCAGCCGGAAGTACTTCGCCTGCCCGCGGCCCGCCATCACCTGGCCAATGAAGCGCTATCGATTCGCGAACAGTACCTGCCGTTTCTGGAGCGGTATCTCTAGTGCCCATTCCCCGCAATTCCGGCCTGCGGGAAGCGGGGGGTTGGCTTTGCGGCGGTAGCTTGCGAATCGGGGTGGTGCCGTGTGGTCAGCGGGCGCCCACCGCCAGGCCGGCTTTCACGGCGGCGAGCGCCGCCTTGTAGTAAGCCTGGCCTTCGGCAGACTCGGCGAACGCCACGAATTCTTCCAGCTCCGGGTCGCTCAGGTCTCGATATACATAGAGCAGCGTGTTATCCAGGTCCACGGCGATCTGTTGCTGCAAACGTTCGCGCTGGCCGTCCAGCAGGCTTTGCGCGGAGCTGCCCCCCAGTAATCCCGGAATCATCGAGCTCAGGCTATCCGCCGCCACGCCAGCGATGGCCAGGCTCACTTCAGCGCCAGCTTCGCGCGCCGGAAGCGCCCGGGCGAGGTGGCCGATCAGTAGTTGGCGGGTATCGCTGGCCTGCATCTTTGGCAAGCCCTGCGCATTGCGGGCCAGTTGATCCGAACGCGTGGCCAGCAATTCCGCCGCGACGATCTTGCGCCCTAGCGGGGACTCGAAGAAGGCGAGGGCCGGCTGCGGGTTTGCAAGCGCCTGGCGCAAGCTGCTTTCGGCACGCTGGTCTACCGCTTGGGGAGCAAAACGCTGGTTGCTATTGTTCACCAACGCCTGGAACACCGCCGGCGGCAGGCTGTTCTGGTAGCGCTGCTGAGCGGCGCGCAGGGCATCGGTGAAATGCACGCGTTGCTCGGGCCAGCCTGCTGCCTTATAGAGCTCGTCGTGGATGTCCGCCCACGCCGGCAGGGCGCAGCACATCAACACAACGGAAAGGAAACGACGCATGAGAGACTCCTGTCGGCAGGGCGCTATTGTCCGTGCCGTGGCCGGCATTTGTCGAGAGAGGCGAGGCGGCGACCGATGAAACTCGCCTTCGTGCTCGGAGGATCTGTCGGTTTGCGCGGCGGGTCGCTAACATGTGCCATGAACATTTCTCTCGATCATCCGCTGTTTGTCCGAATCGCTTCCGACCTCGCCGACCACGGCTGGTCGCAGCAGAACATCTTCCTGCCCAGCGCCCTTACCGAGGAGCTGGCGCGAGACTGCCTGGAGCGTGCTCGCCTCGGTCAGCTAAAGCCTGCGGCCACCGGGCGCGGCGCGACCGCGCAGGTGCGAGAAGGCATCCGCGGCGACGCTATCGAGTGGGTGGAGCGCGGCCAGAGCGCGCCTGTCGACCGTTACCTGGGCCTGATGGAAAGCCTGCGGCAAAGCCTTAACCAGTCGCTGTTTCTGGGCCTTGAGGATTTCGAGAGCCACTTCGCCTTCTACCCGCCCGGCGCCTATTACCTGCGCCACCTGGACCGCTTCAACGACGATGACCGGCGCAGCGTATCTGCCGTTCTATATCTGAATCAGGCCTGGTTGCCCGAAGACGGCGGGCAATTGCGCCTCTACCTGCCAAACGAGCGGATCCACGACGTGGTACCCACCGGTGGCGCGCTGGTGGTGTTCCTGTCGGGCCAGATTCCTCATGAGGTACTGCCCGCCAATCGGGAGCGCTTGTCGCTTACGGGCTGGTTCCGGCGCCGTGGCTCGGGCCCTTTATAAAGCCCGAAACCTTGGCCGGTTGTGAAGGCCGCCCCGGACGAGGCGGCCCGAGGGCTCAGAACAGCACGCGGCTGCGGATAGTGCCCTTGATCTGCTGCAGCTTGGCTTGCGCCAGGTCGGAGTATTCGGCGTCCACATCGATGACCACGTAACCAACCTTCTCGTTGGTTTGAAGGAACTGGCCGGAGATGTTGATGCCGTTCTCGGCGAACACCTTGTTGATTTCGCTCAGCACGCCAGGAATGTTCTCGTGGATGTGGAGCAGACGGTGCTTGCCAGGGTGGGCCGGCAGGGCAACTTCAGGGAAGTTGACCGAAGATACCGAGGTACCGTTGTCACTGTACTTGACCAGCTTTTCCGCCACTTCCAGGCCGATATTGGCTTGTGCTTCGGCGGTGGAACCGCCGATGTGCGGCGTAAGGATCACGTTATCCAGGCCACGCAGGGGGCTTTCGAAGATGTCTTCGTTGGAGCGAGGCTCCACGGGGAACACGTCGATCGCGGCGCCGATCAAGTGTTTGTCCTTGATCGCTTCGGCCAGGGCCTCGAGGCGCACCACGGTGCCGCGGGCAGCGTTGATCAAAATGCCGCCCTTTTTCATCGCGCGGATTTCTTCTTCGCCGATCATCCACTTGGTGGATGGCAGTTCGGGAACGTGCAGCGAGACGATGTCCGCCAGGCCCAGCAACTCCTTGAGCGTCGGCACCTGGGTGGCATTACCCAGCGGCAACTTGGTCAATGGGTCGTAGAAGAACACCTGCATGCCCAGGCCTTCGGCCAGCACAGACAGCTGTGTACCGATGGAGCCATAACCGACGATCCCGAGCTTCTTGCCACGGATTTCGAACGAGTTCGCCGCGCTCTTGATCCAGCCACCACGGTGGCACGAGGCGTTCTTTTCCGGGATGCCGCGAAGCAGCAGGATGGCTTCGGCCAGTACCAGCTCGGCTACGGAGCGGGTGTTGGAGTAGGGCGCGTTGAATACCGCGATCCCGCGCTCACGCGCCGCGTTGAGGTCTACCTGGTTGGTGCCGATGCAGAAGCAGCCCACCGCCACGAGTTTCTTCGCGCAGTCGAAGAGCTCTTCGGTCAGATGAGTGCGCGAGCGGATGCCGATGAAGTGGGCATCGGCGATCTTTTCCTTCAGCTCTGCTTCCGGCAGGGAACTGGAGTGATACTCGATGTTGGTGTAACCGGCCGCCTTGAGCGTGTCCACGGCGGTCTGGTGTACCCCTTCGAGAAGAAGGAACTTGATCTTGCTCTTGTCGAGAGAAGTCTTGCTCATCTGCTTAAACCTGGTTCCGGAAAAAATGGCAGGGAAGAGAACGCCCGCTGCGCTCGTGCTGCGTGTCGGCAGCCTTGAAGCGGGGGCGTATGCTAGCATGTTCGCCTTCCCTGGAACCCGCTCCAGACGTGAATATGGCTCAGGCGCCGCATGAGTGGCTCGCGGGTTCGCTTACTTTTCCGCGTCCCTTCGAGGTGTCGATAATGAGCTACCAGCACCAGTATGCCGACGGTACCCACATTCATTTCCCGTTGGGGAAGGTGGTGTGTATCGGCCGTAACTACGCCGAACATGCCCATGAGCTGAACAATCCGATACCCGCCGAGCCGCTGCTGTTCATCAAGCCGGGCAGTTGCGTGGTGCCCGCGGCCGGTGGGTTCAAGATCCCCGCCGATCGCGGCTCGGTTCATTATGAAACCGAGATCGCCGTGCTGCTGGGCAAGTCGCTTTCCACTCAGCCAACCGAAGAAGAAGTGCTGGATGCGATTTCGGGCTTCGCTCCGGCGCTGGACCTGACCCTGCGTGACGTTCAGGCCAGGCTCAAGGAAAAGGGGTTGCCTTGGGAGTTGGCCAAATCCTTCGACGGTGCATGCGTACTCGCCCCGTTCGTGGCCGCCGGCACCTTTGAAGACCTGGCCGAGATCCCGGTACGCCTTACGCTCAATGGCGAGGTTCGCCAGGACGGCAGCAGTGCCTTGATGCTCAACCCGATCGTACCGATGATCCAGTACATGGCCGCGCACTTCTCCCTGCTGGCCGGTGATGTGATCCTCACAGGCACCCCCGCCGGGGTTGGGCCACTTACCAGCGGAGACCAGCTGGTACTGGAGCTGCCAGGGGCAACGCGGGTCGAAACCCAGGTGCTGTGACACCCTGAAGCGAAGCGGCGGTTTGGCATTTTTTTCACATGACGTACGGATAATGCGCTGGCAATTCAGCCCTGACCGCAGGTATTTCGATGCCCACCGCCGCCTTGCCTACCGCCACCGCACCGCGTCGCTCGTCACGGCGGCTGCGCATGTGCCTGTTCGGAGTTGCCGCGGCCGCTATCGCTTATGCCATAGCGGTGATCCTGCATTGGGATGACCGTGGGCTGCTATGGCTCAAGGAACGCTTTACCTCCCCGGCCGCCCAGGCGCAGGCCGTCTGGCTTCCGAGCTACCGCGCCACTATCGATGCCAAGCCGCTCCCCGGCATGGAAGACGACGAAGCCTCCGACCTGACCTACGATCCGGCTAGCCGTACCCTTTATTCGGTGATGGGCAAGCATCCCTTCCTGGTTCAGTTGTCGTTGCAGGGCGATGTGTTGCGCAAGCTTCCTTTAGTGGGCTGGAGCAATCCTGAAGGGGTAGCGATGCTGGGCGATGGCCGCCTGGCGATCACCGATGAGCGCCTGCACACCGTGACCGTAGTAAAGCTCGAGGCCACAACCTCCGCCTTGAACTATGCCGATTTCCCTAAGATCGACCTGGGAACCTCGCCGAACGCGAACAAGGGGTTTGAGGGCGTGGCGTGGGACCCTCGTCATCAGCGGTTGCTGGTAGGCCAGGAGCGGCCGACCACGCTGTTCAGCCTCAAGCAAGGCGATAACGGCAATTTCGTACCGGATCGGATGCTGGTGCCCAACAACGCCATGGACATGCGCAACCTGTCAGCGGTGAGTGTCGATCCACGGACCGGCAACTTGTTGTTGCTGTCAGCTGATTCGCACCTGCTGATGGAGGCCGACAAGGACGGGCAGGCGGTCAGCTTCATGGCGCTGTTGGGCGGCTTCAATGGTATTGCCGATACCATCCCGCGCGCGGAGGGCGTGGCCATGGACGAGCAGGGCACCCTGTACATGGTCAGCGAGCCCAACCTGTTCTATGCCTTCAAGAAGAATCAGGGCGGCTCTTAAGTCCGGATTCAGCGAGCTGTGGTTTCATGGGCGGATCTTCCACCGGTGAACACTCAATGTACCGCTCTTTCAATACCCGCCCGATTCGTCTGGGATTGTTATGCCTGGTGCTCGTACTTGGCGCCAGCGCCGCACATTTCTCCCGTTTCCCTGCCCGGGCCTGGTTCGCCGTCGGCCAGTGGCTGTCTCCCGGTCGCTCCGCCATTGGCCTGGGGGACTATCGAGCAGTACTTCAGGCCCGGCCTATAGAGGGGTTGAGCGGTGATGTTTCCGCGCTCACCTACGACCCGGACCGCAATACGCTTTTTACCGTGACCAACAAAATGCCCGAGCTGGTTGAGCTGTCCTTGAACGGCGACGTGTTGCGGCGGATTTCGCTGATTGGTTTTTCCGACCCCGAAGCGGTGGAATACATAGCGCCTGGCACCTATGTGATCAGCGACGAACGCCAGCAGCGGTTGGTGCAAGTGGAAATTGGCGACGCCACGTCCAGCGTCGACATCGCCAGCGGGCATCAATTGGCGCTGGGGCTTGGGCTGAACGGCAACAAGGGCTTCGAAGGGTTGGCGTATGACCTTTCCAGCGGCCGCTTGTACGTTGCCAAGGAGCGGGACCCTGTACGCATTTACGAAGTAAGCGGCTTCCCGGTGGGTAACAGCGGCCCCATGGCGATCGGTATCTCCGAAAACAGGCAGCGGGACCGCGGCATGTTTGTGAAGGACCTGTCCAGCCTCCAGTTCGACCCACGCAGCGGGCATTTGCTGATTGTGTCGGACGAATCCAAGGTAGTGGTGGAGCTAGATCCGGAGGGCAAGCCCGTAGCGAGCCTCTCGCTGGTAGGTGGGTCCGCCGGGTTGGACCGCCCGGTACCCCAGCCGGAAGGGGTTGCCATGGACACTGCCGGCAACCTCTTCATGGTCAGCGAGCCAAACCTTTTCTACCGTTTCGAACCCCGGCCCGCTCCGTAGCGATCAGCGGGTGTAAGTTTTCACACCCTCGCTGGTACCTAGCAGCAGCAGGTCGGCGGGGCGGGCAGCGAACAAGCCGTTGGTGACCACGCCTACGATCTGGTTGATGCTGGTTTCCAGCGCAACCGGGTCGGTGATGTGCAGGTTGTGCACGTCCAGGATGATATTCCCGTTGTCTGTTACCACGCCCTCGCGGTACACCGGGTCCCCGCCCAGCTTGACCAGCTCTCGCGCCACGTGGCTGCGGGCCATGGGCACCACTTCCACGGGCAGCGGGAATTGCCCGAGCACGGGCACCAGCTTGCTCGCGTCAGCGATACAGATGAAGCGCCGGGCAACCGCGGCAACGATCTTTTCACGGGTGAGCGCCGCGCCGCCGCCCTTGATCAGGTGCAAGCGCTCGTCGCTTTCGTCCGTGCCGTCTACATAAAATTCCAGCTCGCCCACGGTGTTCAGGTCGTAAACCGGAATGCCGTGGCTTTTCAGGCGCGTCGCGGTCGCTTCGGAGCTGGCTACCGCGCCGTCGAAGGCACCCTTGTGGCGCGCCAGCGCATCGATGAACAGGTTGGCGGTTGACCCCGTGCCTACGCCCACGACGCTTTTGTCGGTGAGGCTGGGCAAAATGTGGTCGACGGCCGCCTGAGCCACGGCGAGTTTGAGTTGATCCTGGGTCATGCTGGCGCTCCGCAAGCGGCTGGGATTCGAAAAGGGGCAGCATTATAGCCATACGCGCGGCGGAAACCCTGCCCTGAATGTGGTGGGCGGGCAGAGCCGTGGGGTAGACTCGCGGGTCATGTTCTCTGGCAGTGACCGTGCGCCCATGCTCGAACAGTACGTAAAAAAGATTCTCACCTCGCGCGTCTACGACGTGGCGGTGGAAACCCCGCTTCAACCGGCCAACCAGTTGTCGCGGCGGCTCCATAACCATGTGCTGCTTAAGCGCGAAGATCTGCAGCCGGTGTTCTCGTTCAAGGTGCGCGGGGCCTACAACAAGCTCTCGCAGTTGAGCGACAGCGAGCGCAGCCGTGGCGTGGTCACTGCCTCGGCGGGCAACCATGCCCAAGGCTTGGCGCTGGCCGCCCGCGAAATGGGCGTCCAAGCTGTGATCGTAATGCCCAAGACCACGCCAGAGATCAAGGTCGAAGGGGTGCGCTCGCGCGGTGGCAAAGTGGTGCTTCACGGGGATTCTTTCCCCGAAGCGCTGGCCTGGTCACTCAAGCTGGTCGAAGAAAAGGGCTATGTCTACATCCATCCCTATGACGATCCGGACACAATTGCCGGCCAAGGCACGGTCGCCATGGAAATTCTGCGCCAGCATCAGGGGCCGCTGGATGCGATCTTCGTTCCTGTTGGCGGAGGCGGGCTGATCTCAGGGATCGCGGCCTACGTGAAATACCTTCGCCCCGAGGTGAAAATCATCGCCGTGGAGCCTGACGACTCCAACTGCCTGCAGGCTGCCCTGGCGGCAGGTTCGCGTGTGGTGCTACCGCAAGTAGGGCTGTTTGCCGACGGGGTGGCCGTGGCACAGATTGGCGAGCACACCTTCGAGATCTGTCGCCGGTACGTGGACGAGGTCATCACTGTCAGTAGCGACGAAATTTGCGCCGCAATCAAGGATATTTACGACGATACCCGCTCGATCACCGAACCTGCTGGCGCATTGGGTGTGGCTGGGATCAAAAAGTACGTGGAAAGCCGTGGCGTGACGGGCCAGACCCTCATCGCCATTGATTCGGGCGCTAACGTGAATTTTGACCGCCTACGCCACGTGGCGGAGCGGGCCGAACTGGGCGAAGGGCGCGAAGCGATCATTGCCGTCACCATCCCCGAGCGCCCCGGCAGCTTCAAGGCCTTCTGCGAAGCGGTGGGCAAACGGCAGATCACTGAATTCAACTACCGCTACCACACCGGGGACGAAGCGCACATATTCGTCGGCGTACAGACCCACCCTGAAACCGACCCACGCGCGGCCTTGATCGCAAGCCTTCGCGCGCAAGGGCTCCCTGTACAGGACCTGACCGATAACGAGCTGGCCAAGCTGCATATCCGCCATATGGTGGGCGGCCACGCGGTGAAGGTGAGTGACGAGATGGTGCTGCGTTTCGAGTTTCCCGAGCGGCCAGGCGCCTTGTTCAACTTCCTGAACCGGCTGGGTGGGCGATGGAACATCTCGATGTTCCACTACCGCAACCATGGCGCGGCGGATGGCCGGGTGGTTGCGGGGCTGCAAGTACCCGCCGCCGAGCGCGACCAGGTTTATGCCGCGCTTGAAGAAATCGGCTATCCGTTCTGGGACGAAACCAATAACCCGGCGTACCAACTGTTTCTCGGATAGCCGCGGTTCGCGGTTCCCGCTTCCCGCGTAATCAATCGCGCAGCGAAATCACCTTCCAGCCCCGGCGCATGGCCTCGCCATGCAACACTGGGTCTGGATCGACCGCCACGGGATGCGCCACGCGTTCGAGCAGGGGCATGTCGTTCATCGAGTCGCTATAGAAGTAGCTGTCTTCCAGGCTGAGGCCTGTTTCGGTGAGCCAGCGCTCCAGCCGCGTAACTTTGCCTTCACGGAAGCAAGGCACATCGGTGCTGCGCCCTGTGTAGCGCTCACCGTCCATCTCGCACTCGGTGGCCAGCAGCGTGTCCACGCCTAGCCGCTGGGCGATCGGGCCCGTAACGAAACGGTTGGTCGCGGTAATGATGACCAGCTTGTCGCCCGCCTTGCGATGCTCCTCCAACAGGGCCAGCGCCTTGGGCAGGATGATCGGCTCCACGCAGTCGCGCATGAACGCCGCGTGCCATTCCTTGAGTTGGGCGGGCTCGGTGGCGGCGAGGATTTCAAGGCTGAAGTTCAGGTAGGCCTGCAGGTCCAGCTTGCCGGCCAGGTAATCCTGATAGAACGCGTCGTTGCGCGTCTTGTATTCCACGGGGTCCAGGATGCCCTTGGCGCAGAGGTAATCGCCCCAGGCGTGGTCACTGTCGCCGCCAAGCAGCGTGTTATCGAGGTCAAAAAGGGCCAGACGCATGAATTCACTCGTGTTAACGGCGGAAAGTGCCCACAGAATACGGCCTTTTATTAATGCTGCACATAAGGCTTCAAGCCTCGTTGCCGCTCTGCCGGGCTTTGTGGAACAATGCCCGAACATGCGTTTGCGAGGTTGCCGCCGTGATCGACCCCGATGGATTCCGCCCCAATGTAGGCATCATTCTGACCAATGATGCCGGCCAGGTGCTATGGGCTCGCCGAATCAATCAGGATGCCTGGCAATTTCCGCAAGGCGGCATCAATCCTGAAGAAACGCCCGAGCAGGCGTTGTACCGCGAATTGAACGAAGAAGTCGGCCTTGAGCGTCAGGATGTAGAGATTCTCGCCTGCACCCGCGGCTGGCTGCGCTACCGTCTACCTCAGCGGCTGGTTCGCACCCATAGCCAGCCTCTGTGCATCGGCCAAAAGCAAAAGTGGTTCCTGCTGCGCCTCGTGAGCAACGAGCAACGCGTGCGGATGGACCTCACAGGCAAGCCGGAATTCGACGGCTGGCGGTGGGTCAGTTATTGGTATCCGCTTGGGCAGGTAGTGACGTTCAAGCGCGAAGTGTATCGCCGGGCCTTGAAAGAATTGGCGCCACGCCTCTTATCGCGCGACTGACGACGGAGTTCGACCCCGAGCCATGCTCAATACGCTGCGCAAGATCGTCCAGGAAGTCAACTCCGCCAAGGATCTGAAAACGGCGTTGGGAATCATCGTCATCCGCGTTCAGGAGGCGATGAGCAGCCAGGTGTGCTCGGTCTACCTGTTGGACCCGGAGAGCAACCGCTTCGTGCTGATGGCTACCGAGGGGCTGAACAAGCGCTCCATCGGCCGGGTCAGCATGGCGCCCAACGAAGGCCTGGTTGGCCTCGTGGGTACCCGCGAAGAGCCCCTGAACCTGGAAAACGCCGCCGATCACCCACGCTACCGTTACTTCGCCGAAACGGGCGAAGAGCGTTACGCCTCCTTCCTGGGCGCACCGATCATCCATCACCGCCGTGTGGTGGGGGTATTGGTCATTCAGCAGAAGGAACGCCGCCAGTTCGACGAAGGTGAAGAGGCTTTCCTCGTTACCATGAGCGCCCAGCTTGCCGGCGTTATCGCCCATGCCGAGGCCACGGGGTCCATTCGCGGGCTGGGGCGTCAGGGCAAGGGCACCCAGGAAGCGCGCTTCGTGGGCGTGCCTGGTTCCCCTGGGGCGGCCGTGGGCACCGCTGTGGTGGTGTTGCCGCCAGCGGACCTGGAGGTAGTGCCGGATCGCACGGTGACCGACGTTGACGCCGAAATGCAGCTGTTCGAGACCGCGCTCGAAGGTGTGCGCAACGACATGCGCACCCTTTCGGCCAAATTGGCCACCCAGCTGAGGCCCGAGGAACGGGCGCTGTTCGACGTGTACCTCATGATGCTCGATGACGCCTCGTTGGGCAGTGAAGTGCGCAACGTCATCAAAACCGGGCAATGGGCGCAGGGTGCCCTGCGGCAGGTGGTGAGCGAACACGTCAGCCGCTTCGAGCTGATGGACGATGCCTATCTGCGCGAGCGCGCGGCCGATGTCAAAGACCTTGGCCGCCGGCTGCTCGCCTACCTTCAGCAGGCCCGCCAGCAAACCCTGGTATACCCCGACAATACCATCTTGGTCAGCGAAGAGCTGTCGCCGGCGATGCTGGGCGAGGTGCCGGAAGGCAAGCTGGTCGGGTTGATCTCGGTGATGGGCTCGGGCAACTCCCATGTGGCGATCCTGGCCAGGGCGATGGGTATCCCGACCGTGATGGGCCTGGTGGACCTGCCGTATTCGAAGGTCGACGGCATCCAGATGATCGTGGATGGCTACCACGGCGAGGTATTCACCAACCCGAGCGAGATCCTCACCAAACAATACGCCGCGGTCGTGGAAGAAGAGCGGGAGCTGGCCAAAGGCCTGGATGCCCTGCGAGAACTGCCATGCGTTACCCTCGACGGGCACCGTATGCCGCTGTGGGTGAACACCGGGCTGCTGGCGGATGTTGCCCGGGCCCAGCAGCGAGGCGCCGAAGGGGTAGGGCTGTATCGCACCGAAGTGCCGTTCATGATCAACCAGCGCTTCCCGTCCGAAAAAGAACAGCTGGCCATTTACCGTGAACAGCTGGCGGCGTTCCATCCGCTGCCGGTAACCATGCGCAGCCTGGACATTGGCGGGGACAAGTCCTTGTCCTACTTTCCCATCAAGGAGGAAAACCCCTTCCTTGGCTGGCGGGGTATTCGTGTAACGCTCGACCACCCGGAAATTTTCCTGGTGCAGGCACGGGCGATGCTCAAGGCCAGCGAAGGGTTGAACAACCTGCGCATTCTGCTGCCGATGATTTCCGGCACACACGAGCTTGAGGAGGCCCTGCACCTGTTGCACCGGGCATGGGGCGAAGTACGTGATGAAGGCACCGATGTGCCCATGCCGCCGATTGGCGTAATGGTTGAAATCCCCGCAGCGGTCTATCAGACCCGTGATCTGGCCCGGCAGGTGGATTTCCTGTCAGTAGGCTCGAACGACCTGACCCAGTATCTCCTGGCCGTGGACCGCAACAACCCTCGGGTTGCCGATCTTTATGACTACCTGCACCCCGCGGTGCTCCAAGCGCTGCAGCATGTAGTGACCGAGGCCCACGCCGAAGGCAAGCCGGTGAGCATTTGTGGGGAAATGGCGGGTGACCCCGCCGCGGCAGTTCTGCTGATGGCCATGGGTTTCGATAGCTTGTCGATGAACGCCACCAACCTGCCCAAGGTGAAGTGGATGTTACGTCAGGTAAGCCATGAAAAGTCCTGCGAGTTGTTGGCCCAGTTGATGAAAATCGACAACCCGCAACTTATCCACAGTACCTTGCAGCTTGCGCTGAAAAACCAAGGCCTGGCCCGGATGATCAACCCGGCCGCCCCCAAAAGCCTGTAGTCAGCCCTGGAACCGGGCGGCCAGCCTGGCCAGCCCGGCGTTGCGTAGTTCAGGGGCTATTTCAACCGCCACTTCGCCCAGATGCCCGCCCCCGGGCCCAAAACTTCGTTCCACCATCTCCCGTCGCCCATCCGCGTAAGCGATCACTACCGTGCTAGCGCGGGTTCCATAGCTAGGGCTGGCAATAAACACACTCGATAGCAAGCGCTCGGTGGCAATGCCCACCCCGGTTTCGGGCAGTTCGGCCTCGCTGGCTTGACTAGGGTCTGCAAGGGCCTCGAAGAGCCCGGCCGGAGCGTTGTCCAGGTTCGCCGAGCAGGCTTTGCGCGCCTTGAGCAGCTTGGGCCAGGGTGTGTTCAGTGCCGCGTTGGATAACCCATAGACGCCCTCGGCAAGGGCTTCGGGCACCGCGCTCTCGCTGTTGAGGTAGTAGAGCTGCCGGCCGTCGCCCAACAGGAGGTTGAAACCGGCGTATTCCCGTGCCCGGCCGCACACCGCTCTTGCGTAGGCATCAAGGGATTGTTCGCCGGTCAGGTAGGCTGCGCACAATTCGCCGCGCGAGCGCATGGCGGGCATGGCGCGGCCGCTGCGAATGTTGGTTACCGCGGCGAAGCGCCCGTTGGGGCCCAGGCCCAGCCAGGTTCCTCCGGCCTCCAGATCCCTTCCCGCGAAGACCCCCGGCGCATCGCTCCATTGGGCCAGCGGCGCCGTGAGCCGGGCATAGAACTCGTCCCGATTGGCTGCAACAATGAGGGGGCGGGCATCAGCGGGGCGCCAGGCAAATACAATCAGGCACATAGGGCGAAAGGTCCTCTTTTCCAAAACTCTACACGCCGCGAGGGTGCGCTTCCATCCGTGATAGCTGGAGCCGCCGGGGGGTGATCCGGTAACATGCGCCCTCGCTTGGGGGAACTCACATGGAATATGCGCTCTACCTGGCCCTAGGGGCTTGCGCCGGCGTGCTGGCGGGGCTGTTCGGCGTGGGCGGCGGCATCATCATTGTGCCGGTGCTGGTATTCAGTTTCGGCCTGCAGGGGTTTTCACCGGACGTGCTCACGCACCTGGCGGTGGGCACCTCGCTGGCGACTATCGTGTTTACCTCGTTCAATGCCATTCGCGCGCATCACAAGCGTGGCGCGGTGCGGTGGCCGATCTTCGCCTGGATGACGCTGGGCATCGTCCTCGGTGGCGTGATAGGCGCGAAAACCGCCTCGCTGATCCAGGGCCCGCACCTGCAAAAGATCATTGGTGTGTTCGCCCTGCTCGTGAGCCTGCAGATGGCGCTCGACTTCAAGCCAAAGGCCAGCCGGGGTGTGCCTGGCAAGGGTGGGCTTACCATCGCCGGGGTAGTGATAGGCTGGGCGTCGGCCATCTTCGGCATTGGCGGCGGTTCGCTCACCGTGCCGTTCCTCAGCTGGCGCAGCGTGCCGATGCAGCAGGCGGTTGCGACCTCTTCGGCCTGCGGCCTGCCGATCGCGCTCTCGGGCGCGCTAAGTTTCATCTGGCTGGGCTGGCACGACCCGCTGCTGCCAGCGCATAGTTTCGGGTTCGTTTACTTGCCGGCTCTGGTAGGCATTGCCATTACCAGCATGCTGTTTGCCCGTTTTGGCGCCGCGCTGGCGCATCGGCTCTCGCCACGGTTGCTCAAGCGGCTGTTCGCCTTGCTGTTGTTCAGTGTCGGCTTGAGTTTTTTGCTTTGATCGAGGAATAGACATGCTGCCTTACCCGCAGATAGACCCTGTGGCCCTTAGCCTGGGGCCGCTGAAGATTCACTGGTACGGCCTGATGTATTTGCTGGGCATCGGCAGCGCGTGGCTGTTGGCGCCGCGCCGGATGCACCGATTCGACCCTACGTGGAATCGCGAGAAGCTTTCCGATCTGGTGTTCTGGGTCGCGATGGGTGTGATACTCGGGGGCAGGTTAGGTTATGTGCTGTTCTACGACCTGCCAGCCTATATCGCGCATCCCGCGCTCATCTTCGAAGTATGGAAGGGCGGCATGTCCTTCCATGGCGGCCTGATCGGCGTGATGTTGTCTACCTGGTGGTTCGGCAAACGCAACAACAAGACGTTTTTCCAGCTGATGGACTTCATCGCTCCCTTCGTGCCGCTGGGCCTGGGTGCGGGGCGCATCGGCAACTTCATCAACGCAGAGCTGTGGGGCAAGCCGACCGACCTGCCGTGGGCCATGATCTTCCCGCCGTTCAGTGATCCGGCCCAGCTGCCGCGCCATCCGTCGCAGCTGTACCAGTTCGCGCTGGAAGGCGTGGCGCTGTTCGTTATTCTGTGGCTCTACTCCAGCAAGCCGCGCCCCACCATGGCCGTCTCGGGCATGTTCGCGCTGTGCTATGGCATCTTCCGTTTCCTGGTGGAGTTTGTGCGCGTACCGGACGCCCAGCTTGGCTACCTGGCGTTCGGCTGGCTGACCATGGGGCAAGTGTTGTGCCTGCCAATGATCATCGGCGGCGCGGCACTCATCTGGTATGCCTACCACCGCGATACTACCGCTCCGCGGCAAACCGCCTAATTTTGCCGGCGGGGCTTGGGCCCCGCCTGATTCAGGATACTCATGAAGCAATATCTCGATCTCGTCGCACAGGTTATTCAGCACGGCTCGCGCCAGGCGAACCGTACCGGCGTGGATACCATCAGCCTGCCTGGCGCCATGCTGAAGTTCGATCTGAAGGACGGTTTTCCCGCCATTACCACGCGCAAGCTGGCGTTCAAGTCGGCGGTTGGGGAAATGGTGGGCTTTCTCAGAGGGGCCAATAGCGCTGCTGATTTCCGCGCGCTGGGTTGCAAGGTGTGGGACCAGAACGCCAACGAGAATAGCCAGTGGCTGAATAACCCGTTCCGCCAGGGCACTGATGACCTCGGTGAAATCTACGGCGTGCAGTGGCGCAAATGGCCCGCATACAAGCGAGTGCCCTTGAGCAATGGTGCTGCCATCGCTGCCTGCCTGGCGCAAGGCTACCGCAGCATCGCCGAGGATCAAGAGGGCGGTGAGGCCTTCGTGGTGCTGTACAAGGCCATCGATCAGGTTCGCCAATGCCTGGATACCATTGTCAATGACCCGGGAAGCCGCCGCATTCTCTTCCATGGCTGGAATTGCGCCCAGCTCGACGAGATGGCCCTGCCGCCTTGCCATTTGCTGTATCAGTTCCATCCCAACGCCCAAACCCGTGAGCTCTCCCTCACGCTCTACATCCGCTCGAACGATCTGGGCCTGGGCACGCCTTTCAACATTACCGAAGGGGCGGCCATGCTTTCGCTCTTCGGTCGCCTTACCGGCTACACGCCACGTTGGCTGACCTACTTCGTCGGCGACGCCCACGTGTACGTGAACCATCTGGACATGCTCAACGAACAGATGCGCCGCGAGCCCTTGCCCGCGCCGAAGCTCGTTATCTCCGACCGCGTGCCTGCCTTCGCCGACACCGGCGTCTACGCCCCAGAGTGGCTGGAGAAAATCGAGCCGAGCGACTTTTCACTGGAAGGCTATGAACACCACCCGCCGCTTACGGCGCCGATGGCGGTGTAAACGTAGGCCCCCGCGGGCTCGGTTTACTGGTGGGACCGGGCGTGAGCCCGGGAAGGGTTAACCTCAATGCCCATGACTGCGCCCCACATGACTGGCCTCCGCAGGAGGCAACTCGACCGCTCCGTTCACTTCCAGCCGTTCCAGAATGCCGCAGTGCGACGTTGTATCGGTTGCATGGCAGCGCTCGCGCAGGGCAATCAGTTGCGTTTCGAGCGCAACCAGCCCGTCAATGCGGGCGCGTACATGGGCGATGTGCTCATCCACCAAGGCATTCACGCTGGCGCAGGGCGCGGTGGCGTTGTCGCGCAAGGCAAGGAGGGCGCGGATTTCGTCCAGGGTCATGTCGAGCGTGCGGCAGTTGCGGATGAAAGTCAGCCGCTCAACGTGGGCTTGGGTGTACTCCCGATAATTGCCCTCGGTGCGTGAAGGCGCTGGCAGCAGATTTTCCCGTTCGTAATAACGGATAGTCTCCACCTGGCAGTCGGTGGCTTTGGCCAAGGCGCCGATCTTCATGATGATCTCCCAAGAGTGCTTGACCCTATAGTGGCTACAGGGTGTTGACTAAGCAACAGTCAATATTCGGAGCCGACCATGGACCGTAGTACCGAGCCGCTGCGCGACCCTGCCCATCCTGCCACCTCCCCGTGCACACATGCGGCAGGGCACGACCATGGCCACCACCACCACGATCATGAGCATGGCAGCCCCCGGGAAAGTCATGTGAGTTTTGGTGACGCGGCGGTTGGAACATGGAGCCGCTTTCGCATAGAAGCCATGGATTGCCCTACCGAACAGGCGTTGCTGCAGAAGCGGCTGGGTACGGTTTCAGGCGTGCAAGGGCTGCAATTCAACTTGATCAGCCGGGTGTTAGGCGTACGTCACTCATTGGCGGACACCGGACCTATCGAGGCGGCTATTGCCGAAGTAGGCATGACGGCCGTCCCGCTCGTGGAGGCTGAAGCAGATGCGGCGCAGGCCCCGGTTCCGAGCAAGCGCGGGCGCATAACGCTGGTAGCTGGGCTGGTTGCCGCCGCGGCCGCCGAGTTGTGCCACCTGTATCAGGCGGGGCCGCCCTGGCTGGTTATCGTGCTTGCGCTGTTCGCGATCTGCGCCAGCGGCTTGGGTACCTATCGCAAGGGCTGGATTGCGTTGCGCCAGCTCAATCTGAACATCAACGCGTTGATGAGCATCGCCGTGACGGGTGCGGCATTGATTGGCCAATGGCCTGAGGCAGCCATGGTCATGGTGCTGTTTGCCATCGCTGAGCGAATCGAAGCACATTCACTCGAGCGTGCCCGCAATGCGATCGGTGCGCTGATGCAACTGGCGCCTGCAACCGCTACGGTGCGCGAGGCTGACGGCCAATGGCGTGCCCGTGAGGTTGCCTCCATACAGGTTGGCAGCCTACTGAGGGCACGCCCTGGAGAGCGCATCGCTCTGGATGGTGAAGTCACGGCCGGGCGCTCCACAGTGGATCAAGCTCCGATCACCGGTGAAAGCCTGCCTGTGGATAAAACCGTTGGGGACAAGCTGTTCGCAGGTACCGTCAATCAAGGGGGGGAGCTTGAGTACCGAGCCACTCAGGTTGCGAGTGAGTCGACACTCAGCCGTATCCTGCGCGTTGTGGAGCAAGCCCAAGGTAGCCGTGCGCCAACGCAACGTTTCGTTGATCGGTTCTCGCGCATTTATACGCCCGCGGTGATAGTGCTGGCCTGCATCACAGGGCTGGTGCCGCCGTTGTTCGGGCTCGGCACTTGGCTTGAGTGGGCATATCGGGCGCTGGTATTGCTGGTGGTGGCCTGCCCGTGTGCATTGGTTATTTCCACGCCAGTAACCCTGGTTAGCGGGCTCGCCGCGGCAGCGCGAAGGGGGATCCTGGTAAAGGGGGGCGCTTACCTTGAGATAGCCCACGGCATTGAATGGCTAGCCCTCGATAAAACCGGCACCCTTACCCGAGGCACACCCCAACTTACCGACGTTTTGCCCTTGCAGGGCGACCCGGCGAAGATAAAGGCAATCGCGGCTAGCCTGGCCGCGCGTTCTGATCATCCGGTGTCACGGGCGCTTGCTTCGGGTCTCGGCGACGCCGCTGCAAGCGACGTAACGGAATTCGAAGCCTTGCCCGGCCGAGGGAGCCGAGGGCGGGTGGGGGAAGCGCTATACACCCTGGGCAACCATCGCATGATTGAGGAACGGGGGCTTTGTGGTGAAGCGCTCGAGGCGACCCTGGCCAACCTGGAGCGGCAGGGCAAAAGCGTGGTGGTGCTATGTGATGCCGAGAAGCCCTTGGGGGTATTCGGAGTGGCCGATACGTTGCGCCCCACCAGCGGTGATGCCATCAGCAGCCTGCATGGGTTAGGTGTGAAGACCCTTATGCTCAGTGGGGACAACCAGGCGGCGGCTTCCGCGATCGCCGGTCAGGTGGGCATCGATGAGGCGCGGGGCAATCTGCTGCCCGAGGACAAGCTTGCGGTTATTGAGTCCCTCGCCAGCCAGGGCCACCTGGTAGGCATGGTTGGCGACGGGATCAATGACGCGCCAGCGCTGGCCCGCGCCAACATCGGTTTCGCCATGGGCGCGGCCGGCTCACACGCGGCAATCGAGACCGCCGACGTGGCATTGATGGATGATGACCTGCGCAAGGTTGGGGAATTCATCGCGCTGTCGCGCAGAACCCGCCGGCTATTGATCCAGAATATTGCGCTGGCCCTGGGGATCAAGGCCGTGTTTCTGGCCCTCACTGTGCTCGGCATGGCGACGCTATGGATGGCGGTGTTCGCGGATATGGGCGTAAGCCTGCTGGTGGTTTTCAATGGCTTGCGGCTGCTCAATGCGTCTCAAAGCGCGCCCGCGAGTTCTGCCACTGCCTGATCGCGCTCTACCTGGCGAGGTGCCCCTCGCTTTTTGTGGGAGGCAGCGTTCAGGCTGGACCATTCCGGGTGGGCTCGGGCCCGCCGCAACGCGGCGGGCAATTTGCCGAGTCGCCAGTGCTCGGGATCTTGATCAGGCAGCTGAAGGCGTTCCCGTGCCGCATGGCCACGGCGGGCGAGCGCCAGCATCAGGGCCTGTTGGCGCAGCGCAAGCAACCGAAGCACAGCGTCATCCACGCTCAAGATCTGTTCGCCACGCCATTTGCCCATCAGGCGGCCACCGTAACCCCTGGCCGTTTGCACTGCGCCTCCGGCGATGGCCCCCGCCAGAGCGGCCAATCCTAGCGTCATGCCTCCGGCCATAAGGTCTACCCCCGCGCCCGCCGCGGCGCCCGCGGCAATTCCGCCCCCAAGCTTGATGCCTAACTGGCGCAGTGTTTCAGGGTTGAACAGGTCATCACCCCAGCGCCCATCCAGCAGCGGCAGGCTGCCGGCATCCGCGTCGTCAGCCCGAAAGCCGAACAGCTTCAGCAAGGCGGTAACGCACCTTTGCTCGCGCTCGCGTACATGTTGACGAAGCACTTCGATTTCCTGGGGCTGAGTGTCCGGTGGTACTGCCCGGCGAGCCGCCGCGCAGTCAATCAGCAGGTCGGCAATAAGCGCGCGCCCGGCTGCCAGGCGCTGGCCGTGTTGCGCCTGAAGGTCGGCTATCAAACGCTCCAGTGACGGGCGGGCGCGCTCGATCAGCAATGCCAGGCTTTCATATAGGCGCTGTTCGCCATCGTCGGGTGGCGCCACGCTGTCGAAGGCCACTTGGGCATGCAGCCCGAGCCGGGCCAAGGCGACCTGCCACGCTTCGCGGCGGGCGCTGGGCGCGCTCACGAAATTGAGCACTGGCAGCAGGGGCTTGCCGCAGCTGGCCAGAATCTGCAATTCGTCCCGGTATTTGGCCAATATCGGTTCCCGGGCGTCGATCACATATAGCCCGGCGTCCGAGAAACTGAGCTGGCGTACCACCTTGGCTTCCTGTTCGAAACGCTGGCGCGCCTCGGCCGAGCCCAGGAAAGCCTCGATGCGCCCCGGGCCATACAGGCGCACCATTCCTCCACCCAGGCGCTCCAGGTATTCAAGCAGGGCCACGGCATCTTCCAGGCCGGGTGTGTCGTACAGTTCCATGAGCGCTTCGCCGTCCACCGACAAACGCGCGCCTTCCACGTGGCGGGTAGTACCCGGGCGATCAGATACTTCGCCGAAGCTCACATCACGGGTGAGGGTACGCAGCAGGGAGGTCTTGCCCACGTTGGTGTGCCCCACCACGGCCAACTTCAATGGGTCAGGCATCGACATGCTCCATCCAGCCGGGTGGGAAGGTAGTTTCCGCGGGCAGCTTCAACGCTTCCAGCGCCTCTTTCCAAGCGGAGAGGCGCGAGGGGCTGCAGGTTTCTCCCAGAGGCGGCGGCACGAGCCAAACGCGGGTTTCATGGGCGTTGCGAGCAAGCTCGGCGAGCAGGGCCTGCGTGCCCCGGTCCGGGGACCGCCGTGGGTCGCACGCCAACAGCAGCCGCTCCGCTGGCTGCGCCGCCAGGGCGTCCAGCAGGCGTTGGCGCGAGGCTCGGTCGTCCAGGATGCCCGCATCGGTCATATGGCTACCCGCGGCGGGGGGCCAAGGCAGGTCACTGTCTAGCTCGATGCCGGCAATCACGGCGCCGCTGCCCAGGATTATCGGCGCTGGGATTGTCATCGACCATGATGTTTCGGCGGGCAGATCGGTAGGCCCCAACGATTCAGTGGAAGGCATCAGCCGCTCGCGCAATGCGATGGCGTCCGGCGAGGTCAGGTCAGGCTGCAAGCGTGTTGCCCCGTGCCGCCACGCGAGCCAACATGCCGTGGCAAGCACAACACGTGGCAGCAGGCCAAAACTGATGACCACGCCCATCAGCCAGCCTGCCCAAGCCTGCCGCGCTCCCTCGAAAGCCGCGGGCCCATCGCCACTGGCGCGAACCAGCTCTGGGTCGGGCACCGGGAAGCCCAGCCAGGCAGGAAGTTTGCCCAGCAGCACCGTGAGGCCTACAAAGGCATCGCTGTGCAACAGGGTGGTTTCCCATACGAAGTCATAGCGGCGGGCAGCGAACATCATCACAAGGGTCGCAAGGGCGGCCAGCATGCAAAGTGCCCACAGGCCGTTGACCACGGCGCCGAACAACCAGCGGTTCAGCCGATGCCGGTGCAGCAGCATCAACAGCGCGGCGCCCAGGTGAGCGGCCTTGGCGTCTCGCGCGAGGCGCTGCGTTATTACCAGCCAGGCACGCCCCAGCCAGGGCCCATGTTCACCGCCGGCCGCGAGCCCCAACAGCCAGCCGGCCAGCAGCAGCAGGTTCAGCCCCAGCAGGCTGCCGATTGCCCAAAATACATTGACCGGGCGGGGCGCGCCGGCAAGGGCCGCGCTTCCCATACCCAGGCCTGTGATCACAGCAAGAACAGCAAGCGCGATCACGCCCAGCCGGGCGCCATGTTTCCAATGGTTCATGGCCGTCACCAAGCCATCGCGCTCGGCCAGCCAGAGCGCCCGCGCCTGCCACCGGCTGGAGAAGTCACCGCCGCGCTGTCGCGCCTGACGGTTGGCTTCGCTGTCCTCCAGTGGGCCGGTTTCTCGCTCGCGCAAGCTGACGGCTTCGGCCAGCCAAAGGGTATCCAGTGTATTCACGCCCACTCCTGTGAAGGTTGAGCGCCCGAGCATACCCCACCGTGGCTGCTGGAGCCGCATCGCTCTGCTATCCTCGCCGGCATGAAAAAGACCCTCCCGCTAAGCCTGATTGCCGCTCACGCCGAAAATGGCGTAATTGGTATCGAAAACCGTATGCCCTGGCACCTGCCGGGGGATTTCCGCTATTTCAAGGCCACCACCCTGGGCAAGCCCATCATCATGGGTCGTAAAACCTGGGACTCGCTTGGCAGGCCATTACCCGGCCGCTTGAACCTGGTGGTCAGCCGCCAGCCCGGGCTGGTCCTTGAAGGCGCCGAAGTATTTGCCTCTCTGGACGCAGCTGTTGATCGGGCGCAGGCCTGGGCCAGAGAACAAGGCGTGGAAGAGGTGATGCTGATTGGCGGCGCCCAGCTTTATACGCTAGGGCTGCCATACGCCGACCGCCTATACCTGACCCGAGTCGAAGCCTCGCCCGAGGGGGATGCTTTTTTCCCTTCGTTCGATCGTGGGCAATGGGTGAAGGTTTCGGACGTTCGCAATCCGGCCGAAGGCGAAGCGCCGGCCTATAGCTTCGAAGTATGGGAGCGGGCAGGCAACTGATCAGGGCGCGGCGAGCGCCGGCCCTGATCGCCACGGGTCAGCCGTCGAGCAATGCCTTGTCGCGTACGGCGCCCTTGTCGGCACTGGTCGCCAACAACGCATAGGCCTTGAGTGCGGTGGTCACCTTACGGGGGCGAGCTTCGGCGGGCTTCCAGCCTTTTTCTTCCTGATCGGTACGCCGCGCGGCCAGTTCGGCATCGTCCACCAGCAGGTTGATGCTGCGGTTGGGGATGTCGATCAGTACCTTGTCACCGTCACGGGCCAGCGCGATGGTGCCGCCAGCAGCGGCTTCGGGCGACGCGTGGCCGATGGACAGGCCCGAGGTGCCGCCGGAGAAGCGGCCGTCGGTGAGCAAGGCGCATGCCTTGCCCAGCCCCTTGGATTTCAGATACGAAGTGGGGTAGAGCATCTCCTGCATGCCCGGCCCACCTTTCGGGCCTTCGTAGCGAATGATCACCACGTCGCCAGCGCTCACTTCATCGTTCAGGATGCCGCGCACCGCGCTGTCCTGGCTTTCGAAGATCTTCGCGCGCCCCTCGAAGCGATGGATGGATTCGTCCACGCCCGCGGTTTTCACCACGCAACCGTCCACGGCCAGGTTGCCATAGAGCACCGCCAGGCCGCCTTCCAGTGAAAACGCGTGGTCCAGGTTGCGGATGCACCCCTCGGCACGGTCGTCGTCAAGGGTTTCCCAACGAGTGCTCTGGCTGAACGCGACCTGGGTAGGAATGCCCGCCGGGCCCGCGCGATAGAACTCCAGCACCGCTTCGTCGGTGGTTTGAGTAATGTCCCATTGAGCAATGGCAGCTGCCATGCTTGGGCTATGCACGGTCGGTACATCGGTATGCAGCAATTCGGCGCGCGCCAGTTCGCCAAGGATGCCGAAGATACCGCCCGCGCGGTGTACGTCCTCCATGTGGTACTTGGGCGTGTTCGGCGCCACCTTGCACAACTGCGGAACCCTGCGGGACAACCGGTCGATATCGCGCAGGTCGAAATGCAGCTCGGCCTCCTGGGCGGCCGCCAGCAAGTGCAGGATCGTATTGGTGGAACCGCCCATGGCGATGTCCAGTGTCATGGCGTTTTCGAAGGCCTTGAACGAGGCGATGTTGCGAGGCAGCACCGACTCATCGTTGTCGTGGTAATACCGCTTGGTGATCTCCACGATAGTGCGGCCGGCGCGCAGGAACAGCTGCTCCCGGTCGGAGTGGGTAGCGAGCACTGAGCCATTCCCCGGCAGAGCGAGGCCCAAAGCCTCGGTCAGGCAGTTCATGGAGTTGGCGGTGAACATCCCGGAGCAGGAGCCGCAGGTGGGGCAGGCGCTGCGCTCGTATTCGGCGACCTTTTCATCCGAGGCAGAGCTGTCGGCGGCAATTACCATGGCGTCGACGAGGTCCAGGCCGTGGCTTGCCAGCTTGGTTTTCCCGGCCTCCATGGGGCCGCCGGATACGAACACTACGGGGATGTTCAGGCGCAAGGCGGCCATGAGCATGCCGGGGGTGATCTTGTCGCAGTTGGAGATGCACACGATAGCGTCGGCGCAGTGGGCGTTGACCATGTATTCAACGGAGTCGGCGATGATCTCCCGGCTTGGCAGCGAATACAGCATGCCGTCGTGGCCCATGGCGATACCGTCATCCACGGCAATGGTATTGAATTCTTTCGCCACGCCGCCGGCGCGTTCGATTTCACGGGCAACCAGCTGGCCCAGATCCTTGAGGTGGACGTGGCCAGGCACGAACTGGGTGAAGGAGTTGGCAATGGCGATGATCGGCTTCTTGAAGTCGTCGTCCTTCATCCCCGTGGCGCGCCAGAGGGCGCGGGCGCCGGCCATGTTGCGGCCATGGGTGGATGTTTTCGAGCGGTAATCGGGCATGGAGCACTCCGGGCGGCAAATCAGGTTTCAGTAGGATCGAGCCTTGTGCGGTTCCGGGCGAGACGGCCGTTGGGCTGCCTTCGCGGAAGTGACCGTTGGCTTCGCGGGATCGCCGCAAGCTCAGGCCTGGCTCTTAAACCCGCCGGGGGATGTTGGCGATGGATAGGTCGATTCTACACCGCTGGCCGCGGGATGGAACTGCATAGCTGACGGCGGGTGCTCTGCTGCAAAGAGGGAAAACCAGCGTAGGACGTTTCCGAGAAACGTTTCAGCTGCGTTTCAGCCGGTAGCGTGCTTTCCCTTCACTTCCCTACCATGGCGCCGCCGCATATGCGGTGCACAGAGACCAGCGCGAATGGACCCTTCTAGTTCATTGAATCTTCACAGCTCGATACAGGCTTGCGACCGCCTGGTTCGGTGAGCTGAGCGGCCTGGCGCCGTGAGTTCTCCGGCCTGCCATCGCGCGCCCGGAGAACACCATGACCCATACCGTATTTCCCTCCGCCCTGCTGCTCAGCCACCGCGCCGATGCCGCAGCCGCCCACGCTCAGCTCTCGGCAGATATTGCGCGTTACCTGGCATTGATGACCCCCGCCGCCGCGGTTGAAACCTTGAATCAGGTAGATCTGGCCAAGCGCGCCGAGGTGTTCGGCTACCTTCCCCTTGCCCGTCAGGTGGAGCTGACCGCCTCCATGCCAAAGGCGCAGCTGGCTCAATTGATAGGCGCCATGTCCGCGGATGAGCGCGCCGACCTGTTCAAGCGGCTGGAAGGCAGCCAGCGGGTTCCGCTCCTCGCCGCGCTGGCCCAGGCCGAGCGTGCCGATCTGCTCGAGCTGTGCGCTCACGAGGAGGGGACCGCGGGGGCGATCATGACCAGTGACTATTGCACCGTGGGCGCCGACATGAGCGTTGCCCAAGCGATCACCGCGCTGCGCGAGAGCGCCCCAGACGCCGAAACGATCTACCAGGCCTATGTCCTGGACGCCCAGCGGCGCCTTGTGGGCGTGCTTTCGCTGCGTGACCTGGTGCTGGCCAACCCCGAAGCCAGCGTTTCCGGGCTTGCGCGGCGCCAGGTAATCACCGCCTGGGTCGACAGCCCCCAGGAGCACGCCGCCCGGCTGATCAACGATTACGACCTGCTGGCATTGCCTGTCCTGAGTCGGGACAAGGTGCTGGTTGGCATTGTTACCTGTGACGACGCCATGGATGTAGTGGTGGACGAAGCCACCGAAGACTTCCACAAGGGCGCGTCCATCGTTACCCGGATCGGCAACCTGCGCGATGCCACCGTTGGGTTGTTGTACCGCAAGCGGGTGCTGTGGCTCGTGTTGCTGGTGTTCGGCAACCTGTTCTCCGGCGCGGGAATCGCGGCGTTCGAAGATGTGATCGCCGCTCATATCGCGTTGGTGTTTTTCCTGCCGCTGCTGGTGGATAGCGGCGGCAATGCCGGCGCGCAATCGGCTACCTTGATGGTGCGAGCGCTGGCTACCGGAGAAGTCGTATTGCGTGACTGGGTCAAGCTGCTCGGCCGCGAATGCCTGGTTGCCCTCGCGCTGGGCCTGACCATGGCCGCGGCAGTGGCATTGCTGGGCGTGATGCGCGGCGGCCCGGCGATTGCGGTAATCGTGGCCAGCAGCATGGTGATCATCGTGGTACTGGGTAGCGTGATTGGCATGAGCTTGCCGTTTCTGCTCAGCCGCGTGCGGCTGGACCCTGCCACAGCCAGCGGGCCGCTGATTACCTCCATTGCGGACGCGGCGGGCGTACTCGTTTATTTCGCGATCGCTACTCAGGTGCTGGAGCTGTAGCGCCGTCGATAGGGGCGGTGGGGCGTATTGCTGGAGCCCAGCACAGCAATAGCCCCGCCACTGCTATCACTAGCCAGGCCGCGGGGAGCGCCCAGCGGGCCTCGGTACCGATCAGCCCGAGCAGAAAGCTGATTACCCCGCCGCCGATGAAGGTGATTGCATTTAAGCCCGCTGCAGCCGCGCCCGCCCGTCCCGGCATGGCGTTCATTGCAATAGTGGTCGAGGCGGGTCGTATCAGGGTAACGCCACACGTTGTGAGGCATGCTGCTGAGAACCCCTGTGGCCGGGATCCCGATCAGAGCGTGGGTCAGCCCCGTGGCGGCGCGCACGAGGTAATCAGGCGAGCCTCAATCACGTCCTAGCAAGTCGCAAATTGGTGCATCGCCACTGAGCCAAGCCGTTCGGCCGGGAATTCATGGTAGCCCCGAACCTTTGAGTGATCATGGCTGCGGTGGCGGTACTGGCCGCCATGCGAGGCGACCGGCTGGTCGTGGTGACTGTCGCCTTGATTTTGGCCATCACCGTGTTGGATGGCAGCGTCATCGGCATGAGTCTGCCCCTTACGCTTAGCCCGCCTGTGGATCCCGACGCCGCCAGTGGACCGCTCGTCATCTCTACCGCC
>Ga0265797_10000744_pt1 | contig 59280 bp, 34 predicted proteins | sample P2T30metagenome_FD_192433 | JGI IMG/M metagenome (GOLD analysis project Ga0265797, IMG submission 192433) | Plant litter microbial communities from East Loma Ridge, Irvine, California - P2 T30 | ecosystem: Environmental > Terrestrial > Plant litter > Unclassified | place: USA: California... | reverse complement strand
GTTGTTGTTGTTGTTGTCTGTATTGAGTGTGAGTCTTTTCACGGCAGCGACAAATGGCTTCGCAGACGGACAGCTTTGGGCGCGCAGTCTCAAAAAGGCAACGATGACATGGAAGCTTCAAAGATGCCCGTGCCGGTGGATCGCTGCCAGGTTCCAGTCCCTCGGTCGCCGACCTCGGGATCCTTGGATTACATCCCCAAAATTATATCACTCGTGAGCTTACTACCTAGATACACTCTTCTTCCTTACTCTTACAGTCTCACCCCTCTCCACTCTTTTTGCATCCCTACCCGCTATCGCGGTGTGCGCACGCGTTGAACGAATTGGCCTAACACGCGCTCCGAGAGTTCTACACAGACCATGTCGACTACGATAGGTTCGCACATCGCCAATGGCAGAAGATATGACGACACCCTTGCTTACAAGTGTCGCCAGGTTCCTTCATCGCGGGTGGCATAGCAGCATGCGGTGCGGTCACAGTCACACACTCCTTCGAGACGATCAAGATTAGGTTACAGCTCCAAGGCGAGCTGCAGCAAAAGACGGATGCGCCGCGGATGTACAGAGGTGTCGGACACGGCATCAAGGTGGTGGTCCAAAACGAAGGCGTGAAGGGCTTACTGAGAGGATTGAGCTGCGCAGTAAGACACCATTGGTCCTCTTTGATACTCACGCGACCGCGTACTCATTGATTTGCAGTACATTTACCAGATGACCCTCAATGGCTGCCGTCTAGGATTCTACGAGCCTCTCCGCCTTAGCGTAAACTCGCTGGTTCTCACAAAGTCGCCCATGAACACCACAGATCCCGCCGTGCGAAATCTCCAATCGCTCCCTGTCAACATCTTCTCTGGCGCAGCATCTGGTGTTCTTGGTGCTGCGGCCGGTTCGCCCTTCTTCCTGGTCAAAACCCGCCTACAATCTTACTCTCCATTCCTTCCCGTGGGAACACAACACCTGTACAGGAATGCCGCCGACGGCATGAAACAGATCTACAAGTCAGAGGGTATTAAAGGTCTCTACCGTGGTGTACTGCCTGCGATGGTGCGGACGGGCTTTGGGTCTAGTGTGCAGCTTCCCACATACTTCTTCGCGAAGAGGCGATTGGTACATCACTTGGGCATGGAGGAAGGCCCGGCGCTGCACCTGCTGTCTTCGACCTGTTCCGGATTTGTCGTGTGCGTTGTCATGCACCCACCAGACACGATCATGAGCCGCATGTACAACCAGACCGGTAATCTTTACAGCGGTGCCTTGGACTGCTTGACGAGAACAGTGAAGGCCGAGGGTCCGCTTGCGCTGTACAAGGGATTCTTTGCTCATTTGGCTAGAATTCTCCCGCACACCGTATGTCTAACCGCTCTCGAAGAGATGCAAGTTCAAACTGAGAACATATGCTAATTAAACCCAACAGATCCTTACTCTTTCCTTGGCAGAGCAGACGATCAAGCTCATGCGTAAATTTGAAGACCGCGTCCTGCCGGACAGGATGAAGGAGAAGATCTAATTGCTTGTGAAGCGTTCCACCTACCATCTACCTAGTGACAATAGACATTGATGTATTAGCGATGAAACTATGTATATAGTAACGGTACTTTCGAGCTCTGAGCTCGACTACAGTACGAACATATCGAAGTATTCAAGCAGCCTCCTCCCAAGCATCCTGCAACCCGATCACACCAGCAACCATTCCACAGCCTGCGTACACTGCCTCGCTGACTGGGCTCATGCCTTGATTGAAGCTCCAATGAATGGCCAGAGGGAACGACAGAGCAGTGAGGTACAGCTCCCGCCACCACCTTTTCTCCAATTCTGCACTTTGCACCTTGACAAGCTGCTTCGTGCTGAACTCCATGAGATGCTGAGTACTCTCAGCAACGCCATCCGCAATGCCATCCTCAACACCCTGCCATTCATCGCCCAGACCCTTCTCCTCTGCCATGATCCTCTCAGCACCCAACTCCTCTCTGAACTTCAGCTGCCTCACCCTAGCCAAACGGAGGACCTCAAGCCCCAGCTGCGCGAGCCAAATTCGGTTAGACAGCAACCAAAGCCACCCTTCTCTCCTCCTCGCCCATTCACCATTGAGGACTCCCCTTCGCGCCAGTAGCGCCACATTCTCCAACACCTGGAAAATCGTGCCAGCTGCCAGCGAAGCGTACAAGAGCGCCTTGACAGCAGGATCTCGGTGCGGTTTCCGCCACGCTTCGATGGCAGTGGTGTACAGCGGGATGAGGCCGAAGAGACGAGAGACAATCCGGTGGTCTTCAAGGGTGGCGTAGAGGGCTTTGAGTGGGGACGAGCCGGTGGAGAGTCGTCCTGATGCTCGGAGAAGGCCGCCAGTCAACCATGGGATTTGGGTATGCAGGAACAGCGACGTGTAGCAGGCTGTTGCGAGGGTGGCATCTAGTCCCGTAGCGGTTGAGAGTGTGCGGGTTAGTCGGTTTATGTTGTTGGTAGAGAAAGCAGCGGGGAAGGTGGTTGAGACGTAGGGTGTTGGTTTGGGAGGCATGGTTTGAGATGAGATGATGGTCTATTGCCGTGATTTGTTTGTTATCGGTATGTTCTATGGCTGGAAGAGGGGAAAGGTGAGGTTGTTTACTCAAAGTTGTGGTAGTCGGGAGTAGTCTATACTTGATTCTCTAAGAGGAAGGAAGGCAACTTCCCCGCAATCACTGATGATTGGTGGAGACGCTGAGCATGTGATTGATTGATGATGGACTTGATTGTTGTCCTTACCTCGACATATACCTTCCATTATTACTTTGAACTCGCAGCAACCCAACCCGTTCCAACTTCGCTGACAGCATCGCTCCGGTCACCATGATAAGCTTGTAGCTATAACTTGCCTTTTCTGACCAACCTATCTACCGCCTTCCGAGTTGTGACATTGCGCTCCCGTTATCAGCCACCTTATCGCGCAATTGAGCATAGTATAGCACGACACGACACAACCATGACGACCGCTGGCCAGTTCTCCACGAAGAACCCGACCATAAAACGCATCCTCAAAGAAGCCTCCGAACTCGCATCATCTCCGTCAGCAGATTACCACGCCGCCCCACTCGAAACCGACCTATTCGAATGGCACTTTACGATCCGCGGGCCGCCTGCTCCCTCACACTTCGAAGGCGGCCTCTATCACGGTCGCATAGTCCTCCCACCCGCCTACCCTCTGAAGCCACCTTCATTCCGTTTCCTCACACCCAGTGGAAGGTTCGAACCCAATCGTGAGATCTGTCTGAGTATTTCGGGACACCATGAAGAGAGCTGGCAGCCCGCTTGGGGCATCAGGACGGCTTTGGTGGCTATCAGGAGCTTTATGGATACGGATGCGAAGGGCCAATTAGGCGGCATGGACGCAGGAGAGGGTATGAGGAGGAAGATGGCGAAGGAGAGCACACAGTGGAAGTGTGGGTCATGTGGGAGGATCAATGCAGAGGTTATGAAGGAACAGGCCGAGGCTGCTGCAGGCGAGGAGGGTGTCAAGGAAGAGGAGGTCCCAGAACAGTTGAGACTTGCTTTCAGGGAAGATCTGGGTAAGGGTGCAAACGGCGACGAAGCAGGCAAAGCTGAGGCGAACGGAGCTCCAAAACAAGACACCGAGGCTGCTCCAGCGGCAAGTGCTCCTACCAGCGCTGTATCACAGACTCCTGCAACGCCCGTTGTGCAACCGACACGGACTGTACAGGCCCCCACGATGCAGGCGCATCAAAGGCGTGCACCAGTCGCACAAGGTGATGATATCCCAGCTTGGATTGACAAGGCGATTATCGGCATTGTCTTTGCAATCATTGCTATCATCTGGCTCAGGTTCTTTGGATGAGGCAGTTACGATCTTTGTATTGGTGGTGATCAAACCGCGCCTATGGGAACTCTAGGCACTTTCAATGCCTCTCTCCAGCCAGCCATCTCTTCGGCGACCTCGGAATGGCAGTCACTCCCCACGACGCTGCCTGTTGTCTCCTGGGGTTCACTCATATCCACATCTGGGATCTGATCGGTGGTATCCTCCACATCCATCGATCCGGCAATTGCACTGGCCGACAGGAGATCCGACCAAAACTCATTGAACATCTCGTCGCCGGAGTCCAGCAAAGCGTTACCAAGACTATGCGACCAAGGGCGTGGGTGCAAGCAGCAAAGGGTCATCAAGTCTCCTTCCACGTCTGTTCCGACCGAGCGACGCGCTTTCAACCAGGCATCAGAGGTGGCAATGTGGAGCATCCAGTGGTGTAAAGCCTCTTTCTCAGGGTCGTGCAAGATGTGATGGTAGGAGCTGGGAAGGCTCATAGCGGTGTGCATGCCTTTGAGTAAGACCGGTAGGAAATTGCGTTGCTTTTTGGTAATAGCTTGTAGCAGGCCATCCCACAAGAGGTATGCGCCGTTCATTGGAGCGCCAAGTCTGTGTTAAGTTAGCCGACTGCTGCAATTGTGCCGGAGTTAAGGTACTCACCCTCTGTCTGAAGGATATAACATCTTGTCTCCAAGCAAGATTCCAGTGAATGAAGCTATCGCGGCTTCATCGTTGCGGCAAAGAGTAGCACATTCTCCCGCCGTCTTCTTCGCTAAATCTGCCTGACTTTGCGGTGATGAGCCACCCTTCCCTTTCAAACTCTGCTTCCTCGCACTGCGGAACTCCTTCAACAGAGCCCTACCCTCGTCTTTCACTTTCTGAACATCCACTTTCACCACTTCTTCCTTCTTCGCCACCACCACGGGCTCCTCCGCCAACCGACTCCAATAAACCCTCCAGAGCCAGTCCAACGCCTGCCCACACACAGCCACAAGCCTCTGCACGCTCGGCAAATCCTCATGCGTGGCCTCGTGCCTCAGCGCCACAAACTCGTCCGGCATGTCAATCTGCCGTGCAATCTCAAGCATACTGCTCGGCTCCAGCGCCCTCTCGCGGTTCCGGCCTATATCGCAGAAGCCCGTGACGAAGCGCGTGAAAGCTGCGGCGTAAACGGCTCGCACGCTGAAAATTGAATTTGTCGTTAGGTCGTGGTGTAGGATTGCGTCTGTGAGGAGGGCTGTGGATTCCACCGCGTGAGGGAGGTTTCCGCGTAGTTTCCAGGCCATGATTCGCGAGACGGCCAGGCTGCGTAGGTCTTCTGTTGTGTTGTTGCTGGGGTAGAGTTGCGCGCGCACGGCGAGGAGGTCCGAGTGCGTGCGCCATGGGGTTACTGTATAGCGTGACATTTTTCTTTCTTGGGGATGGAGCCGAGTCCCTAGATTGTGTTGGACCTTTGTGAACTTGCTGAACCCTCTGCCTTGCTGAGAGGTCGTGTCGTACAGATGTAGGGCGAAGTCCGGCTTGGTAATGAATTGTGTCGTAGATGTGATGTATAGTCAGAATTTAATAAGCTTGAGTACAGGTAAGCGCGCAGCGGGTGGATTTATGAGTCCAGCAGCAACTTTTGTTCCTTCCGAGGCCTTCTTTACTCTTTCTTCACTTTGTGCCTTTTTTTGACGCGTACATACTTTTGCTTTCGAAGATCATTGAGTTTGCGTTCTTCGCTGAATTCTGGAGTAACCCGCGCTTCCGAGGTTTCGCCCCTCTACTCTATCCAAGGGCTCGGATCAGATAGCAAAAGGCATACGGCAATAATTAGGTAGCATGAACGATGCTCCAAACTCAGATCAACGACAAGCCTACCACACTCAAATCATGAACCAGCAAGCTCAGGCTCTAGACGCCTTACAAAAGGTTTCCAACCTTGAAGAAGGCATGAAACCAGACCAGGCAAATGGCAAATTCAACGGACAGGTGCAGCCTGTGAACCAAAGCGAGGTGTGTGTAAATTAGGTATAACGGCAAAACAGCATATATAGCTAGCGCTGACAGCGTTCTTCCAATAGGGCGATTATGATTGGAACATGAGCGACTCTGAAAACATACAAGACAGACTTGAAGTTATCTTCGAACGCAACAATTCTCAGCCACGGCGGCGAGCTTCCATGCAGCCATCGGAGGGGCAAGCAAAAATGAGACCAAGGCACCAGAGAAAGACAACCTCATGTTTCGTTCACAACTTGCTCTCCTACAGATCCGAAGAAGGACAGATGACTCCGAACTCTGAAGCCGAATTGGCCACCCAGACTGCTGATAAAGTCACCGAATCGCACCAAGACCAAACCGAACCTCACACCCAATCCCGCCTTCTTTCCAAGAAACAACTCTCAGACATGGCTTTCAACATCCGTGAGCTGTCAAAAAAACTCGGCCACATTCGATTGCTCCTCAAAGTCAGCAATGTCTTCCTCCTTACCAAAGCTCACGACAAGAAGCTCATTGCACTCACACGCGATGTATCCCAGTGGCTACTGCAGCAACAGAATCCAGATGGCTACCCTTACACAGTTTGGGTGGAAGACACTATGAAGGATAGTAAGATTTTTGACGCCGAAGGCCTTGCTCAGATGGACCCATCTTTCAGAACGCGACTCAAATTTTGGAACCCGGACCTTTGCAAGAAGAAGCCTGATTTGTTCGAGATCGTGGTAGCTCTGGGAGGCGACGGGACCGTGCTGTATGCATCATGGTTGTTCCAACGGGTGGTACCTCCCGTAATGTCTTTTGCACTGGGCTCACTGGGTTTCCTTACCAAATTCGACTACGACGACCACCAGAATACTCTCAAGCGTGCTTTCGCCGAAGGCGTTACTGTATCTCTGCGGCTCCGCTTTGAGGGGACAATCATGAGATCTCAAGGCCGGGAAGACACCGACCCGCAAGATAGAGACCTGATCGACGAACTGATAGGAGAGGATCGCGACAAGGCCACTACTCACAAACCCGAAGGCACTCACAACATCTTGAACGACATCGTACTGGATCGCGGACCTAACCCTACGATGTCCACGATCGAAGTATTTGGCGACGAAGAACATTTCACCACGGTGCAAGCTGATGGTATCTGTGTCGCTACCCCTACCGGATCTACAGCATACAACCTGGCCGCTGGTGGTAGTCTGTGCCACCCGGACAACCCAGTCATCCTTCTCACGGCCATTGCTCCGCATACATTGAGCTTCCGCCCGATCATATTACCAGACACTATGGTCCTGAGACTCGGTGTGCCATACGACGCGAGGGCAAGCTGTTGGGCCAGCTTCGATGGCAAAGAGAGGTAAATCAACTTGCGACTCCGCTCACATGTCTTCAATACTGACCCTACGTAGATGCGAACTCAAACCTGGAGACTATGTTACCATCTCTGCTTCTCGCTTTCCCTTCCCGACTGTGCTACCCCTCGACCGGAAGAAGGAGGACTGGGTCGACAGTATCTCACGCACACTCAACTGGAACAACAGGCAAAGGCAAAAGGCATTTGATGATGCGAAGACCTCTAAAGAATCGTAAGCTAGCAAAATACACGCGTCTGGCCTTCCCCAACCATCTTCGAAAAACCACTACGCTCGCTTAACGTTATATCCAACTTTAGGGAAGTGAAGCCTCAGCCCATTATCCAACTGGATCACAGTCTTCATCTTGTTCAACCCGATGAGTTTCCCGAACTGAGGGTAAGTACCTGGTTTGGCGTCCATCGGCTCAATGGAAATCCGTTCACCAGCTCTCAGGCCCAGTCTGTCTCACTCATCTACGCCTATGTCCGGCATGTTATAGTCCGAAGCAAGCAATTGCTTTGTAGCTGCTTCTCCTGACAGCTTCGTCGTTTCTTCATCGCCCGTTGCGTGGCTAGGAAGACTGTTTATCCTGGATGACTCGGGGTGAAGTGGTCAATAAGGCTCAATGATGAGGGCGGCGCTTGGGTTTACTCACCATTTGTAAATCCTTGGTAAATCGTCCGGCGCATCGCAATACATCTCGGCTATACCGATCGTCTCGATCCACCTGTGAATATGGTCAGGTCATGAGCTTGCCCGGCTTCATTGCCTGTAGCATCATCAACTCATTCCTTCCATCACCTTCAAAGCCTTCATTCAATTCCCCAGCGAGATCGAGAGAACAGACACGAGACTTACTGAAACTCAGTTAGCAATATCCATCCGTCTCGAGGCCTCGCAAGGATTGTCTCTTACCCATTTCACCATCCACACAGCATGCACGTCCGCCATTCCCACTTCCTGCTCGCCACCGACGAAAGGTCCTTTGCCGTCCCTAAGGAACCCTCCTTCTGAACCTTCAAGGAAAGCTCTAAACTCCGACCGATATTAGATGCTTGGGATTACTAAAGCTGGTTCTATACTTCTGAGTTTGATGCCGATGTGGCTTGATACTTTCATCATTGACGGTGCTCATCCTCGAGTCTTATGCGAGCTGCGATTTGGATGTATGAGGGACCAGAATCTGGGTTTATTGGGCCCAAGGGCCCCGTACCATGCTGTTTCTGAAGTCGGGTGGAAGGATCAACATTGGAAAGGCGGAGCTTTATTCCCGAAGGCATGTCTAAGCAATCAAGAGAAATCAAATTCATAACAGACTTGGATGTCCACCAAACAATCCGCTTTTCCAACGACCAAATCTACGTAAAGGGCGCCTGATACCCTCGAGCCAAAAGAAGAAACCGTATGCCGCCGTATCATCAAGACTCGTTCAGCAAAGCGACAGAGCGTGTGACACGCTCAATCACATTGTCAAGCAAGTCGATCTCTGCCACAGCAGAGTCGGTCTTGTCCTCCGCCAGCTCATTGCCCGGCTGCATGGCCGTCCTGAAGCGCTTGCTTGCGTCTCGCAGTGGCTGCAAGAAGCTCCCGGCGACATCATTGTCTTTCCACAGGTCTTGAATCTCTAGAGAGCTGTGCAAGTGTTTGGCACTCAGGAGAAGATAGAGCAGGTTGAGTGAAGAGAGGTAGAAAGATAGGTTGGCTCCGAAAGTTGCGTAAGCTTCCTCGATGGGTGGTGTGAGGATGTCTGCGCTCACGGAAGGGAACAGGAAAGGCGCGAGAGAGTCCAACGCGAGTGGTGTCGCAAACATCGACTTCGAAGGCGGCGAGGCTTCCGCTTCGTGTCCTGGCATGGGTGTTGGTGGGTTTGCCTCGATTGTCTCGCCCTTGATCCAGCCTACTGCTGAGACCTTGAGGTTCTCGAACGGACAATGCTCGAGCGTGTCGCGGATGAAAGACAGGCGGACGCTCTCGTCTGGGTGTGATCGAAGAACTGTCGACGTCAGGTAGTGCGCATGTCCGCGCAAGTTTGGACTCGGGCAGTTGGACGAGAGAAGAGAGATCAGCTGCAGGTAGGTGTTGAAGTCTTCATCGGATTGCGGCTCGCCAATGTTGTCTTGCTCGAGACAGATCAGACCAAGTGCAATTGCACCATCGATCAGGGCATACGGCTCTGTGCCGAGTGTGCCTGTCCCTGAGGCTGGTGAGGAAAGACAGTGCTTCACTAGTTCGTGATGGTCAGGGAAGATGGCGAACGGTGGCGGCGTCTCTGCTGGACGCGATTCATGCAAGTACATGGATGACTGGCGTGCGGTGTACAGAAGAAGGGATCCCACGCGCGAGAGTGGTATGTCAGCAGCAGATGCAGGAGGGTCATCTTCGATTCCAAGACTTGAGGGAACGGACTCTACCACCACTGAGGCCGCGAGAAGGTCAACGTCCCTCAAGAACAAATCGTGGGCGAGAGAGACTAGCTGTCCAACTGCGTCGATACGGCGAGCAAGTCTCTGCTCGGTGGTGAACTGCTCGGTAATACTGGCCCTGTTCGGTGGCACGCGTCCCGGGTTCAGCTTCTCGGACAGCCGAGAGCTCCAGGCCATGCCCGGTACGTCGTCTGCGTCTGGCAGATTCAGAAGATACTCTTCAAACACATGAGTGATGAAGGATTGCAAAAGCCTATTTTGCATTTCCGTCTCCTCTGGGCCTGTGTCTTGCGCCACAACACCTTCCGGGTCGGCTGCTCCCTGTGAAGGCGCGACGAGGCTGGGATGATCCGCCACACCAATACTCTGCAACATGCCGCTGCTCTTCCGTGATGGCAACGCTGGTCGCCGGATGCCGGTGATGGACTTGATAGTCTGCACGATGGAAAGCACCATCTCCTCCCTGTGACTAACGGCTCCGGAGAAACTTGCCAGGATTGCCTGCAAAGTTGTACTCAGGAATCTTGAAGGATACTTTGTCTTGATTCTATTTTGTAGAGTGGCGAGCATGGAGAGTAGCGCAGTGAATTGATTGACAGGAAGTGGTAAAGGTGGCGGCATTTCAGCTGCCTGTGAGCTGCCCACTTTGTCCTTGCCGTCAGCAGTCGGTGCTGTCTTGTGGCTACTGGCACCAGTGACGGCATCCTCTTCGTCTTCGTTTGGCTCATCAAGAGCCTCGTAGTCGATCAGGCGAAGAGACTCGGTGACTTTCAGGATAACCTCTCGCGGATTGCCCAGACGTGCAATGTCCTGCAAGCATTGTGTAGATTGAGGGAGCAAAGGCACGAGGAGATGGACAAGGTCCCAGCCAATGTTGGTGGTCAACTTCTCGTCCTGCAAAACCTTGTGTAGAATGGGCAGCGTGTCCTCGCTGAGGTAGTGTTCGACGATGGTCAGGTAGCTGATGTAGTCCGTTTGCGGTGGCAGGGCTGTAATCAGCGGACTCTCGCTTTCCGTCGTCGCCATATTGATGGGCTGGTCTGGGAGGTGTTTGAAGGACAACAGATCGGCAAAGGGATGATCCAAGTATATGTATACTATTGCGCAACCGGTGTTCGAGAAGCTTGTTTGCCCCACCACAGGCGTGACGTCCACACGGGTTCCAGTTCCAAGGGTTCCAGCCACCCAAGTTCAACTCAGCTGCGGTGGATTGAACGGTGACGATGGTGAATAGAAAGTCTTGGTGACTCTAGAGCATTATTATCATGCGCATCTACCAGTGAAGTAGGTCGAAACAGCCCTTTGTTACGTCGTGGGTGAAAGTGTCGCGAAGAAGGTGAATAAAGCTGAAGAGTGAAGTTACACTAGGTAGGGTCGAGTAGCTTCACCAAATCAAACGCTTTTGCGACAATCGCAACAACAAATTCCATCACTCACCACACCAACAACAATCATGTTGCCCGATTTCGCCGCCTCGAGTACCAGTCGGCCAGATACCCAAGAAACGGCCGCCTATGCCGCCTCACAACCTCTCTTCGACGTCCTCCGAGGCGCCATCTCGCGCCTCGACGACCAGAAAGTCCACCTCACTGGCGCAAAGGACACCGTCCAACACATTCACGTCAAGATCCGTCAAGAACATATCGAGAACAACGGCACGCTACCGGCCGACTACAAAGATGCCCTGATCTCCGCCTGGAAAAGCACCACCGAATCTTACGTGCGCATCTTCGAACAGCTATGCGAATTGACGGGTCCAGACCCGGCCGCTGGGCGACAGGCAGAGGCAAGCTACACAGGCTTTCAGAAGCTACTCTACACGGCGGAAGCGGCGAGGACGGTCGCATTCGAGCAAGATGAGGAGATCACACAGGCGAAGCGAAAGGCAGAGGGAAGCAGTGAGAGCGAATCTGCCGAATCCTCAAAAGCTACCACACCGAACAAGAAGTCAAAGCAGACTCCTACAGAAGTCGCGTCGACCAAGCGTACAGCTGAGCCTAGTCCATCGCAAGCTGTTCAGAGGCCGGTGAAGAGGCAGCGTACGACCGAAGATACGAGCACACCTGAAGAAAAGCCGACGAGCCAGGCAAGTGAGCCGCCCACGATCAACACAGTACAGCGCCTCAAGCCCAAGCAAGTGCGCAAAGAGAGGAAACGACGCAACCAGCAGCGTCAGCAGGAAGAGGTCCAGCAACAATCAGCAGCAATGCCACCACCCACAGTTCCCGACCAACCAAAGCAACAACCCGTCGCCGAGGCCCAATACCAGGACGTCAACGCCGAAGTCGACGCCCGACTGCGCGCAAAAGAGGAGGCCAAAAAGGCCAAGAAGGAGGCTAAGAAGCGCAAGCGCGACAGCTCGGCATCACACATCATCGAGGCAGAGCCGGGCGCTGAGAGGGAGGCTACAGAAGCGAAGGCCAAGGCGCTGGCTCAGAAGCCGGCGAAGAAGCGATCCAAGAGCGAGAACGGAGACGCTGTTCGTGCGGATGCAGTCAAGAGTCAGCCTCAGAAGGGGAAGCGTGGGAACGAAGATGCAAATGGGCAAGATGCGGAGGAGGAAGCTGTAGGAGCGCGGCGTAGCAAAAGGACGAAGACGAAGAGGTAGTAGTGTGTGATAGTGTTGGACTAGTCGTGTCGGAGCTGTGTGGAATAGCACTACAGGATACTTGTACCCTCAACCCGGAATGTCCAGGCGGGATCGGACCGGAATACTTTAATGAACATGGTACGGCTCTTCTCTTAGTCACGTCAAAATGAAGGCTATCGAAGGGTTGATGCTGTTACAATATTTACATGCCTTGTGAACTTACTATAGCATTTTCCGATTGAATCTGTACAAATGAAGAAACACAGAGTGGGAGAACTACACATCACCGGGCGACGAAATGTATGAGAACCTCAACACTGATTCAAGCTTTTCATACCACTAGCCGACTTCCTTACTTGCTCAAAACGATGTAGAACCTTGACGGTTTTGCGATGTCTGCATGCATTGCGACCTTGCTGTAGCGTTCGTTCATTCTTCCGTGCAGCTTACAAAAGATCAAGGAAAGGAAAGTACAAGAGCCATGCCGCTCGACAAGAAACCCCTCAACAACAATGCAGTTCCCAAGTAAAGCCGTGCAAGTCTGTTTCAGGCCAACCCTGCTGAGAGCGATATGGGAGCTTAGTGAACTTGTTGTCGCGTTGTTCGTTCGCATCTGCAAAAATCAAAATGTCGAAAGTACTCAAAATGGGACACTGCTTGTCATAGAAACCGGCAAGAATCGCCACAGCAATTCAATTGTTCCATGACACCGTCCTTACTGCATCCCTCAGAGCCTCTTACATGCAGTTCCACTCCACTCATAAACCAGTGTGAGCAACTGTTTCTCAGTCATCTGAAATGTCGATAGTCTCAAGCTTCCAAGCTGCACTCCTGAGGTCACTTTTTTGCAGCGATTGCTCGATGTGCTCGAAGAGTATCTTGGCGAACATCGATGGAACAGCATTACCTATCTGCTTCTTGATCTGCGTGGAACTTTTCCCAGAGAAGCGGTGTGTAGGCAAGAAGCCCGCGAGCGCGGCGAGCTCAAACAAGGTGAAAGTTCTGCCCCCGTCCGGGTGCAGATTGGCAGCACCACCGTCGCAAGTAATGCATGCCTTCAAAGGCTCGTGGCGATCGTATCCTTCTTCTTTCCTCGATGTGAAGTGACGGAGGTTCGGAGGCACATACACGCCGCGAATCCTCTCGAGAACGTCGTGGACTGTCACAAAGGGCAGCATTCCGGGACCGATGCCAAGCTTAGGATCCGCATGGGTAGGCTTCGGGAACGATGGCAAGATCTCACCCGGGCAAGCGGCAATGATGATCAGCCTCTTTCGGGCATGGACGTTGCCGTACTCTGCCAGATTGCAGATCTTCCAGCGGATGCTGTATCCAGCATCTGTGATCTGACGGATCAAAGCACGAAAGTGGCCACCGCCTCTGTGGGTGACTATGCCAGAAGTCTGCTCCAGGGTTACTATGCGCGGCCTGCATCTCTCCAGGATGGGAGCAATAGAGTACAATGCACCGATGTTCTTGTCATGATTCGGTCCCTCTTTAGTGTAGACAGACGAATGTGGCTGACAGGGGTACGAGATGTGCAGGACATCAACTTTCTCGTAGTTGGGTCTCAGCTCGTTAGTGCAGAAGTCGAAAATCTCCTTCTGGAGAACTTTGGTATTGATGTCCCGAAAATTGAGGCGCAATGTCCTGCAAGCATGCAGGCATTCGTCGAGAACAAAATTGGTCTGCCAGCCCATTTGTTGGGCGCCGCTCGCCATTCCACCTGCGCCTGTACAGATGTCTGCAAAGGTGCGAGTGCGGCTCGAGGAGGTACTCCTAGGCCTACGGCGCTTCTGGTTTTGTGGTGTGGCCGAGGCTGAGCGGCGGCTACGAGTACCCTCGCCGGTAGTATGCATGGACGCGATGGTGTGAGTCCACTGCTCGATCGTGGCGCGTGTCTTTCCTTTCGAAACATTGACGTGCTTGACGGTTTCAGTAGTTTTGCGCCTGATGACTTGCACATCATCTTCGAATTCGCCGGTGAGGTCGATTGGGCTGTCAGCGCTCATAGTGTCGTACGATCGCTTATTGGGGGACAACTCTTGCTCATCCACAAGGTTCACGACACCCGGCTCATCCTCCTGGACAGTCTCATCTTGAGTGTAAGATTGCCCTGCTTCCGATTTGTCGCTCAGGAATTTCTTGAGAAGGCAGACTTCGGAAGCGCGGGCAAGGTCGTCGCAGTCGGCCTCGCTTAAAGGCATGATGCTTCCCGCGGTGACTTTTTTGCCGGAGTTGATCGTCTCCTCGGTGTATCTCAATCGGCAGACAAGCTGAGCGTGCTCTTTGATATCTGACTGGGAATTTGGCGTGTAGTCCGGGTGGTCGTATACGGGGCGTTCGTATACGCTCTGTGCAGGGAACTTCTGGTTGGTGAAGATGATTCTGCGCTTACGGACTGCTTCAGACAAAGGTCGAATGACGCGACAGTCCGACAGTTTTGGGTCCACGCCTGCAGTAGGTGCGCACAGCATCAGGCAGACTTCATTGGCTCTGTTCCTCGAGAGCTTACCATTCAATTCTCTCGTGCGCCCAAGGTGGTTGCCGCCTATTTCGATCGAACCTGTAGACGCGTTTTCGAAGATGCGAACGTGGGACATGAAAGTCCCGTCGTTCATTACGAGGCTTTCGCCAGGCAGTACGTCCTCGTCGTGCAGCTTCGCAGAATCAAGCGTGATGCGTCCAAAAGGTATTTCACCTGCGTTGTGTGTCTCCTCGGGCGTAACATCGCGAATGGTTTCGGGGCCTTCATCCTCGTCGTCGATGCCGGTCAGATCGATCTGAAATGCTTCGAAGTCGTTCTCGTCGTTTTCAAGCTTGTACTGCATCACCCCTTGTGCGGCCTCAGCCGTTGCTGAGCGAGGCTCCGTCATGTTTGAGTGGTATCACAGCGGATTCGAGCGATATTGTGTGGTTTGAGGGAAATGCTGTGGGTGGTGATACCTAGGAAAGAGTGTGCTCGGAGTGATGAGCAGAGCTTCTGGTCTGTCTGTTTGCGATGACGGTAGCGGACGACGCTAGAGGTTGCCGCGTGACCTTTTTGTGTAACACCCGCGAAAGAGATTGCGTGCAGTAAAAGCAAACGGACGACCAAAGAAAATGCAAGAGAACAGAGAAATGAGAGTAAGACTTCACCTTGAAGTACTAGCAACATATGAGGTCATCTTGCGATGGCGGTCCCAGAGTACTTCATGTTGCTAAGGGAAGCGGTGAAGTGAGGTTGATTTGGAGTGGAGTGTGGATGAAGTGAGTGAAGTGAGGTTGGCGGGTAGGTGCTGCTGTGCTGAACCTCATTATCGCCCAATTAGGCAGGTCTACATGGATGATGCATGTGAGTGAAGACCTCCAGATCTGTCAGTCCGTTTGCGCTTCATTTGCATGGCCTTCATTTGACTCATTCGAGACTCATTGCAGTGAGAGGTCGCGTTTGTTCACGGCGCATGAAAGCGTCTGTGAGTCCTCGACCAGGCGCCGCGGGGACACGTCCGCCTCAGATCATCAACTGTCGTCATGGATGGCATTGTATGATAGTCGTGTACACAATTGGTTGACAACGTATACAGTATTGTTTGCAATGATGGGCTGTAGGGACAACCTGAAGTGATGTTGAGAGTGAATTTGGCCCCGCCGATTTCGGGCGCAACGGGTCCATCCCGTGTGCCGAAGAAACTAACTTAAAAAGAAAACCATCAGACAGCAAATTCATCCAGGAGGGCTACCTAAATGTAGTCAACAAGATACATTTGTGGCCTTGCTGCCTATAGCCAAAACACTTCCTCCCAAACGGACCATATTTACCGCGCAAGCGCAGACTCTGTTGCTTTCGACGCGGCCAACCGAAGCTTCCGACGAATTTTTTTCTGGATCACCGTGAACGGTTAATCAAAAAAACACGTCAGACGGCACATCAACATGTGTGGTATTATTGCAGTTATTCTCGCTGCGTCTGATCAGGACGCGGCCCCCGAGATACACCAGGGTACGCTTTGTAGAACATGAAATGTACTGTCTGTAGCCACCTACTGACACTAGCAAGCTCTGTACTACCTCCAGCACCGTGGACAAGATGCTTGCGGTATCGCCACCTGCTCTCGCGGCGGCAAGATCATGCAGTGCAAAGGCAATGGACTCGCAGCCAAGGTCTTCCACAACGGCGAGCGCGTGAGCGACCTTCCTGGTTCCATGGGTCTTGGCCACCTCAGATACCCGACTGCTGGCAGCAGCGCAAACGCTGAGGCGCAACCGTTCTACGTCAACTCTCCTTACGGTATCTCTTTCACTCACAACGGCAACCTCATCAACGCGCCGAAGCTCAGGCGCTACCTGGACCAGGAGGCGCATCGCCACATCAACACAGAGAGCGACAGCGAGCTCATGTTGAACGTCTTCGCTGACGAGCTCAACGAGACTGGCAAGGCTCGTGTCAACCCATCCGACTGCTTCACTGCGCTCGAACGTATGTACAAGAAGTGTGAGGGTGGCTGGGCCTGTACTGCCATGCTTGCCGGTTTCGGCTTGATCGGTTTCCGTGACCCCTACGGTATCCGTCCCATGGTCATCGGAGAGCGTCCCTCCGACGGTGTCGAGGGCGGCATGGACTACATGATGGCCTCTGAATCGGTTGCGTTGAGCCAAAATGGCTACGGCAACATCAAGGACATCCTCCCTGGTCAGGCTGTCATCATCGAGAAGGGCAAGACACCCGTCTACCAGCAAGTTTCGCCTCAAATGGGATACGCGCCCGACATCTTCGAGTTCGTCTACTTTGCTCGTCCGGAGAGCATTATCGATGGTATTTCCGTCTACCGCAGCCGTCAGCTCATGGGCTACCGCCTGGCAGAGACCATCAAGAACCAGCTTACTCCCGCCGAGCTCGACGAAATTGACTGCGTTATCCCGATTCCCGAAACCTCGCTCGTATCCGCGTACGCTGTTTCAAAACACCTCAAGAAGCCCTACTGCCAGGGCTTTGTCAAGAACCGTTACATTTTCCGCACGTTCATCATGCCCTCGCAGGCGGCTCGTCAGCGTGGTGTGCGCGCAAAGCTCAACGCCGTTCCTGTTGAGTTCAAGGACAAGAATGTCCTTCTTGTCGACGACAGCATCGTGCGTGGCACCACCAGCCGCGAAATTGTCAACATGGCCCGCGAGGCTGGCGCCAAAAAGGTCTTCTTCTCGAGCTGCGCACCTCCCATCACAAACGCGCACATCTACGGAATCGACCTCGCCAGCCCAGAAGAGCTTATCGCGCACAACCGTGACTCGGCCGCCATTGCGCAGGCAATCGGTGCTGAGGCCGTCGTCTACCAGTCTCTGTCCGACCTCGAGCAGTCCTGCGCCCAGGACAGCCCGCGCGACCCCAAGACCCAACGCTTCGAAGTCGGTGTCTTCTGCGGAAAATACGTGACTCCTGTCGGCGAGGAGTACTTCAAGCACATGGAGCAGATGCGTGGCGAGGCCAAGAAGCTTAAGGTGCTTGATGGCGCGCGCCAGGCTGTGCGCTTTGGTGTTGCCGGCGCCGAGCAGGTTCGCATGGCCGCCAACGGCGTCGATGTCACCGAGGAGGGCGAGGTCGTTGCCGCTGGCGATGGTTCAGACCACAAGGTGAGGTCAGTTGGCGCTGCGCCACCTCAACTGCAAACCAGGGACAGCCAGGACCCGTCCATGCACAACTTCAACGACTACGGAGCTGCTTAGGAAATGATGACGAGATTACGTGAGAAGTGAGAGAGGATATCTGAAAACGCGGTAACTGGGTTTGTGGCGTTCTTCTAGATTGATCGGCAGAATGATCCCAAGATCGTTCTTTTTCCCTTGGAGGTTTGGAGGTTTGAATACACAACGGTAGACTCCTAGTGGGGCGGTGGTAGTTTCTTTTCACACACCTTGTTGAATCTAGATCATATAGATCAGGTGTTTTGTAAACCGAACGTTTTGTCACAACGTCAACCCAAGGTCGTCTGCGGGAACAATCGCACTGCCAACCAATGGTCACATCACGAAGTCACTCGACGATACCCACCCATCAATATGCACTGTTCTCATTCTTACAGTTGCAGTCACTGCGACCGATCTACCACAAGAACGATCACCACGCCCACTTGGCAGAACATTCCCATTTATCACAACGGACACATTACATCGAACAGTGAAGCCTATCCCACCGAGCGAGGTAGCCCTGTAATCATACCGCCGTCACCTGTGATCAATTTTGGTGTGCGATGTCTAGAGAATTAGAGATCATCTTATCTCTCTAGAGGATTGATGTTCTCCGAGTTGCCGGCGGCGTGACTATCGGATCGATATACTTTCAACGGGATGATGAGTGTGCCTACATGATGGGTGGCATTTGTACTCCTAACATATTCACTTGTATATGTAGGGAGTCATACAGTGTCAGGGTTAGGGTTGGGGTAAGTGTTCATCGCATATGATCGGTTCACGGGATCGTTTTGGCGAACCAGTGCAATCTAGTGGAATGGGCTGTCTCTCTATGTCAAGCTGCGCTGTTCCCAATGTTCGCAACACCTTGAGACAGCTACGATCGAATAAGTAAGCGTGTTTCCAATTTCATGAAGACAAAGCTTGATGGATGGCAAAGCTTGTTTCCCAGATTCAACCACCGTCTGATGCCTCACACTGCTTTTTTCCAAACCGCTCCGAAGGTCCCATAATGATGCTCCATGGTATTGAATCGCCTGAGATACAGGTTCGACGTTGCTCGGAGCCTTCCGTCGTGATGTTGTCGGTCACTGAGCAATTGTATTTGGTAGGTTATATAGAATTTGAATTGAAAAATGGCATCAAAGGCGTTGTAGCAAAGTGGTTAATGCGATTGACTAGAAATCAATTCCCTTCGGGGGCGTAGGTTCGAGTCCTGCCAACGTCGAGAGGATTATTCTTTTGCTGTTGTGTTGGGGATGTGATCTGGAATTGCTGTCGTCACTTCTTGGAGTGAAGATTTAATTTTCCGATTTTCCGACAATTCCCAGCGGGGGGGAGAGTAGGTAGCGTCGAGAATCCTTCGTTGCCCACCTGGGCACGAAGGGCACCATGATAGGCAACTTGTATGACACGTATCATTCCTGTTCTGTCACCAAACTCGTCAGTTCGCCGAGAAGGTGATTTTGTCAATCCCCAGTAACACGGAAGCTTCGTGTAGTCTTTCCCGCATGCTCGCAACCTTTGGACTCTAGCTTGCAACGTTTCCCGGCCCGATCACGAGCACGAGGCTGAGAAAAGTAACGTCCAGGATGATTTGCATGGTACGTTTGCTTAGCCCAGTGATGGATGTGACTGTCGCGTATACTGTACGTATACGGCGGCCAGCTCATCTCCATGATTGGAGCCATGTCGGAATGGGATTGTCCATCATCCACTGAGGAGGACAGTATTGCCCAGTGCCCAGGACCGGAAGTCGGGACACTCGCTTGAGCCACAATGCGATTGATCCGATCCAAAGGCTTCCCCAGGCAAAGAATGATCCTCCGACGCTCGGATCCGGGGAAGCCGGTCCAAGACAAATGGGCCAGAGATGGAAGTCTATCAGGAAGCTCGAGCTCCATGCATGCGGAAAGCAGGAAAATCAAGCTTCACGGGACGATCGTAGATAAATGAAAGTCGCCGCGGCCTTGGTAACAATGAGAGGGGGCCGTACCTGCAGAGCAGAAGCGAGCAGAAGCGATTTGACACCTTTCCGAGCATGTGCTCAGCCGTGCATTGCATCGAGAAGTGCAGTCGAGGTGTCACGATAAGGGGGAAGCGCAGTTGATGACGCCGTGTAATCCGGAAGCACTATGTGTATTGCCCTGCAAAGTGAGGTGAGAACGGTGGCGCCATGATGCGGCAGTTCCTTTGTTTCCTTGGCCCCACTTTGGGCATATGTGGCTGGGGACAGCTCAGAGATGGCTGGTTAGGCGCTGATTTGCAGACAGCGCATGCGTAGTAGTCTGTGGAAGCGAATGTAATTAATGGCCGGTAGAAGCAGGGCTTACTGAGCGAGAATACCGGTTTCTTATTTTTGGGCGACGGTCGAGATTGTTGTGCGATTCATGTGTTTTGTGGAATGTTGGGGATTCGAGTGGAGGAAACGATACGCTTGCCTGTGCTTCAACTGATCTGATCCATCGACAATTCCAGGGAAATGCTTTGCGTAGACGGCCACTGCACCGCTGATGTGTTCATGGACGCGCATACCGTACTTGACAGGGTACACTATCTCGCTCGCATGAATGGCCGCGCGAATGCGGCCTGGTACTCAGTAAATATACCTTTAGTTAGGTTCCGCAGCCGCTGGGCGCGAGTTAGCGCCCGAGGGACATGAAGCCAGAGCCATTCATTCCACATGCCGCGCCGTTGTGGTTTGTCGACTCTTGAATAACTACTTACCCTTTAGCACTTGCTCACCGAACCATTCTGACTTCCGATCACTCTCATGTCTCGGAAGCCTTTTGCCCTCTGCCAATACTTTTCAACAACGTGATCTCACCCGCGGACAGAGATGTGACATGCCTTCCTAAACTGGCCTGCTGCAAGGAACGAAAGCCGTTCTACCTTACCTTACACTACCTACTGTCTTTGACAGACGGCCTTGACGAACCGACTCAACCTTCAATTTTCCTGCAAACACCTATACCACACTCCATTCACTGCCCACACGAGACTATTGAACAGTCAACACCACTTCCGGGCGTTCCTATCAGACACAACTGATAGCGAGCTTCCGACACTCGCCGTGGACCCAACCTTCGGACTCCCACCCGTCCTACCTCGTTTGTAAAAGACCGACCACACATACACATCGCTATGATCACGCGGCTGCAGCCAGCAATGCTGGCTCTTTTTGCCTGCCTTGCATATCTGCGTCTAGCGCTTGCGGAGGACACACGGTTGATCACCTACCAGGGCGATGATGGAGAAACTCTGTACCTTGCGGACAACAGGAGACCTGCCCTGTACACTGGGAACTTTGGAGATTGTATGGGCGGTAGTGTGATCAATGTCACCCGCTTCGATGCCGCATACTACAAGGACAACATGACTGTGCAATTCCACCTTGCTGGAAATTCGAACTTGCGCAACGAGGCTTTGATGATGTACATTGGAGTCTACGCATATGGAGAGAGCAGGTTTGACCTCACCTTCAACCCTTGCAACGCCAATATTGCGAGGTAAGACAGCCCTTCTTTCTATATCTCAGGGCGTCGAGCAGCCATACTGATCTTCACAGTTTGTGTCCAGCAAACAGCAGCGTTCCAATCACAGCCAGCGGTATCATTCCGATCAGTCAAGAGGATGTCGCCAACATTCCTGCCATTGCTCTTTCGATCCCGGATTTCGAGGGCGAAGCTATCCTTCGTATATTCTCCAACAGCACCGAAAGCGAGATTGGCTGCTATAGTGCAGTTGTGACCAACGGTGCAACATTCTCTCAGCCAAAAGCTGTAGGCTCAATCCTGGGCATCTTCACATTCATCGCGATGCTGGCTTCTTTCGCGACAGCAATCTACGGCGAGGCTGTTCCGACCATGCGACTTCACTATGCCCACTCCCTTTCAGTAGGTGTAGTGTTTGCTGTCTTCCAGCACATATTTTTTACTGGAGCGCTATCTATGAACTGGCCTTCTGTACTCGTTGCATGGTGGAGTAACTTCGCATGGGCTGGTGGGATGATTCGCACCGACACTATGCAACGGAGCATCGACCACCTGATCGGCAACAACCTTGGCAATACCTCTTCCGTCGGCGCAGCAGCCACTGGCACTGCCAATGAGGACCTAGGTGGCGGCTATGACATTAGCCAAATCTACAAACGAGCTTTAGGATTTGGAGTGAAGCGTGCTTCCAGCTTGGCTTCCAACCACCCACTCATGCGAGACATCGCCTCGGAGATCTACCAGCGAGATTATTCCCTGGTACTCAAGCGAGACGTCGTGCGAACAGCGGCAGTCAATGCGCTCCTGCGCCGTCAAGAGGATTTGGCTGACTCCGCTGATGGTTTCATGTGGTACGGCCACCCGGTTGCGGCTGGCTTACCATTACCTGGCAACTTTTCTGGATTCGCTGGCACGCTCGCTCAAGAGCAAATCCGTGCGAGCAATGCATTCATGACCGGCTTCCTCTGGTTCATCATTCTGATTGTCCTCGTTGTTGCTGCGACAATGGCTTTCAAGTGGATTCTTGAGGGTCTCGTCCGTTTCAAGGTGCTCAAGCAGGACCGCCTGGCCTTCTTCCGCCAACACTGGCTTGGCTACAGTGCGAATGTTGCTTTGAGAACGTGCTTCATTGCCTGGTTCATGATAATGTTCCTCGCCATCTTCCAATTCACCTATGGATCCTCCGGTGGTGTCAAAGCCGTTGCAGCCATTGTCTTCCTGATATTCCTTGTTGGTCTTCCTGGTATCGCGGCGTACGCTTGCTGGTATAAGATACGACGAGACAATAGCAGCACCGAGCGAATTGAGCTCAAACGCAGCAAACTCTTCGGTAAGATTCCCTGGTTCACTATTTCCAAGGTGAACAGTGGAGCTGCACATCAGCCGGAGCAACAGCAAGAGCTACAGCAAGACCAGACGGTGGCTTCGGACGATAAGACTCAAAGCACACCTTTCTGGAAGAGAGTAAACTCACATTACAGCATCACCACTGGAAGCGAAGCCAGGAGTAATGTTCATGACGACGAAGACTACACCATGAAATTTGGGTGGCTCGCCGCTCGCTTCAGGCGGACACGCTGGTGGTTTTTCGTGTTCTGGCTATTGTACGAGTTCATCCGAGCCTGCTTCTACGGCGGTGCTTCAGGGCAACCGCTCACACAGGTTTTCGGCTTGCTCGTAGTCGAGATTCTGGCCTTCGCATTCGTCATCTGGGCTCGCCCCTTCGAGGGCATGCGCCTCAACATCCTTGTGGTGTACTGCCTTGGTTTCAGCAAAGTCGCAAGCGTTGCCCTCAGTGCAGCATTCGACATCCGCTTCAACCTCGAGCGCATCACTACGACAGTCATTGGAGTCGTCATCATCGTCATCCAAGGTATACTGGTAATCATCACGCTGATCGCTATCGTGGTCAGCGTCATCTCGAGCTACATGTCAGTTTCTCGCAATCAGGAAGAGTTCCGCCCACGTAAGTGGCATGGTATGCGCGAAAAATATTTCAACCATCTTGACCGTACAGTCAACGATTTGCCAAGGGAACCCAAAGCCAAACCTGTTCCAGAGCCCGAGCCCGAAGAGAAGGATCCTTACTTTGAAGTCAGAGCCATGCGCAGACTTGGGAAGATCGAAGATGACGACCCCGACCCTGTCAACTTGGAGGAGTCCCAGGCTCACAATCCGGCTCATTCGACTGCAAGCATCAAAGACAACACGGAATCGTCTCTTCCGCTCATGGGCGAAGGCCGGGCTGGCACAGCATCGCCCGCTCGACGCAGCCGTGCAACCAGCAACGCGAGCATGAGCCAGAGCAACCTTCCTTATGGTGCACGAGCACACCGCCCTTCATGGAGTCAGCGTGACTTCTCCACCTACTCGCACAACCCGGAAGCGGACGACACGTTCACGCCTGTCGACATGTCTCGGACCATGCCCGAAGACAGCACCATCTCCCCGCCCAGATCCGCGGCGCCGAGTCGCACACCGTCTCGCGGCGCCACCCAACTCCGCTCTCAAGCCTCTAACGAATCCATGTGTGTCGGAGGCGATGTCAGCTCGCGCGATGTTATTGGCAAAGTGCCGGCGCCCAGCATGCGCCCTCGCGCAGGCACTTGGAACTCTAGGCACAGCGCTCGCAATTCGATGAGCAATGGCGAGAATTTCTTTGACGCCACGGAGAGCTCGCTGTCTGCTAGTAATGCTGGCGGTCACTGGGCGTCTTCTGGTGCGAAGATGCCTTTGACACCGGCGCAAGAAGCCGAGGAGTACATGCCTCGAGGGTTTGTGTCAAGTCAGAACGACACGACCAAATGATTGACTGCCGCGTTTCTTTTTCGTTTCTTTTCTGTTTTGCATTTAGGGGTGTTACGGCGCACGGAATGGAAGGCACTGGCGTTTACAGGCGGGCTCGACACCGAGACCTCTCTTTCTTGGCAAATGCTTTGGGACACTCAAACACTCAAGATTATGATATGATGAATTGAACGGACCTTTTCCTTAGGGAAGCTTGCTAGTTACCCCGAAGAGTATCACAACTTTCCCTTCGCCTGTTTGCTTCCCTTCATCGCGCAGTCAGTGATGATACACTGTATCTGGCAAACGACTTTGGTGCGTATGGGCAAAGAATGTTCAGTTCAAACAGGAAGCAAGCTTATGCTTACGCGTATTTCTTGTCACGGGAATACATCATATCACGTCGCCTTTGGATGATTTTGAGACCTTTCGGCTACTTCATTCTCCAGCTGCTCGGAATCAACATCGTGGCTCTCCTGACAGATTCTCTGGAAACAGCGAGTCCGTATCCCATCCGCGAAGCATTTGCGAGGGGGACTAGTCCTTGCGTCGCCCGGATGTAGGCGTCCTACCCTACCTTGATGTATTAACCTGCCCTATTTGGCAGTGTTTCAGTTCTATATCCGACCTCCGATCGTTTCGAAACATGCCCCCAGTGGAGCCAAGCGCCTACAGAGACGAGTTTGTCGATGTAGGCATGCATCAGCACTTCGCTTTGGTCCTACAAGGCTTTGCCATAGCACTACGCGACTCGGTTCCTATCTTACCCTAAGCGCTTCGCCATCCTCACAACTCAGTATCAGTTGCTGGCGTAAAGATGTCGACACACTCCGTCTCTAGTAGTGGACCCTTCGGTGGAAGATCACAAGATACATACATTTATAGGCAGACTTACTAAATCTTGCCGACCTTCAGCTTTCTCAGGGCACCCTCTGCCCTAGATCTTCTCGCTCTCAAGCGAAATCAATGCACATCAGGACTATGGACTCTGGAGCTGGCCCTGACAGGCTTCTGTGGACCACAAGGGATATCGAGTACAAATGCAGACGATACCCTAGGTAATAGACTGGAGTATATTCATCAACTCACTCAGTCACTCTTTCTTAATTTCCTTCTTGAATCACCGCCTATCACGTTTCAAAAATGCCCTCCATCGCTGCGCTGGGCGTAGCATTCGTCGCCGTCATCGCCACAGTCGCCTCCGCCCAAAAAGTCTCCGGCAAACCTGAGGGTTATGGCTCCAAGGCCACTGGTGGCGTCAACGGGAAAACCGTAACACCGACCACCACCGACGAGCTGAAGGCCTACCTGGAATCATCCGACCCTCTCACAGTGGTCCTATCGCAAACGTTCGACTTCAGAGGAACTGAAGGCCGCACCGAAGAAACTGGCTGCGCTCCCTTCGGCACCGGTCCCAGCTGTCAACTCGCAATTGACATGAACGGTTGGTGCGGCAGTAACCCGAGTGCTACTGTCAGCTACGACAATGCTGCTATCAAGCCGATTGAGGTCAAGAGTGACAAGACTATCATCGGCGTGGGCCAGAGCGGCGTCATCCTCGGCAAAGGTCTGCGTCTTTCTGGTGGTGCGGACAACGTTATCATCCAGAATATCGAGATCAGCGAGCTCAACCCTCACTTGACTTGGGGAGGAGATGGTCAGTGATCCTTGTCCTGTTTGCCCCAAGAAGCATACCAAAACTTGATTATTCTGACATTGCTCAACCAGCCATCGCCCTCGACGGGAGCTCAAACGTCTGGATCAGCCACGTAACCACCTCCCTCGTCGGCCGCCAACACATCGTAACCGGCAACACCAAAAACACCGGCGTCACCATTTCGGATCACTTTGTCAACGGCACTACCTCCTGGTCCGCCAGCTGCAACTCTTACCACTACTGGGCCGTCTTCATGACCGGCGAGTTCGACACCATCACTTTCAAGAACAACTACATCTACCACGTAGGCGGCCGCGCTCCCAAACTGGGCGGCGGCGCAGTCGTGCACATGGCGAACACTTACTGGGATGATATTGATGGTCACGCGTTTGAAGGCGAGAATGCGTATGCTCTTGTCGAAGGGTCTGTGTTCCGGGATGTGAAGACCCCGGTCACGGCGGATAACACAGCCGCTGTGTACACGCCGGTTGCGGACGATGCCGCTTGTGAGGCTGCGTTGGGAAGGCCTTGTGTGGTCAACTCCATAGTGGGTTCGTCGGAGGAGTTTAGGGGAGTTGATGCTAGTGCTTACAGCCATGTCGGGAAGAATGCAGTGGATGTCGTGGCTGCTAGTGAGATTGAGGGGATTCCTGGCACTGCTGGTAACACTTTGTAGAATGTGTCCTTCATCGCGCGATACAAGTAATCCTGTTCGCATCAATTACATTTTGGAACCTCTATCTTTTCATGTTACATTTGCTAGGGTCATGAAGACGAGCACAACCCCATTCGTCTAGAAGCTACCTTCAGTGTTTCCTTCGCCCATGCTCCTGCTCCCCGAGCTACCAGCCTGGATAGCCCCAATGATTCCATCCATGTACCCAGCACCACTCCACTTTTGGTGCGTCAGAACATCACAGCCCTGTTCCTTCTCGCGCCTCTGCACCAAATCAACATAGGCCTTCATACCATCAGTCTTGTAAGCCTTGGCGAGCTCGTTAGTAATCGTCGCCGTGCTGTGCAGACCCGCCAGGCTGATAAGCTGCAACACGAAACCGTGCGGCGCCAAGTCCCAGATGAAGTTCTTCAAGTCTTGCTCGTTGAAGCCGTGGCCGGACCAGTTGAAGGATGGCGACAGGTTGTACACCAGCTTCTTGCCCGGGTACACTTCGCGGATCTCCTTTGCGAACCCGGCGGCTTTCTTGACGGAAGGGTCGGCGGTTTCGAGCCAGAGCAGGTCGGCGAAGGGGGCGTATTCGATCGCGCGCTTGGTGGCGGCGGACAGGCCGGCGCGGTAGTGGTAGAAGCCTTCGCGCGTTCGCGGGATGTCCCAGCTGAAGGTCACGGGGCTGCCGGCGATTTCGGCGGCGAGCTTGCGGCGCCGGTGGAGGGGTGTGTTGCGGTTCTTTTGCATTTGCGACAGGTAGGAGGCCGCGTCTTTGCCGGCGGCTTTGATGTGGGCTTCTGCGGCCTCATCGAAGGTGACGAGCTTGTGCTTCTTGACCCATGCGGCTTCGAAAGCGTCGACTTCCGCTCCGGAGGCGCCTTCCATCTCCATCATCTGGAGGGTGTCGGCGAGAGGTTCGGCTTCTTCTGTCACACCAAGGATGTACTCGTGGTCTCGGGCGTCGATGGCTGAGGAGAGTAGTTTGCCGCTCTCAGAGTCTGTGCGGGCGATCACGAGGTTCTCACATCCCATCATGTCCCATTGGAAGCGAGCGGCATTGAGGCGGTTGATGTGCTCGCCGACTGGAACGATGACTTTGCCGGCCAGGTGGCCGCACTTCTTGCCACCGTGCAGTTGGTCTTCAAAGTGCACACCCGCGGCACCGTTCTCCGCGAACAACTTTGCGAGTTTCAACACTGCGCTGAGACCGCCGTGTCCAGTGTCACCGTCTGCGACTATAGGTCGTAGGTAGTCGACGTATGGGGTTGATTTCCTCTGGTCCGCGGACAGCGATCGCCTCTGGTCGTAGTGCTTTCTGTCATGGAGTTGCTGCGCCTTGAACATGCGCTGGACCTGGTTGGGCACTGTGTTGTAAGGGTAATCGCCAAAGTCGGGAGAGACTTCGTTCGTAGTCGTCAAAACGGCCGAGCAAGCCCAACCAGAAACGTAGAGAATTTCCTGGTGAGGCGCTTGCTGGGTCATCTGCACAGGGTCGATTGCACCCACTGAGAGAAGGAAGTGTAAGCGATTCGTTCTACATGAGTATTCTGGATTTCACTCGTATACATACTGGTATGTACAGGCTTTCCTTCCTTCGCCCTCTCTTCCAGTAAGTTGAACAGTTTGCGAGCCATGAGGCTAGACGGGTAAACCTGTTGTAGAGAGCCCCTCTTGCTGACAACCGTCTCTGCACTGTATGGCCTCTTGATACCCTCATATCTTGGACTCGCCCACCAGTCTTTTACCTGCTGGACCTGAGCATTGAATATGTCATCTTCGGCTGATGCCTTCTCTTCTGTCGACAGCAACTGGAAGGAGTCGGTGGCTTGCGCCGAGGGTAAGGGTGGCTCTACGGGTGTGAGAGAGCCAGACATGTGCGCTGCCCCGTAGGATAACGGACGGATGGCTGATTGCATTGCTCTGGGCTTATAGAAGAGCCTACGCTGCTGGCGCAATGCCCTTCCGGACGATCGGAACATGGTAGGAGTCGGCGTATGAAAAACTGCGGTCTCGCGCTGTTCCTTCTTGAGTTGGTTTCGTTATTCCGCGGTTGAATATTCCAGAGAGACTCGTGAAAAAGTGCAAGAGTATAGGTAGCCAGGCGAAGGTTTGTAATATATTTGGAGCCTTCATCCGCACATGTCCGCACAGGCGTAGGTCGAAGCTCCTTACCCCAATGTCGTCTCCATATGTTTCCCCATATTATCGTTGTGCAAAGGTTTGTTGTGGTGAAACCCGACATCAGCCGTGTGATCATTCACAAACAATCGCAACATCTTGGCCCGGTACAGGGAAGCCGTAAGCCGAAGACCGAGGTCTCAGTCGCCTTGAACCGAGAAGGTGCATCACAGCAACATTGGGTGAGCTCATTATTCCCTCCGGCCCATCTCGGCCGACTGTCTTGACAAAATTGACCTCTTTAAAGTTGTTCACTTGCATTGCTCAATTTCTAGCTGTCTAGTGAATTACACGGCATTGACGAGCAATCCTTCGATCATCAACTACCCCAGCTTGTCAAGCAAGGGAACCCCATACAACATCAATCGATCATGTCGTTGTCGGCCAGGACTGCAACGAGGGCTGTAAGAGCTACCAAGGTATGGCCATTGGATACGGTACAGACATTGACCATGCACTAACGAACGAAACAGCTCTCCAACACTACTCCCCTCTACCACGCCTCTCGCAGCTATGCAACAGCAGAGCCCAATCTCAAAGAGACCCTCAAGTCGGTGATCCCCGAAAAGCGCGAGCTGCTCAAAAAGGTCAAGGCCCACTCGTCAAAATCCATTGGCGAGGTCAAGATCGAGAACACTCTTGGAGGTATGCGCGGCCTCAAAGCCATGGTATGGGAAGGTTCGGTTCTTGACGCCGACGAGGGCATCCGTTTCCACGGCCGCACCATCAAGGACTGCCAGAAAGAGCTCCCCAAAGGCACGTCTGGCACCGAAATGCTGCCCGAATCCATGTTCTGGCTGCTTCTTACCGGCCAAGTCCCGACCACGAACCAGGTTCGCGGACTGAGCAAAGAGTGGGCTGCGCAGGGTCAACTCCCTGACCACGTCAACAAGATGCTTGACGGTTTCCCCAAAGACCTCCACCCCATGACACAGTTCGCATGCGCAGTCAGCGCCCTGAACTACGACTCTTCCTTTGCGAAGAAATACGAGCAGGGTCTCAACAAGGCCGACTACTGGGAGCCTACGTTCGACGACTGCATGAGCCTGCTTGCTAAGCTCCCGACTGTCGCCGCCAAGATCTACCAGAACGCCTACCGTGGAGGTGGAGCGCTGCCTGCTGAGATTGACGCGAACCAGGATTGGTCCTACAACTTCGCCGCCATGTTGGGCAAGGGTGGCAAGGAGAACGAGGGATTCCAGGACCTTCTCCGCCTCTACCTCGCCCTCCACGGTGACCACGAGGGTGGCAACGTGAGCGCACACGCAACACACTTGGTTGGCTCCGCGTTGAGCGACCCCTTCCTTTCATACTCTGCCGGTCTCCAAGGTCTCGCTGGCCCCCTCCACGGTCTTGCCGCACAGGAGGTCCTCCGCTGGATCCTGCAAATGCAAGAGCACGTCGGCACAGAGTTCTCCGAGCAAGACGTCAAAGACTACCTCTGGACAACCTTGAAGTCCGGCCGCGTGATCCCAGGTTACGGCCACGCCGTCCTGCGCAAGCCCGACCCTCGCTTCGAAGCTCTGATGGACTACGCCAAAGCGCGTCCCGAGATTGCGTCCGACCCTGTCTTCCAGCTCGTCAAGAAGAACAGCGAGATTGCGCCTAGCGTTCTCACCGAGCACGGCAAGACCAAGAACCCTTACCCCAACGTGGATTCAGCGTCTGGTGTGCTGTTCCATCACTACGGCTTCAAGGAGACCCTTTACTACACAGCCACTTTCGGTGTGAGCAGAGGTCTTGGCCCGCTTGCCCAGATGGTCTGGGATCGTGCTCTGGGTCTGCCGATTGAGAGGCCGAAGTCGATCAACCTACAGGGTCTGCTTGACGCCGCCCAGAAGTAAAGGGTGGCTTGGCAGAATTTATGGGTTCCTGTGAACGAGATTAAATAATGAAATGAATGAAAAGTCTCTGAAAATACTCCGAATTGCAGTGGACGTATCCAATTCAACTTGGCGTAATGGTCAGTAATTACAGGAAATCACCTGTGGTGCATGTCTGCCGCTCCAATGAAGTGTCGCCCAGAGGCCGTTTTGGGATGTCATAAGATACAGCTGTCTTCTTTTATAAGGTAGCTTTCGTGTGTGAAAATTTTCGTATGTCCGCTTTTGGACATGTGTAATCAACGCGTTCGCTTTGGATGCGCTCAGTCCCGGGTCTGAGAGCGCAATCGTCAGCCAGGCGAAGTTCGTTTTGCGAGTCTCTGGTTTTACTGCACCAATTTTGCAGGCTGCAGCAGCTCCGTAGAACGCCGGCTGATAATTGTTCACCGTTCGCAAGAATATGTTTCTTGCATGGTATCGTTCCCGCCATTTTGGCCAGCTCTACTCAGCCGCTTGTTGCTGCATGCCTGCCTGCCGCCGCCGACGCCACCGCCACCGCCACGTAATGCGCAATATCAACAAATTCAAGACAACAGAACCAGAACAACACTATCGCCGCGGAGGAAGAGCTTGCTAATGAAGCGGTCGCGGTTGATGGGCTTGCCTTTCTTCCCGTCCGCATTCCGGGGCACCTCGCTCCACATCTCCTTGACATTCTCCAGCACCATGTTGCAGTGGCGGTCGAAGGCCTTGACACGCGCCAGCAGCTTGCGGTTGTTGCGCGTCGAGATCAGGACCTGGGTGTGGTTGCGCACGGCCGTCTGGAGGAGCGAGAGGGGGCCCGAGGTGAATTCGTGGGTTTCGAGGACGGAGATTTCGTATTCGCTGGGTCGATTGTTAGTTATAAGGGGGCGCGTGTTGTTGGGGGTATTTGAGAGGGTATGCGACGTACGTGAGCTCGCTGCGAGGCTTGCCCAAGAGTTCTCTGCGATTTGGTTAGTTTGTGGGTTTGGGCGCATTGAGATACTGGTGATTGCGCATACTGGATCTTAGAGTCGGTGGAGGCCATGTTGTCGGTTTGCGGTGTTGAATATTGTTTGGCTTGATGCGGCCGGTTGTCGATAGGGCGTTGATGTGAAGCCAAGAATAAGAATGGACTTCAAGGTTGCTTCCCGACGGCGCTATGACGGTGGTGTCGCCGTACACGTGGTTATTTGTAGCGAATATGTGACTGAGAGCCACGCCTGTTGTCCACTAACTTAGTCAGAACAGAAGGAGGGACGGCAAAAGCCAACCCGCAACGCGCCAGCTTCGACCATCTCTAAACGCGTCGCGCTCAAGCTTGTACCAACCACTTTCACACTTCTAACTGTTTGTTCCCGTCTCACATGTCGTCCGTCCGTTCTTCCTCATACCTTTCCTCGTGATCATCCCTCTGCGTTGCATTGTCCTTTACTTGATTGCTCGCTCGCTGCAGTCACACGATCACTTCATTGATCGCCAACTGGACCTTACCGCCAATCATCGACACGCTCTTTCAGACTTTCCTCATACTATGCGGTAGCACGAACACAACTATCTGAGCCTTGGCAGCGGTTCCTCCTACAAGGACAAATCTCCCCCCACCTGGCAACCTAGTCCTCTACATCAACATCCGAGCTGCCATGGATTCACCAACAACCGAAGACGGAAGCCCGTTTGGCGATATACCTACACGGCCGATGCGTGTGAAAGTGCTTTACACCTTCGACTACGAGAACAAGACCAATTGCCTGGCACGTCTACCGGACACTCTACACATACCCGCTGTTGCAATCGACGACAACGCCCAGGTCGGCGTGATCGAGCTGCGTCAGTGCATCCAAGCCATCGTCGAAGCCTCGCCGGAGTTGCTCTCGAGGCTCACCGATGGAGATTTCACCATCTACGCATACGACTTCAGCGAGTATGAGACTCCCCTCGTCGGACAGGGCATGTTGTCGTCTGCGCTCTCTGCTTCTGCTCCCATCGTGCCGGCACACCAGAGCAAAACCATGATCACTGGACGCGTTTGCAACAACCTACCTGGAGTTTTCAGCAACGGTATCAAGGAGACCTTGGAAGTCAAGTTGAGGCTGGTGCCTGTGCCGAAGCAGGTGCAGAACGAGTATGTCAGGACTATGGAGAGTCTTCGTGGCAACAGCCCTGCCATGAGTGGAGGGTTTGACCCGAATGCATGGAATGCTTCTCTCAACCCTGGCAACAGCCAGAATACCGACTACTTTCAATTCGACATGGGAACGCCTGGAAGTCAGCACGACCAGTCATTGATTGACGACATCTTCGGCATGGGCACTGGATGCGGAGGCGGATTCAGCGGACAGCAGGCGCTCAGTGGAGTGGGAATGTCACAGACCCCATCAGGTACTCCCTCTGGCGTAAACCCCGCTTTCGCCTCCCATCCTCACAGCGCCCCAGGCAGCCGAGCTGGAAGCCCAATGATGGTTCCGGATTCCAACACCTTTAACGAGCAACTACGTCATCAGAGTTTCTCCTCTGCTCCCCCAAATTTTGGAGATCAGTCTCGGCCCGGATCACGTGCAAGCGTGCGAAGTGAATCATATGCACCCAGCCACAACCATCAACGCCAGTTATCTGGACACTCTGGAGACACTACTCAGCAAATCGAGAACTTCTACGATGAGGATGGTCAGCCTCGCAAGCGTGCGAAAGTTACTCAGGCAGACTGGCGTGGCAAGTCGTCGTTCGGTGGTAGGTCCGCTGATCTGCGGGTTACTGCCGCCACTGCTGCGTCCATGCAGATGCATCGTCCGGTGGCGACGAGACCTTTCGCCCCTGGCAGCAACCTAGAGCCTCCGCCTCGCGTTCCCACACCAACACCTCATCTTGGCCTACCAGCTAACCAGCGCCTTCGTATACCTTCGGCAATGAGCATGTTGCGACAGGCTTCCACGACAGGCTCCGATTTCATGTCAGACGCGGACCAAATGTCAGAAGCTGTAATGAGCTCGCCGGAGGACATGACACCGGAGAATAGCGTCCTCGCGGGAGAAACACCTCAGGAGTTCCCATCATCCCCGCCACTCTTCCCTGGTCTTAACGAGGCAACGCCCAGTAGTCCGGGCCTACCTACATTAGCCGCGCCGGCTATGGCAGATAGTGGTTACATGAGTGAACGGAACATGATGAGCAGTACTTATCCCAACAACATGATGACCGACGACCGAAGCCCCGAGGATTGTTACTCGACAACCGCGCAGTATCAGCCGCCGAAGAAACAACGCAAGACACGCATCAAGAGTGAGGGTCTTGAATCGGGCAAGATGCCACCACCATACCCGAGTGACGCGCCGACGAGCGAACTGAACTTTGAATGGGAACAGCCCGGCGACATGAATCAGCTTCCGCAGAAGATGCTACTGAATTTGCCGCCGGGTCGTGGTGGAGAACGGTATGTTGCCTCTACTCGGATGAGTCACAGGGACCTCGAGCATTCACATGCAGGGTCACTTTAAGATATCATCAACTGACAAGCCAATCCGGGTGTAGACCTTCAGCCGCCAAACGACCATCGCGCACCAACAGTCCAGCTCCACAATCGATGACACCCGTACCTGTCGCGAACGAGAATGCCGCGAACGCGCGAGGCAGCTCTCGTGCTCCTTCGCTTGCACCCGCAGCTACACTGAACACACGCATGACACCCATACCTGGCTCAGCCCATCCAGAGTCTCGACGAGGCTCGCTTGCGTTGCCAAGCAAACGTCCAGCACCCGGTGACGATTCGTTGGACGTGTCTGCTCCACCGCCGAAAAAACGACAGACTGTCAAGCGTGCTCGCAGCGTTCTAGCCGACTCCGAGGCAGGCTCACCAGCTCCCAGTGACAATGAAGGCGGACGTCCTGCAGGTCCCAATCGCTCAGGGTCAGGTGCTCAGCGTCGCAAAATCATTGAACAGCGTATGCACGATGCTGTTGCAAAGGGGGAGATGCCTCAATATTGTGTACACTGCGGCGCTATAGAGACGCCGACATGGCGACGACTTTATTTCAAAGTGGTAGAGGGAAAGCCTGGTCCTCTTGACTCAGTGGAGGACGAGGGCGAGACTATTGCTGTGTCACCGCTCGAATGGGATGACGCAGGCGAGGTGGTCAAGTTCATCATTCGCAAGTCGATGAAGAAAGCAGGCAAGGATGCAGCAGGTCCCGGCTTCGAGGAAGTCGTGATCTGCAATCCATGTGGCCTGTGGTTCAAGAAGAACAAGGATATGCGACCCAAAGACAAATGGGGAAAAAAGTCTGGACCAAGAAGAAGCAGGAAGAACAGACTAGGCGAGATCGGACTCGCAACTGACTCCGTAGAACCAGAGTCTGAGGCTTTTTTCACTGATGCGATGATGCCCGAAGAAGGTCCCTCGGATGTCATCGCAGGAGCTGTCCTAGTACCACAAACCATCACAGATCTGGAGTCCCAGCATGTGGCCCCTGGAAAGTCTCGCTCTTACAGTATGCAGGCACAGAAGCGTCCCGAAGGCACTTCCGACTGGAACGCAACCCAGCTTGATGCGGCGCTGCAACGCGCCATCCAGTCGAGCCCGGGACGTTTCCACGGATCGCAAGACAGCCCGATTGAGATCGAAGAACTTACCCCTAGGCCAACAAGACGGATGATCTTTCCTTCGCCGCGCAAGGAAGGCCAAGTGAAAGGCGTCGACGACAAGGCTTCGGACAAGTCCATCTCTCCTGACGATAGTGAGAAGCAGGCGGCTTTGTTGAAGCTCTCAGCAGCTGTCGGTCAGAACGACGTTGCCATTTTCGAGGCTTTTACCTTTGACAAGGAAAACATGCCGCCTCCTTTTGACGACGATGACGAACTCGCCCACCTCTTCGACGGGTCGCCTTCTGCACTCTTCAAGACTCCGGGCAAGACACCACGCAAAACACCACCAAAGGGATCACAGCACACCATCGAGCAGCTTCTGAAGACCCCTACACCGGCTTCACGCAAGCGCAGGCTCCTCACCCCGTCAGCGGCTGCCGCGACTGGGGCAAACAACAGGAACAACCAGCCAACGCTCGCAGGCAACGACTTCATGACATCGCCCGGCTCATCGCGCTATTTCCTGCGCTCGACGCCCACCCGTCTCGCCAACACACCCGGACGACGCAGTGGCATCGGCAGCGACGCGAGCCAACAGGCCTCTCCTTTCTCCCGTCACCTGTCGCAGTTGCTCAACAACGCCACGGGCGGATCAGGCGACTGCTTCACGAGCCCCAACGGCGGCATGAGCGGGTTGGACTTCGGCGACTTGCCTACTTGGGCGATGAGCAGTGATTTTGGCGTGTTTGAGGATGGGCAGGCGTAATGATTCTACGTGTTTAGGATTGGGATTGGGAATGGGAATGGGAATGGGAATGATGACCATCGGAAACATACACGGTGGATTGCACAGGATATTGGGATTGGGGGATTAGGTATGTAGTCACTTAGGTTAGGTACAGGCAAACAAGCAGCAGCAGTATGCGCTTGGCTTCGTGCAATAATGAATGCGAAGCTGGAACAAGGCCTAGAGCCTTGGGAATACAAGAGTATTATTATCACCTCGAACGTGCATGTTGTCACGCCACTCTTTCCCTTTTCTGCCATGCGACAACAATTCTCTTCCTCCGTGCACAGGACTCGGGAGGCTGAGATCGAGCACGCATGTGAAAGACTGGTTGAACCTTTTCATCATTAGGTGTTTAGATACTCCTATATTGATGCTTGCGCAGGGGAACATTATCTATCCGGTAACATCGCACGCATGCAAGTGCGGGTGCTGTCATTCCGCCGCATGCAAGCACGGCGGCGCGCACACAAGAGGCCATTACGACAAGCTCCTTCAGTAATAATACCTATACGGACAGACATGAATGGGACGACGTGAATGATGAACGCAGATACGCGTGTGGCCACAGGCTCATAGATCTCGCCATCATCATCTACCCGTCATCCTACACCGTGACTAGGTTGTAGCGGACTCTCACGGACGGACCGGTGGACGGTCCATCCAGCCTTACGCAAGACCAGCCTTTTTGCGTGACACCGGAAGAAGGAAGGAAGCAAGCAAGGACAATCATGTGAAAGAAAACAGCATGTGAAAATAATCGATGGGAATCTGGAACCTGAACCGGAATTGGTGACTCGGAAACTCTGAAGGAGACATGATGAGTGGATCACAGATGGATGTGTCGATGATGCATCAGAGACATGCGCCCAGCCTCGTTGCTTTTCTGTTTGTCTCGGGTGTTTTTTCTTTGTTTGAGCGGCCAGCACATGGCAACCGAGTGTGTGGGGGGGTCATTGTTGCGACATCGCAAATTGACGTGATGTGGATGGAACTAGTTCTAGTGGTTTCAGAGACAGGCTCGACAGCCAGTCCGGACAACATGTGAATGTGTGTAGATGTACATGTTACATCAACAACTGTATCTAAACCGCGTAACCTAACTTCATTCGTCATCGGATCGGATAAACCGAGGGCGCATGCATCATCGGTCGCCAGCCGCACCCGGACCGGAATGCCATGAAGCGACAAGGCTTTGGCGCGCGTTTTGTTCGATTAATCATCGGCTTTCTCTCTCTTCCAAGGCGGGCGCGCGGGCGGGCGCTGTTTTGCCGCGTTGCGTCGATTAATCCGGATCGCACGATCTGTAAAGCCAACTCAGAGCCCCCCATGTCCACGTCGATGTCCATGTCCACGTCGCGGGGCATGGGACTAGACCATCTGAGACTACTGCTCCGTCACAGATGGGCAAAGGAAAAACGAGAGCAAGAAGGACGCGCAAAAGATTCCTCCTCCGGACAATAGGCCCGTAAGGCTTTCTCCAATTCCCGCCCGAGCGTATGGTAAGCTGGAAGAAGAAAAGGATCACATGCAGAAAGTGTACATGTACATGTATACTTTGATGGATGGCGCATGCAAGGCTGGGTGAGATTGATTGGTGGGTGGTGCATCTCTCACGTACTCGAGACTTTTCGAGGACATGGCAATTGCATTACCTTAACCACGCACGTTTGTTCGATGCGGCAACGGCTTTTCCCTCCCTTCTCCGTTACTGCATGCACTTACAGATACTACAGTACATGTACTACTGTAGATGTGTGGTACCTTTTCCCCCCCTCTCTGTCCGGAAGTCAGAATCACTTCCAGAACTGCCAAAGTGGATTTACGGTTTCGCCGCCCGCAAAAGGTTACCGGAATGGCATGTCGGGGTAATGATGTGGACTACTGCGACTACTGTAGGAAGCTAAGAAGAACGCGATAGTGAGACTAAGTAGTGCGCTATTGTTACGAGCAGTTCTGTCGTGCGGAGGAAGGAGTACATTCAGGTGACGGGTAAAAGGTCTGACTGTGTGTGCAGCGTACTGAACTGTTGCTGATGCTGAGCTGGGGCAGTTGCTATCTTGAGCCTCCGGCACAGGATGGTTTAGGCGTATCATTTTTAGCGTGGGCACGGGCCGTTTTCACATGCCAGAAAATGGAAATGGGCGGCCATCACGAGCCACAAAGCAGTGGGCGGACAAGGAGGAGGAGAGGATGTGGAAGACATGGAAGCATCGATTCGCGGATTCACTTCTCATTCTCCGTGTCGCTGTCTCGAGTGCAGATTTTCCTTCTTTGTTTGTATCTGCTTCCAAGCCAGCAAGCAAGCCTTTCTTTGACCACTACTAACCACTCACGCCCACTACTACAGCACAGCATAGCACTCCACCCCACGCCTTACCAGTCCTCGCTTGTGCATGCGTGGGTCTCAAGACGACGATTGGCGACGACACAGTTGCGCATAGCGTGGACGGACTCCGCCTTCGATTTAACCTGACCCAGCGCATACATTACTGCCACTTTCACGTGCTGCTTACCTACCTGGCGCACTGCGCTCGCGCCCAGCTGACCTCACTCTTGCCTACTCTTCCTTCACCACTCATCCACAGTTTCAGCCGCGAGCACAAGTCCTCTCGCTGGCTAAGCCTTGTCCTCACACTCTCTCGCCTCTTATACGCTCTTCGCCTCCATCTTCGACCTCGCCGTCGCCGGCCTTTGTCAACTTGACAAGACTTCCCCGCAATCTGCCACTGCCTCTGCTTGAGAGCAGCACCTGACCATCGACTCCGACTCTATCGACCGACATACCCACCACAAACCAGCCATGGCCACTTTACCAAACAACCGTCGCGCTGAGCGTGCCATGCGAGCACACGAGACCATCAACAAAGCCGTCCCGGAAGTCCTGCGTGCCAGTCCCAGAGCACGCCATGGCATTCACAAGTCCGACCTCATCGTCGATCCGCCCGCTTCAACGTCGACGACCGCAGCAACAACCGCTGGTCCGATCGGCACCCACATCAAAATCAGAATACAATGTACAGACACACTCGGTGCCGCCGCTAAATTATCCGAACGTCCTTTTGCCGCCAGGCGCACCGCTGCGCCGTCGAAACCACAGACCAAACCCAATGTCGTCGTCCTCAACATGGCCTCGCCAATACGACCAGGCGGAGGTTTCCTCGATGGAGCTAACAGTCAGGAGGAATTCCTGTGCGCGCGTACTAGTCTCTACCCATCGCTGTGGGACTCCTTCTACCGCCTTCCCGACGTCGGCGGCGTCTACACTCCCGACTGTCTGGTATTCCGCGACTCCACTCCCGAAGCGAATGATCTGGCGAAGCGCGACCGATACTTCCTTGATGTAGTCAGCGCTGGCATGTTCCGTTTCCCGGACTCGCGTGGTCGTGGTGAAGACCGCGACTCGTCTTGCACCTGTGGCGTTAGTTATTGCGACAACGACCGTGATCTCGTGACTCGCAAAATGAAGGCTGTCATGCGTATCGCCGAGTCCAAGGGCGCCGAGAGACTTGTCCTTGGAGCCTGGGGGTGTGGTGCGTACGGCAACCCAGTCAAGGAAGTTGCGAAGATCTGGCGCAAAGTCCTCGCAGGAGGTCCCCGGCAACGCAAACCCAACGCCGAGCGCTGGGATGGGATCAAGGAGATCGTTTTCGCCATCCCCGATAGAAGCATGGTTCGCGAGTTCGAGCGTGCCTTCACCGACATCCTCTGCACCGACCCAGTGACGCCACCTTCAGAAGAAACCGAAGCCACCGAAATGTCCACCCAGGATGTCATGATCGCAGACATCGTCCAGCAGATTGCTGAGACCGAACTCCAGCTAGAACAGACCGTCAACCCTCGCTCCCGCCTGCGCATCAAAGACGCCCTCAGACAATTCAACCGCGACCTCGCCCGCGGCCTCGCCAACAAAGCCGCGCAAGAGGAAGACCTTACGCTGCAAGAAGACGAGGAAGTCGACGACTTCGTCCTCACGGGCTTCAACGCCTCCGACGGCGAAGAAAGCAATTTTTACAACTTTGACGAAAACGACGTCGCCTCCGACAGCAGCGACGCAAGCGAAGTTTACGAGTTCCGCCCCCAGCACAGAACTTCCATCCCGCGCTTTGCTCCCACGAGGCCAGCTAGAGCGAATTCCAATACCGGCAACGACGGCGCCGAAAGCCCCTCTTCAACGCTGCACGGCCACGACCGAGACCTCCCTAGCCCGCAATTCGACGCCCAGACCGGCTGGTTCTCGGGCAGCATGGACCAGCTGCAACGGATGCTTCGCATGGGGCATCCGGTCGGCGGCGACAGCAAGAATGTAGTCGACGAGGGCTCGTCGCCTGGGACTCCGGTTCAGGGGCATGACCTAAGCGGCCTGGACGGGCGCACCATCGAGTCGTATCTCAAACGGTACGGCGGGACTGATGAAGTTGATGATGAAGTTGTTGCGCTGGAGAGGCAGGCGTTGGTTTGAGGGTGTAGTCATTCCCTGCCATGCGTGTCAGCGAAGACTTCTCCTTTTTGTTTTGATGGTTGGACGATGATATCCCCCCACTCCTTGCTCATCCTCCTCTCTTTTTCTTGTGTCTGGTACGAGACCGAAACAACGACTAGCGTACGCATATCTTTCTTTTTCTTGTCAGGGTCGGATTGGTTTATCAAAGCAAGCGGGCGCTCGGAATTCTGCTCTGGTTCTTTTTGTCTCTTCTCTCTCTTTTTTTTACTCCCTGTTTCTTTTCTCAAATGTGGGAACAGTTTCCCCCCTTGTTGGAAGCGAAGATCAAGTAACAAACAGTATTGATTCGAAGAAACCTGCGCGTCCGAAGATTCAAGAAGGTGCCATGACGAGGTTCCGGTCCGCTTCTTGCTTTTTCGTTGAAAGGAAGAAGAAGAAGGATCGAGTAGTCCTTGGGTGAAGTTGTACTTGAATGGTGTAGATGTTGGGATTAAAGTGCGACGATGTAGGTTTTTGGAGGGAATACACGAAACGTGATTGTGTATAGGTAAGGTAATACTTGGTCCTCTGCACGAAGTGACAATAATGCGGAATCAAGTAACGCGTTCGAATCCTTTGGTGTTGAGAGAGAGAGCAAAAGAAGACGAGAGGAGGAGGAGGATGGGAAACGAACGACAGTAGTAAATGCTGTCAGGAAGAGCGAAGTAGGTAGCCAGGTAGCCAGGTAGGTAGGCAGGTAGCTCTTGCGTGTTATCGTGTTCCAAACCAAAACCCATATCAAAACTCATCTACGCGCGTTGAGCTGCATGCATGCAGCTGAGAAAGCGTTGGTTCCTGGGGGAGTTGTTGGGGATGGGGATTGGGGTTGTGGGATTTTTTCTCGCTTACAGTAGGCGTGCCCCGGTATCTTCTTACTTCGCACACCACATTTGCTACTGAAACATGAGTGGAGGGGTGTGTATCAACTTACTTTGGAGACGTTCGCGATAAGGGATGACTCTAGATAGTATGTTTGATTTTTGGTTTTGGTTTCTGGGTTTACGGTTTTTTTGTTATCTGCGGGGGTGGTGGTTGGTATTGAGGATGGGTGGGCTTTGTTGTGTGGGATGATGGAATGTTTTGGTCGATACAATTATTCTACAACAGCAGCTTCTACTACTCCACTCTGGGTGGTCTCTGTTTTGTTCTTGGGTAATCATGCTTTGCTTAATGGCTTGCATCGGGGACAACTCTCGATCTTTCGATCTCCTTCCTTCGATCACTTGACAGGCTGTAAGCTGTAAGCTTCCCCTGTCTATCTGCGCCGATTCCATCCGGTCGTTGTCTTGGTGACTTCGCCTCGCGAAATCGTGGCTTTCGATGGTTGGCCATCCGATGTTTGTTAGGGGCGAAGTGGCTTCGCTTATCGTTAGTGTTGGGTAGATGGGCGACCGAATCGGTAGCCAAAGCTTCGTAGCGAACTGTGGGAGCGGGTGTGATTAAAGGCGTGGATAGCGGTAATGTCTACTCAAACCGCACGCGAAGCCTTGGACCTTCGTATTAGGATGATCGATGAATCGTCGGTCAGCTACGCATAGGCTCTAGTCTCTGACGCTTCGCTGGGGGCTGCTGCTCGTCATTATTTTTGTTGTCGTCGTCGTCGTCGACGACGACATTGCTTCCATCAACATTCGAGGCGATTGGCAGCGCCATATCGTATATCGAAGTTGCGGCGGGCTGTGGTGTTGGCTGTAAACTCTCGCCAGATTCACCAGGAGACCCGCCTAAATCTTCTTGAGCGTCTGGCAGCGCTTCCCGTATAGACTGCGACAGTCGCTGCAACTCCCTTACATGTGAGCTTTGACCGGCATCAGTGACGCTGGACGCCGATGCAGGACCACCTTGTTGCACCTGCGGCATCACATCTACACTCCCGACCGCGCTGCCGCCGACAGGCCTTGGGTGCAAGGCTGGGTGTTGGTGGACAGTTGGAGTATGCGATTGGCGCAGCAGCCGCGTATAGTCATTGTCAAGAAGCTGCTTCGGGTCGCGGAGCAAGCGTTCCAGTTTCGTGAAATGCGACGGGGTCTTGAGTTTGTCTTGAAAGAAGAAGGTGCGTCCGGCCAGGCCCCTGTCCATATGACCGCATTGATTGCAAGTATCCACAGGGCACGAGGGTACTTCCATGGAGACTGTGATGGGATGGAGGGAGCCTCGCTGTGGTGATTCGACTGCTGGTTGGACGTATCGTATTTCGACACGAGGAGCAGGAGGTTGGAAGCCATATGGACTCAGAGGCGGACGAGGCCGAAGGGCAGGGAATTGATCTTGCTGCTGTGCCTGGGGATGTTGATTTGGTGCAATGGTGGGCTGGTGCGGCGAATGGATCGCCCTCGAAGATACCGCTTGTGACGATTTGATCGGTCGTCCGTCTGGGCCTAGAGGCGTCGAATGCATCGGCTGCGCCGGTTTGATCGGTCGTCCGTCCGGGCCCAGAGGCGTCCAAGAGTCAGCCATGCGCGGGTGCGATACAGCCCGCAATGGCTCTGGGTGGTCTCGACGTTTCGAGTTGGCGTAGCCATGTGGGTTCAAAAGTGGCCCACTGACGCCAGCATCCCTCTGCACTTTCCGACTAACACCAGGTGGAGGTAGGTCAAGTAGAGTTACGCCTTCAGTAAGTTTCCATGGCTCTTGATGTTGCTCTTCGACCGGCGCAGGTGGCTTGTTCTTCTCAAGGACCCCCAACACCACCTTCGTGAGAGCATCCGAGTCTTTGCATACTTCTCTCAATGCGGCGCGCAGAGAACCCGCGTTTGCCTCGAGTATCGCGTCAACGCATCGCCTCATTATGATCATCTCGTCACTGTCATCTGGCACCTCCTCGCGAAGTACAAGGTCCTTGTGGTCGTTTCTCCAAGGCTGCGACGCATTTGCAACATCTCCTTTCTCAATTTTGTAGACTTGTTTGTTCACGTCTCCGTATTCTTTGCGCAGCCATTTGGCGACTGCGGAGTAGCTGTTGCCCTCTTCACACTTGAGTTTGGCGAAAACCGCAATGCCTTCTGAGTGCTTCCATTCATCCACGGCGTCTTGATCATGTGCATGCTCCGTCGGGTCTCCATCAACACAGTCTCTCTCGAAATGCACCCACTCTGCTACACATCGGCAGGCTCCACCGAACCAGTGCTCGTGGTCCTCCGACGTTTTGGCGTGTTTCGTGAAAGAGGTCACGCGGATACGCATTTTGCAAGTATCTTTGCCGTCTACAGCCTGTTAGCATAAGCCCTCTTCCAAAACGGCCGCCCAGAACTCACCATGCATTACTACACGGTTCTTCGCTTTGTTTCGTATTCCCTTTGATACGCTCTCGGCCGGCTTCCTGACCCTTGTGCTGCGGCAGTACCAGTGCTCGTGTTGCACGCCAGTATTCTCGTCGACTTCGACCTTCTGGACGACTCGCCGCCAGTAGTTGGTAATATGCGGCACGTAGTCTGCGACTTCTTGGCTGTTTTTCAGTAGGACTGACTCATCCATCTTGAACAGCTTCTCTCTCACCTGGTCAAGATCGGGAGGTACGGGGTGGTACTTTAGTTGTTTGTTCGGGAACATGACATAAGAGCCGACTATTTGGGGTGTTCTCCACTGTGCAAGCATTGTGTTTTTGGTCTCGTCGGGAGCGAAAGGACGGAACAGACGAGGATTAGAAGGTTTGGGTTTTGGTTTGTATTGTTTTCGTCGTTCGGACCTGGGAATTGCCGTCTTCCTCTTTCGGACGGGGCCGTTGGTAGTGGGTGCGTCTTGTGTTGATGGGTCGTCGTGGCTTACACCCTCATCATGGATCACCCCGTTTTGCACACGCTCACTCTGCGGTTGAGTGTTGTTTGATGGTTCGTTTTGTTGTGGCCAGAACTGCTCTTCGATGTTGAGCCCAGTGGCGTGTTGGCCTGGGTGAACGTTGTGTGCAAGGCGCTCGGGGTGGTATTCGTTAGTAATGCCATATTGTGAGCGAGATTGATGACCCGATGCGCCGCCGCGTAGTAGGTATACATCTGCATCATGTGAAGAGCCTTCCGAGTTGCCATTCCTGAATGCAGGCTGGGTCCAATCCGTGTTCGCGCTGTCTGTCATTATAACAGGGGAAACACCGCTCCACAACTCAACACCTGAACTAGGACAATTGTCGCGCCTGGAAGCCTGTGAGCCGCGTGACCGACCACGGCGAGACTCGCTATCGCACTTTTGAGAGGCGCGAAAGCGCTGGGAGAAGGTGTTACTGTCGCGTGAAGTGGTTGCTCCTAAACCGACGTGTCGAATCCAACTTTGAGATCGGGGAACATTCGGCGCCGAGCTATGAAATTACTTCACTAAATCGGACGAAATGACTAGGTACCTTACCTAAGATACTAACTTATCTTCAAGGACTTGGTGGAACGCAATGCGAACTGGTATTCTTGGATTGTCACTACTTGGATAAGGTGCTACGGAAACTGCATCCCGGAAGCTCTCATTCGCCATGGCTCAGGCCATCTCGACATCGGGAGCGCAGACCGCCAGCATTTTACTGAAAACGATCCCAAAAGAACAACAGTTTGCCATTGCACGAGAGCTCATTGTCAATCTGCGGTCAAACTTCGATGTCCCCTCTGCGAGTCTGGCTGTGGAGTTGGTCGCTGATCGAGACGACTCTGCATTGGGAGACGAACTACTGGACGTTCTCAAATCCCGGATCGAGCATGGTTCCCCCGATGAAGTCGTGGCACTGCTCGCTTCAACTCACAAATTGCTTGATCAATTGATATATCTAGCGGGTCAATATCTGGAGCGTCCCGAGATTCACGTTACTGTCGAACCGATCAAGGTAGCGTCTGAGACCACTGACCCAGACGAACAAACTGGACTTGGGCATGTCGAAGAAGACGAGCAGGATGTTATGAGTAGCCCTTTGCTGCAGTGGTTACGGTTTACAAAGATTGCCATCTTGGCAGGCCACCCCCTCCACAGGGAGAACGAAAAGCATCTGTTCACCAGTGGTCTCAAATTTCTCAACAACACTAATAAAGCCACTGCGTTAGCTGCGCGTGATCTGGTGTTCTTGTTGATATCATCTCCAGCAGCTCAACAAAACCTCGAAGCGGTACAAACAACCATCGCCTCGTTGATCACAGCTCAGGATGCAAAGCTGCAACAAACTTTGGGGTATGCTCTCTGGATGCGGCTACTGGCTACATCAGATGTTGTCGATCTGTCTCAGCTCGATCTGTCAGACGACTCGTATTGGGAGCCGCTACTCTCAGGACTTCGAGACGGTGACGCCGAACGCCGAAAGATGTGTCTTGAAATCTTAAAGCGTTCAGTAGCGCTTGCGGTCGAACAGGGCAAAACGGGAGCGGTGGCCCGTACTGAATCTGGTAAGTCAAGAAAGCGATATGCGACGCGACATATCTTCTCTGGATCTCTTACATGCAAGATTAGTAGGTGAGCTAACATCCTGACAGCGTCTTCTAGAACAATCAGCTACCAGTACAGCCGTTACTGTGCCGTGTTTGAAACACTGGTTCTCGCCAGATACACGAACCTTGTCGTCGAGTGCGAAAGAGACTTGAACCTCTTGTCTTCCGAGCAATCAGTCATCCAGTCCAAATGGCTCTACATTTTGCTTTCGACCGCACTTGATGTCAAGACCACCGATCAGACTCGCAAGTTCATTGGCGACTGGATATTGTGCTCAGATCTGTTTTCTTCCAGATTCCCAGATGGCCTTGCAGACTTCGTATCGCATTCACTGCTTCCGTGGGCAATGGAGGGCCATCTCTTCACCAGTTCGACCAAGCTACATGACGGTTCGACTTTGTCTTCCCGTCACGGAAATCGAGTGTCGATCTTCGTGTGCAATCTTTTAGTGCAGACAGCATCGGACAAACAGTCGGAGTTGCTCGACGCCACACTCGATTTCCTCGTGCGCAAGCATGCAACGCTTTTCGCATATTCTGCAGTACACCTAATCCGCGGTGTCAGCCGAGCATTTGAGACATCAGGTACTCTGTCACTCACCAAACAACAAGTCGAGAATCTCTTGTTCATTTCCGCACTGCGCACATTGCCCGAGGTCGCCACAGACTACCTGGTTGTGCAATGCTCGTTCATGTGTGACCGTTCCGAGAGCAGAACGAAGGAATCGCTTCTCAGCAAGCTGTCGGAGCTCGGTCAAACTCGTTTTCACGACTTGAAGGCTGCCTCAGACTGTGTAAAGCAGAATTTATCAAACGTGCAGAGTGAAGCAATTGTTTCTCCTGCAAAGTCACAGAGGGATGTCAAGATTCTGGCGTCAGTCGAGAAGTGTAGGACAACACTACAGGCGATGGCGACCAAAGAATCGTTGTCAAGTACCCAACTCCAGAATGTTCTGGAAGATATCTGGTCTGACGTTGAGTTTCTGGAATATCCCCGAGCACTACTCGTCAAAATCCCTGCGGTTTTCTTCAACACAGCCATCTACCAAATTGCATATCAGGACAACAATGGGGAAGACACTGGACTACGCGACTTGTTAGTAGCGACTCTGCCTCGTCTTCTGGATCTGACTCAGAGGCGAAGCTTCCTGTTGGCGCCGCTTGTTGTATCCCTCAGAGAGCTTGTACTCTCAGCACCCGAGGCAGCATCTATTCTTGACTTGGAAGAATGCATGCTCCGAATCTGCCAGAGCCCGCCTGAGCCAAACATAGATCTTCGCATGGAGTATTCGACGATCCCATTGCTGTCAGACCTTCTGAAAGAGTCCACCAACACATGTCGAGACCGTTACTTTGGCCAGGGCGAGGGCTACGGATTCGCCGCATACCTTGATTTGATCAGTCGCATGGGCTCGAAACACCCGGAGCTTCTCCAATCGTTGTTAGAAAGGTTACTAGCCCGCTGGAGGAAACAGAAAGTACCTACACCAACGATCAGCGCTTGGAAGACCACTCTCCAGCTCGAAGTCATGCTGCTATGCTTCGAGCAGCGTTCTTCAGAGACGGACGATACCACGCTGGGCTCGATGCTGAAGAACCTGTACTTTATCCTTTCGCTCGAGCCACTGCCACGCTACCGATACCTCATCGAGTGGACGCTTGCACGCATACAAATCGCTCATCCAGAGCTCCGTGCGCAGACCCTCGACATGCTCTCTACGAAAGATCATCAATCGAACCCCAAATTCCTCGCCTCCCTGATGAAGCTAGGCGTCATGATAGCAACCTCAGAGTCAGGGACCGAAGACTTCGCGCACAGCCTCGCAACAATCTTCATCGCCCTTTCCTCAAGCTCCAAGATCATCATCCGCCACGAAGCCCAATGGGCTTTCCCACAACTGATGGACCACGCGCGAGCTCAGAAGTGGGAGGCCGTCCTTGCGAACCCAGCCCACGTGTCTCTAGATGAGTACATCCGGAGCTTGCCACGCTTTGGAGACCCACCAGCAGAGCGCGTAATGAGCAAAATCGACCCGGTCGCAGATCACACCATGACCAACCTTGTCGAAGGTCTCTGGACAGACCTGGACTACACGCGGCCGCCTTACACCACTCACCAGGACTTCATCGACCTCTACGCCAACGACGCCGCCAGAGGTTCCTCAAAGTCTCAATCGACGTCCTGCATGCCTCTCGGCGTGCCAATTCCCAAACCGCCCCGCCCCACCACAGCCTCAGACGAAGACATCCCCAGCAAACCCCTCCCAAGCAGCAATGTCAACACCCAAGAAGAAGCTTCTATCGCCCTTCAAACAAAAGGCACCGCTTACATGAAAACATCGCTCGACGGACAAGAAGCCTCCAACCAAAAACACAACCTTCTCCTCGTTGCGTCCCTGATCGAAAACCCTTACAACCTCGGCGGCCTCTCGCGCGTGTCCGAAATCTTTGGCGCCCGCGCAATGTACGTGCGGGATCCCAAAATCGTCTCCGAGAAGGACTTCACGTCCGTCGCCGTGTCGTCGCACCATCACATTGACATCGCGCCGCTGCCCGTGGCGGAGATTTCGGCTTGGGTGGCGGCAAAGAAGAGCGAGGGTTGGACAGTTGTGGGGATTGAGCAAACGGATCGGAGTGTTCTGTTGGGAGAGGCTGATGCTGTTTTGCCGGACAAGACAATCCTCGTGCTGGGGAGTGAGAGTTTCGGAATGCCGGCTGCGGTGTTGGGAGAGTGTGATGTTTTGGTGGAGATTCCGCAGGTGGGCGTTACGCGAAGTTTGAATGTGCAGACTGCGGCGGCAATTGTGCTATTCGAGTATGGAAGGCAGCATGGGAAGAAGTAAAAAGGTGGATTTGAGTGGGTGGATGCTGCTGGTGGTATATCAAAACATCGAACTGGTTCCTGTAATCGATGGCGAAGAAGATGTCAGGCGAAGTGTACCAGCTCTCATACGGTAACAATATTATCGAAGACGAATTTCGTATGCAGGGCGTGCACTAGACTGAGATCAGTGAAGATGATGACTTTTCCAAGTGATGACACTCGTAAAGAGGAATTCCAACTGGCTGTGCTTGATCCGATCTCACTATTTGTTGTTGATGAACGAGACTCCCTTGACTGATCTGCAATACCTCGACTCTTGCAGGTATTTCACCGAAGACATAGGAACGCCCTCTCACCAAACCTCGCTTTGACACTTCCTTCCTCTAGAAGCATTCTCCTCAACCAGTCTTTCCCAGCTTCAACTTCGGGTGCTGCGAATTTCACCACGACACACCCTCGCACAGAAGCTGCAGACCAGAGCACGCCAGCATCGTTCTCCAGCCGCTGCCTAACGAGACGCCGTGCAACTGCTGGATCCACGTCTTCCTCGCCGTCTCCGCAATCACTCCAGCTGTCCCATTTCCTGCCGCCAATGCGTGACAAGAGCTTGAATTCGGCCATGAAGAACTCTCGCAGGGATTCGAGAAGTGGCCCGAACAGGATCAGCGTGCCAAAGACGGCTTGTCCATCCATACGTGTGGCAATCGACCCATCAATTCCGTTGTCGTCGAGAATGACATTATCGCGGAGCAGAAGCCTACGCTTCCCATCTGGTCGTGTGATGTATATCTCATTTCGACTGCCATAGCGGAAAAAGGACCAGTGTTCCCCATTAGCTGGCCGACCATTGCAGACCCAGTCCAGTACGCAGAGATTGCCAGATTGACTGCCCAGTTCCGGAGCGAGGATATTGTAGACTTGTGTTTGCTCGAAATTGCTACGCTCGAACGGCTGGACGGGATCAGGAAGGTAGCAGAGCGCCGATGTCGGCGCGACTTCTACGGTCGTGCATTGCTCGCTGAGGACGTCTCGACTGGAAGCCTTGAAGAGCTTTGTACTGCCCTGAGTGAGAAGTACAAGCCTGGTGTTCGTCTCCAGGATGACTTTGAGATTGATTTCATCGCCTGCAACTAGCCCACCGCCGTAGCTGAGCAGGTAGACCGTGTGAACAACGTGGGACTGATCATCTGAAACGTGTGATGTCGAAGGGCTGATCAGCTTCAAAGGATACTGGTAGCTGACTTGCTTTAGCCTTGGGGTATTTGGTGGTAATAAGGCGAGATGGATGGTTCCATGGCCGGGTTTACTCGCGGAGGATGAGAGGAAGGGATTGGACATGGCAAAGCAACATTGTTGTGGTGGGAGAGTACGCAGGACATGAAGTGCACTCTCACGGGAAACAGATGGAAAATATCCTGACAAAGTGAATTGCCTCAGCTTATCTGTCGGCGAAAGCAAGCCAAAGTGGTGATTGTTCCGCTCGTCTCGACGGCCAAGATCTCCGAGGTGAAAGTGGGGCGTCAAGGCAGGCCGTCGCGTCTCTCTACCTGTTGAACGCGACTCGAACCACCACATTTATCCTCCAACACCTAATACCCCCGCAATATCACCTTCTCTTCGCGCCATTTCGCTCTCATTCGCGCGATCAACTCCATACCGGTGACGCGATTCCTTTCGCGATCACTCGAACGCGCCACCGCTAGTCGCAATCGCCGAAAACACCACATTTGGCGCGCAATACCATCCTCATAGACCGGCACATGCCTGGACGACTTATCAACATGTCCTCATCACCAGCGCCTGACATGGACGTGTCGACCCTGAAGCGCGCATCAGGACGCGTGCGCAAACAACCCGAAACGATATATCCTTCATCCGACCCTGTCAATCAAAAGCGGAAACGCGCGCAAGACGCAGATGGCGACGAAGAGATGGAGGATGAAGAACTTTCAGAAGAGGAATCGCCATCCGAAGAAGATGAGCCGGACGAGGAAGAAATCAGAGAGCGAAAGGCACGCGCCCGCAAGCCCAAAGGCGCTACCGCGGCCAGGAAACCGGCCGCAAAGAAACCAAAGACAAACGGCGCAACTTCACTACCCATCCGCGGCGGCGCCAAAGTCGCGAGAAAGAGAGCGCCGAAAAAGGCGAAACAACTGGATCTCACCGACGCCGAAGACGCGGGCGGCCTTTTTGCAGAGGTCTTCGCGCATGGAAGGGACCTGCAGGAGATTGCTAGAGAGTGGCGCCAGTCTTTTGGCGAATACGAGTCCAAGGCTCTAGCAGAGGTCATAAACTTCGTGCTGAGAGCTGCGGGCTGCACGTCAAAGGTCACAGAGCACGACATCGAAGACCCGGACGCGGTTGCCAGCAAGATTGAGGATCTCCAGCACGAATACCAAGCCACAGAGCCGACCGACTATCCTTTCATGTCGAAGGTCAAAAATGCGGCGAGCTTCAAGCAAGGTGTGACGGGATTTCTGGATGTTCTCATCAGGTCGATCGCCGAAGACAAGCTGCTCTACAACAATCCTGAGCTGATCGAGAACATTCAAGTCTGGTTCACATCCATGTCTACTGCCAGCAACAGAGCTTTCAGGCACACGTCAACCGTAGTCTCGCTGTGTGTCGTCACCTCACTCAGCACCGTGGCTTCCAATGTCAGCGACAACGCGGCCAAGTCTCACCGCATGGTTGAGACAGAGCGTAAAAAGGGCAACAAGACAAACAAGCAGCGGCTACAGAGCATGGAGGCTTCCGCCAAGGAGGCAAGTCAGCTCCAAGAGTTCGTGGAAGCGCTACTAAAGGACTGGTTCGACACGATCTTCGTTCACCGGTACCGTGACAAGGACATCTCCATCCGCCGCGAGTGCATGGCAGCACTCGGTGAATGGATCGTAACAGCCCCAAGCACTTTCTTCGACGGTCACCATCTCAGATACATGGGCTGGATGCTGAGCGATCTCTCTCCCGTGGTACGAGGCGAAGTCATCAAGCAACTGATTCGCTTCTTCAAGATGCCCGACATGATCGGCGGGCTAAAGACTTTCACCGAGCGCTTCCGAAATCGAATGGTCGAGATCGCATCCCTTGATTCAGAATCTCACGTCCGCGCTTCGGGCGTAGAGCTTCTCGACCTATTGCGCGAGAACGGTCTGCTCGAGCCTGACGATGTCGATGCTGTTGGCAGGTTGGTGTTCGACGCAGACCCCAAGGTTCGCAAGACTGTCGCAAGCTTCCTGTCAGAAAGCATCAACGAGCTTTGCACCTCCAAAATAGATGACATTGGTGGATTGGAGAGCCTCGAAGAGAGCTTACCTGAGGTCAACGAAGACAGTTACGACGCACCCCGGCTAGAATGGCTCAAGTTGAAGTGCTTGAGCGAAGTGCTTGAAGCCTACGACAGTGAAGAGTCGCTCCCTAGTCAGATTGAACGTTCGCACGGCGAAGGTGGACTTACCCTACTCGCTGCTGGCGCGGATTCGCGCTTTACCCTCGCTGCAAGCGTACTCTACGACACCATGGAAGAAGTGCAAGATTGGCGCATGCTTGCAGGCTATCTTCTGTTCGACCATGCCTCAGAACAGGCCAACGGCGTTGCTGACGACGCACTGTCTCAGCTCAAACACGAGGCAGCATTGTCTGTTCAAGAGGAAACTGTTCTTCTGGAGGTGCTCAACGCCAGCGTCAAGCGAGATTTGACAGACGCTGCCGAGAAGCTGACATCAACCAAATCGAAATTGACCAAGAAACAGAAGAACGACTTGCAAGCAGAGCAAGAAGAGGCTGCCTCAGATCTTGCGGCCATTATCCCTAGATTACTCCGGAAGTTTGGCGACTCTTCAGACACAGCTGCAGCTGTCCTTCGGCTGGAGAGTATCCTCAGCCTACCATCCCTCCATGATCTTCGACAGGACTCGTCGACGTTCAGTTCATTACTAGGCGACATCAAGAAGCAATTCATGTCTCACAGTAGTGACAAAGTGCTCGAGCCTGCAAGTGTTGCAATCCTGCACGCAAAGTCATACGGGGAGCTTGACGAGTCTGCCGAGGAGAAGATCACCGGTTTGTGGGAAGACGTAGTACAGAATTTCTCCGAGCTCATCGATGCAAGAACTCTCATCGCGCGAGGCGTCGCATCTTTCGAAGAGCTCGTGGCACTTAGCAACAACCTTCTCCGGACAGTCCGCCTTTCATCAGTTTCCGACTGCGTTGCTTCGCTCGAGGAGAGGGATATCATCAACTTCGAAAGCACACAAGAAGACCTCAAGGCACCGATTGACTGCATTCTCGCCCTCATTCAGCGTGCTATCCCAGATGAAGAAACATCGATCGAGCCGGAAGAAGCAGCTTTAGAGGACCAAATCGCAGTTCGCGCGGCAGACGCCGCCCTCTTCTACTTCCGCTGGAAGCTGAAGTCTTTCGCCGACCGCCTCACTGCCAACCCACCCACCAACATACCTTACGAGGAACTCGAGGCTCTTGCCGACCATCGTGACAGATATGTCGGTTTCCTTAACGAGGTTCTTGCCGCGCGCAAGGCGAACGAGGATGTTTGCGCTGCGATGGTTGGCTACCTCCTTGACATGTACACGTCAGCAGCCATTCTTAAAAGCATTCCGGTCAGAGAGGGCATGAGCGACGACTTTACAGTTCTGATCATGGAGTATGACCGAGAAACGGAAAAGAGGCTTCTCAAAATCTTCTCGGCGATAGAACAGAAGTATGCGCGCCTCAGCGGGAAAAGGCTCGAGGATGCACCTCTGGCTACGGCCGACGCGGATGGCGATCTAGACATTGACGCCGACCCTATCGATGACGACCCAGTCTCGGAACCCGAGTCCGATGATGAAGACGAGCAGCCAACCCAGAACCAGTCCCAAAGCCAGGCTCAGGCCTCTCAACAACGCAAAGAAACGAAGCAACTCACGACGCTGCTCGCGGAACAACGGCTCTGCGAACTCACAGGCAAGATCGTCACCGCTGTCCTCGGCGGCATCATGTCTCCAGCTCGTGCGCGCCCGCGCCTCGAGCGAAACCGCTTACGCCTGGGACCAAACTACAAAGAGGTGTGCGCCTACTTCGACATCGAAGACGTGCAGGCGAAGAAAGGAGGTCGCAAGGGTGGCGCTGTAGCCAAAGGGAGAAACGTCGCTACAAAGGCCAAGTCAACTGGCAAGCCCAGCGCGAAGAGCAATGCCATCGTTGCTGAAGATGAAGAAGACGATGAGATCGAGGACCCGGAGGAAGATGACCCCGAGGTCTTGAAGCGGAGGGGTCTGGTCGTCGAGGAGGATGTCGACGACGAAGAAGAGGCTGCTAGGGACAATGGTGCTGGCGCTGAAGAACATGCAGATGAGATGGAGAGCGTGCTGGGTGACTAGCCGAGGCTTGTTATGTAGCAGCGCAACTTCTTCAATAGGTAATTTTCCCTTGAGTCTGTAGGTATGAACATAATCACTACGCCACGAGGAACATACACACACACGTGGACATGTTGAAGCTCCACAGTAACAACTGATCACAGAATCTACCTCGGTACTATGAATTCCGGGGCAAAGTTAATCACTCTTTAGGAAGGTCTTCTAGCCGGTCTCCATGTATTTCATCTCGCTTGTAAACTTCAGACTTCCACACTGTTCATGTGGTCCCGACAATTCGACCGACGCATGGCTGATATGCACTACACCGACGCTGGTCTTCACACTCCGAACGTGACCCTTACTGTTTGCGACGCCACGCTGTTGACTGGCCGTCGCCGCTACTCACGCCATCTCATGCCATGCATAGACAAGTTCCTCACGGACTGGCTCGCGCCGGCGCTTACTTGAGGGTATTGACCACTTATTGGCCATGGCGACTTATGGTGCATGGAAACATCACAGACTCCAGTCCGTTATGAGCTAGAACTGCGTAGGTACAAGACATCCGGGTTTTCACTGAGACGTTTTACTGGTGGCCTTTTTCAACGACACATGGACTTCTAGCGATGTCGATTTCATCCGGTTGGGCATCGTTGCTCGATGCACCTGTTCACAAGTCCAAGCTTTGGATGATTGATGTCCGGACCGACTTCCTGTCAACTATACCACACCCATCTCCATTGATCCAGTAGAGGATCTGCATAGCCCTACGGATATGGAAGGCCTTAACAGAACTTGCGGCGCTATTGCGCGATTTCACATCTGCATCCCCACGGGGTGGATGCAACAAGCATATCTAGTCGACGTGAGCTACGCTTCGAGGCACTTGACCGAGCCGCATATTTCGAAAACCCGTCTCTGTGGGTTCTCGATCCCACTCGACAAAGCAGTCTAGATCAACTGACAGAGAGGAGAACGTCCATGGCACCACCAACTCCGCAAAGATGTGGACGTGACATCTCATGGTACACCGCTGAGAGCGCCGAGAGTCGACCGTCAGGCGAATCTTGCTTTCCGAACAAATCTGTTTGCTCCGGATGACTGGGAGGGCAAACAACAATAGTATACAAGTAGATGCTCCCTTCGACTGAGATGCTGTTTCGATTCTCCAGACGCGCATTCACACCCATCCACATCTCAACATGTTCTTACTCTACCAAGCCTTGTTCCTAGTACTATGTGCTTGCACTTCGGCCTTGACACCAGCACAATGGCGATCCCAGTCTATCTACCAAGTCATCACCGACCGATTTGCTCGCACCGATGGCTCAACGAGTGCCTCGTGTGATCTGAACCGATACTGCGGCGGCACATGGCAGGGCCTGATCAAGAAACTCGATTATATCCAGAACATGGGATTCTCTGCGGTCAGTTACCCATGATTGAGATGAAGACTCCGGCTGACAAGACCAGGTCTGGATCTCGCCTGTTGTACAAAATCTGGCGCAGAACACTGGTGACGGCGAAGCGTACCACGGTTACTGGGCAACAAACATCTACGAAGTCAACACCAACTTCGGTTCTGCCGCAGACCTTGTGAAATTGTCATCAGCTCTGCATGCCAGGGGCATGTACCTGATGGTAGATATCGCCCCTAACCACATGGGATACGCTGGATGTCCAACATGCGTTGACTACAGTGTCTATACACCTTTCAACAAGCAGTCTTACTTCCACCCATACTGCGACATCAACTACAACGACGACACAAGCGTGAAGCAATGTTGGCTTGGAAGCAACAACGTGCCGCTACCAGATATACGGACCGAAGATGCGGCAGTCCAGACCATCTTCAACTCCTGGATCGCGCAGCTGGTGAAGAACTACACCATCGACGGCTTGCGAATCGATACTGCCAAGCACGTTAACACCAATTTCTGGCAACCCTTCCTCCAAGCCGCCGGTGGCATTTATGCTGTTGGTGAGGTTCTCAACGGCGATCCCAAATACGTTTGCCCATACCAGGACTTCATGCCAGGCGTGTTGAATTATCCCAACTACTACACCATCACCCAAGCGTTCCAGTCCACTGGTGGGAGCATCTCTAATCTGGTCAACGGCGTCAATACTATGAAGGCAACATGTGCCGACACAACTCTTCTCGGCTCATTTCTTGAGAACCACGATCAGCCGCGATTCCCCTACTACACATCAGATGTTTCGTTGACAAAGAACGCCATTGCCTTCACCATACTGCAAGATGGCATCCCGATCATCTACCAAGGACAAGAACAGTTCTTCCGTGGAGGCGATGTGCCAGCGGACCGTGAAGCATTGTGGACATCGCAATACTCGACCACGTCGACCTTCTACACCTTCATCAAGCAAATCAACAATCTGCGAAATTGGGCCAAGCAAAAGGACACATCGTACTTGACGTACAAAGCCCAACCATCGTCTCCAGACTCGCGCACGATCGTCATGCGCAAGGGCTCTGTCGTCTCAGTCTACAACAACAGGGGCGCCAACGGCGCCGGGTCCTTCACACTGTCGTCCTCAATCAGTGGTTTTACATCCGGCCAGTCCGTGACGGAGATCCTGAGCTGCAAAACCTCATCCGCCGACTCAAGCGGCAACCTCGCCATCGCCATCACCGGAGGACTCCCACAGGTATTCTACCCCACATCCTCACTCTCGGGCAGCGGCATCTGCGCCGGCACCTCCACCACCACACTCGCCACTTCCACCCGCCCAACCTCAACCTCCACAACATCCGGCGCACCTTGTACGACCGCAACCTCCGTCGCAGTCACCTTCATCGGCCGCAAAGCAACCAACTTCGGCGACACGCTCAAGCTCTCCGGCTCGGTTTCCCAACTCGGCTCGTGGAATGCTGCGAACGCTGTTGAGCTTTCGGCCGTAGGATACACTGCTCAGAACCCGTCCTGGAGCGGCACGGTGACTCTGCCGGCGGGGACTTCGTTCCAGTATAAGTTTATCGTGGTGACGAACAGTGGGCAGGTGACGTGGGAAGCGGATCCGGCGAGGAGTTACACCGTGCCAAGGTCGTGCGCGACGGCGGTGACCGTGAGTGGGAATTGGCAGGGGTAGGGTTGCGGAATCGATGTTGGAACAAGGCAGGGCTTTCCTGAGTAACGATAAACACGAGTTCCAGTCGAATCTGCTAAAATTCTTTGTGTATCTCAACCTTGCCAAATGTCAGGATCCAACAATGTCAAACAACCATCGTCGACCGGGAACGTATCCGGCTCGCCGGAATCGAACGCAGAGATTGCGAAACCATCCAAGATTCCGCACTCGCCCAACCCATGCAAGGCAAAGTCATCCTGGCCGCGCCTCACCTGATCCGCCCGCGCAACTCGGCCAACAAGTGGCTCGCTAAAGTTGATGGGAAGCGCAGTGACGATATGCCAGCGGTTGGCCAGCTCTTGGATCGCAGCGATAGCACGGTCGGCTCTCGCCTGCCACGTGCCTCTCAGGAGTTCCAGCGCTGAGAGGCAGGTTCGTAGCCCGTTGGCCGCCGTCCTGCGCATGCGATCGTCCGAAGAGGTTGCGTTGATCAGATGCGATACGGCGGTCGTCAGCACGTGGTGCACCAACGGAAAGGGCATTCTTGATGTGTCCTCGGGCGAGTGGTAACGCATGAGGCTCCGCAGAACCTTCGTAGACACGTTGGCTGCTGTTGTCATCGTCCGGAAGGCCACGCGTCGGACAGTGTCGGTATGTGAAACCCCCAGAAAAGGCCGGTGAATTAAGATCAAAGACATGTAGTACGACGTGTACAGCAGGCACACAGCTGCGCTCGGTATCGAGTGTGACGTTGTGGTGGTTGGCATTACACAGCATTCGTTCATGCGGTGTTGGAAGCCGAGCAGAGCGTCTCGGGCGCTCATGAGCAACTGCATTTGGCTGTGAGGATCTTGGTCGTCAAAATCAAAAGCGTATATCTGGTCCATGTACTTGTCGAATAGATATGAGAGCCGGCATTGGAGGGCAAATGCCGTCTCCTTCTCACCCCCTTCAGCCTGCTCACGGACCTCGGGAAAGGGTATCTTTATACGGCGCCATGGAATGGCACAGTTGCGACCTAACGTCAACGTCGCCATGCGATCCAACATGCACACGGACCAGAAGACCCTAGCGTGATTGGGGACCTTGCGCGTTAATTGTGTGATATTCAAATCGGCCGGCAAAGGGAAATGCAGCCCGAGATGGATCACGAGTGAGGCCGCCATACTGTTGTACATCCATCCCATATGGTTCTCCTCTCGACTCAATTTCAGCCACGATAAGATCGCCAGGCCGCTGATGACTTGATTGGAGGGGTGCTCTCGGCAACATTCCAGAGCGATGCTTTCTGCGAAAGCAGTGAAAGCAGTCCCTGCAGCTACCGCAGAAGTGTCTTTTGTGTAGCACGAGCCAGCGGCGAGAACGGCAGCGTGGAGGAACTGCAATGGTAGCGGGTTCTTTGGGTCGAAGAGCGTGTCCTGGGTTAATGACTCGTCAACGAAGTAATGGTACGCGTTGACGCGTTCCAGGAAAGCTGATGCCAGGCCGTGCTTGATGTCCGCATTGTGGATGTAATGTTGGGCCATAGGGTCCGCATGGGCCGCATCAGACAGTTCGGTCACATGATCGCGGCGATTAACCGTCGGCTGCTGGAGATCGAAGCTCCCCGAGGGACCTTGGAAAGATGCCTCGCCTTCCTTGCCAATATGGGTCGTCCATACCAGACGGGATAGCTGGTCAACGGCGTGAGGAAGTCTTCCATCAAGGCCGGCGGTGCTGCGAGGTGTGGCAGTATAGCTGCTATCCGCAAACTCGCAACCTTCACTTTGTCCAGATGCGCTGTCGATTTCATCCCCAACAGTTGCCTCGTGCTCTTTGCTCTTATCTTCCAAATCGCCCAGTGTGTTTTCCTCGGCATTACTCTCCAACCGTTGTGCATAGCTCTTCAATATGGCAATTTGGTCCTCCAGTGCCTTGACTTGATCGTCGTCGTGAGTTTTGCGCTTTCTGGACCTAAGAGTCAGCCAGATTAGACGTCATTTTCCAACACGCGGACCAGTACCTGGATGCAGGTGTGAGAGCAGTTGACTGATAGACACATTCCTTATTCCGTACCGCACACCTGGAACATGCCGGCTGAAGGCCATCGCACTTGGCTATCGTTAGTTATCAAGTCCAGGAGGGAATGTGTGTGCCGACCGAGCAGCTGTATGTACCTACCTTTCGCTTTCGCGTACGGCATTGCATACACGCGTTCCTCACATGTTTCCTGGACCTCGCTGCCTCCATGGAGAATTCGTGTCAATGTGGCATGGGTTGAAGTCGATTGAAGTATGTCAAAGAAGCGATCTGAAGGTACTCGATGGGCGTCATAGATAAGATAAGATAAGATA